>OLOO01001291.1_pt1 | contig 17240 bp, 12 predicted proteins | sample 1672621 | NCBI WGS metagenome assembly OLOO01 (sample SAMEA3136706, study PRJEB25190) | human gut metagenome | biome: human gut; feature: human-associated habitat; material: faeces | place: Austria | collected 2013 | reverse complement strand
CAAAACAAGGGTTTATCCCGGATTCGGCTCCTATAAGGAGCCTTTTCTTTTTATAATTTAGCTGGCAAACCCCGAACCTTTAGATTCGAGGGATACCAGCCAGCCTACAGCGAAACCTAAGTTTTGCTTCGTATATTAGATTTTGCGAATAAAGAGATGGTTTATTATATATTGAATGAGAAATCGAGTATTCTGTATACATTGGAGAACATAAAAAATATGATTAATGAATATTTAAAGGATTTGAGTAGTAGGGAACATATAAGCTTGATCAATAACTTAATGTCATATTATAAATAGTAGTTAAAATCTCAATTATGTGATAAAATAAGTTTGAGGTTTTGCTACCATATGGATTTTTGCTAGAAGATAACTTTTATTGCTGAGATATCTCTATCTATAGTGTTTTGCTACCATATGGATTTTTGCTAGAAGATAACTCAGACATATATCTAGTGATTTTAGTTTTTGTTTTGCTACCATATGGATTTTTGCTAGAAGATAACTCCTTTTGGTGCTTCTGCTTCAACAAGTCTGTTTTGCTACCATATGGATTTTTGCTAGAAGATAACTAATCTGCTCATCTTCGGTAAGATCTGTTGTTTTGCTACCATATGGATTTTTGCTAGAAGATAACAACTCAATGAATTCCGTTCCCGTAAAATTAGTTTTGCTACCATATGGATTTTTGCTAGAAGATAACCATACAGTTCATTTAAAATGTCATTGGAAGGAGGGCGACGGATATGAGAGTTAATTTAGTTCTCCTTATGACTGAAGTCGCGAGTATCCGTCAAATATTTTGATGAAAAAAGGAAAAATAATACCACATCCTGTTGTTTTCACACTGATTTTGCTCAACTTAATAGCTCTAATCCTAGAATATGCTGTATTTGGAGGAACAAGCCCAAAAAGTCTTGTTAAAGCTGGCGGTTTATATGCTCCATCTATACAGAATGGTCAGATATACCGCTTACTTACCACGGTGTTTTTACATAGCGGATATACGCATTTTATTGTAAATGCTTTTTGCCTGTTCTCATTGGGAACATGGATTGAAAAGGGAATTGGACATAAATGGACGCTGTTTATTTATTTATTCGGCGGGCTATTTAGCAGCATGATCACATACCAAACAGATATTGCATGGGCAACGATGCGCACCCCCGTAGTTACAGTCGGAGCCTCTGGAGCGATTTCCGCATTTCTTGGAGCACTTGTTGTATTTAAGTCCATGAGACCAGAATGGATGTCTTTTACAACGCCTGGGCGTTTACTTGCTGGCGCATTTATGATGATACTGCCGATTTTATTTGCTGGAAATATAAGCATAATAAGCTATATCAGTGGGCAGATCGGAGGGATGATTGCTGGAGTAATTATAATCTTGATTAAAAAGAATCAAAGCGAGAAGGCCAATATTGAATAATCAATGCAGACAAATCGTATAAGTTGCATCAGTAATTGTATGATAAAAGCAGCCAGAATCAGGCTGCTTTTCTTTTTTTGGGCTGTATGTAAAAAAATTCAAAACAAAAAATCTGACATATATATAGAGAAAAGATAGGCCTGCTTGTGCCTATCTCAAACCAAAGAGACAGACAAGGAGGAAACAAGTCGTGTTTTGGAAAAAAGAAAACGAACAGAAGCTAGATTCTCACAGCAGAAAGGAAATAAAGAGAATTGAACGTATTGTAAAAAAGATTGAGTCCTACAGGGAGTCCATGATGGCACTCACAGATGAACAGCTTCAGCATAAAACAATCGAATTTAAAGAAAGAATAGCAAAAGGAGAGTCTTTAGATTCCCTGCTCCCGGAAGCATACGCGGCTATAAGAGAAGCTGATAAGCGTGTCCTCGGAATGGAGCCATTCAGAGTTCAGTTAATCGGCGGTATCATCCTTCACCAGGGACGAATAGCAGAAATGAAAACAGGTGAAGGAAAAACGCTTGTAGCAACACTTCCAGCTTATTTGAACGCGCTTGAAGGCAAAGGGGTGCACATTATTACAGTCAACGACTATCTTGCATCTCGTGACGCAGAGCAAATGGGACAGGTGTATCGTTTCATGGGTCTTACTGTTGGATGCGTTCTAGCGGATATGAACAAGCCACAGCGCAAGGAGCAGTATGACTGTGATATCACATATATAACAAATAACGAAGATGGTTTTGACTATCTAAGAGATAATATGGCAATCAAGCAAACCGATATCGTCCAAAGAGGTCTCCATTATGCGATTATTGATGAGGTCGATTCTGTATTGATCGACGAGGCTCGTACGCCGCTGATTATTTCTGGGGCAAGCGGAAAATCTACAAATATTTACACATACTGCGATCTTGCTGCCCGTCAAATGGTTCGAGGAAAGGCTTCGAAAGAATTCTCTAAGATGGATGCTATCATGGGCGAAGAGATTGTCGAAACGGGCGATTTTATTGTCGATGAAAAAGATAAAGTTATTACCCTGACTGCAGCTGGTGTCAAAAAAGTTGAAAAGTTCTTTAATATCAAAAACTTTTCTGATCCGGAGAACCTGGAAATTCAGCATAACATTATGCTTGCTCTTCGTGCGAACAATTTAATGCACAAAGACCAGGATTACATTGTTCAAGATGGAAAGATCATGATTGTAGATGAATTTACTGGTCGTGTCATGGATGGAAGACGTTATTCTGATGGACTCCATCAGGCAATTGAAGCGAAAGAACATGTTGAAATCAAGCAGGAAAGCCAGACATTAGCAACTATAACTTTCCAGAATTTTTTCAACAAGTACGATAAGAAATCTGGTATGACCGGTACCGCAAAGACAGAGGAAGAGGAATTCCGCAATGTCTATAGCATGGATGTTGTAGCAATCCCTACAAATCGCCCAGTTATTCGTAAAGATCTTCCAGATGCAATTTACATGACAAAGAAGGAAAAATACGAAGCTGTTGTTGAAGAAGTAGCAGCGGCATACAAAAAACGCCAGCCGGTACTGCTTGGTACTATAAATATTGATTCATCGGAAATGTTTAGTGAAATGTTAAAAGCAAAGGGGATCCCTCACCAGGTGTTGAACGCGAAAAATAACGCGTACGAAGCAGAAATTGTTGCTTATGCCGGCGAAGCTGGTTCTGTAACTATTGCAACAAACATGGCTGGTCGTGGTACCGATATTAAACTAGACGAGGAAGCAAAAACGATTGGCGGACTTAAAATCATTGGGACAGAACGTCACGACTCTCGTCGTATTGATAATCAGCTTCGAGGTCGTTCTGGACGTCAGGGAGACCCAGGAGAATCCAGATTCTATATTTCTCTTGAAGACGACTTAATGCGTAGATTTGGTTCTGATAAGATGATTAATACCTTTAAAAATATGGGTATTGAGCATGGTCAAATGCTGGAAGACAAGATTCTTTCTCGTTCAGTAGAAGCAGCTCAAAGACGCATTGAAGACAACAATTTTGGTATTAGAAAGAACCTGCTTGATTATGACATGGTAAACAACGAACAGCGAGAAATGATTTACGGAGAACGTAAAAAAGTACTTGCTGGAGACAATATGAGAGAAACAGTCATGCACATGATCGAAGACATCGTTAATAGAAAAATTGACGAGACAATTGGCGACAAAAGAGATATTCGTGACTGGGATCTTGACGCTTTAAACCGTCGTGTAATGCAGATCATTCCTACGGATCCAGTAACTGAGAATATTCTTAAGGATTACAAAATCCGTAAGAAAGCAGACCTTTCTAAAGTCTTGATTCAGCATGTAAAGACTATTTATAAAAACAAAGAAGAAGAGATGCCAAATGAATCATCCATGCGCGAAATCGAACGCTATCTGCTATTAAGAGTAATCGATATGAAGTGGAAAGCCCACCTTGACGATATGGAACAGCTTCGCCAGTGGATTGGCATTCAGGCTTATGGGCAAAAGGATCCTAAGGTAGAATATCGCATGCGCGCATATGAGATGTTCAACGAAATGACAGAAGGCATCCAAGAAGAAACTGTACACGCACTCTATGGAGTCCAGCTGACACAGCCAGCAGAAAAATCAAACGCAGAGAAGGAGCCGGAAACCAAAGAAGAAAAGAAAGAAAAATAGGAGGCAGCAATATGATTTACATTTCAACTGTAAAAACCTTGCCAGAAATTCCAGAACTTAATGAAGAGGACAGTCTATACATTATGTATAAAAACACAGAGACTGTAAAAATGGCTGACGTGGAAATCCTCTGCAATATGCTAAGTAAAAAGCATTTTGAAGAGTTTGAAGATAAAAACGACATGCTTGTTGTTTTTGGGATCATTCTTTCTCAGCTTAAAGAAGACGAAGATTGTATTCTCGTTGATAATACGCTGCCGGTCCCAAAACGTTTTGAAGACCGTGTAAAGAAGCTGGTAAAACAGACAAAGACATCGAAAAAGAAATCAACAGCCAAGAGAACAGCAAAGAAAAAGCCCGTAGCAGAGCTGTCTAAGGCGAAAGATAAAGAAGAGGATGTGATTCCAGCGAAAGAAGCTCCGCCACTTGAAGCTCATACAGAAAATCCAGACACCCATGAAATCGAAGAACCAATGGAAATCACATTTGGGAGCGAAACCTCAGAAGTTCTCGCTGAACCGGAAAAAATAACTACAGCAGAACCTGAAGAGCCGGAAGACATTTTCGCTGGTTTAATAGACGATCCTACGTCAGTTCCAGATGATGCTCCTGAAAAGCTTCAGGAATTAATCAAGGCTGATGCACCGGATGATTATCCATTCCCGGTTTCCATGTTTTATATGGATATTGCACAGGCAATTGCAAACGCAAAAAGTGATGCTGAAATCGAAACAGAATTGACAGCCGTCAATAACGGGGAAGACAGCCTTTGGAAAAAGACAAAGCCAGTACTTGCAAAAGCAAAAAAAATCGTAGGAAAATAGGAAATAAGACCGTATAGTATATGCTGTACCAATGGCATTAAGTTAAGGATTTTGGAACGTTTAGAGTCCCTCTAAATGGCAAAATTGTCTGAACTTTCGAACCATTGACACGCTTTTTCTGAAGCAGTTGTTCTACTTCAGATGAAAATAACACTGCCATTAAAAGCAATCACTCAATCATGTCTGTGCAATCCAGCACAGGCATGAAAAGAGGGTTGCCTTGCGTACCCTGCGACCCTGCATAGTTGCACGCAAAAGCATTAGGGTTTCGACTCTGACATGCGTACGTCAGGTGGACAGTGACATTGTGAATGCAGGTATGTAACTGAACAACAGTTGACATACAGCACCGTGCTTCGGCACGTATTATCACTGCAGTGTGATTAGAAAGGCCAGCAATATGACAAATGATTATGTATTTGTGGTAGACAGAAAAGGAAATCCTTTAATGCCTACAAAACGCAGAGGGCGTGTTCGTCATCTGCTGAAAGAAGGAAAAGCTGTAGTAATCAAGACGCATCCTTTCACTGTTAAGATGAAATATGATGCTGGACATTACACACAGCCAATGTATGAAGGTATTGATTCTGGCAGGCAGAATATCGGTAATGCGGTATCCAGGGAAAACGGGGAAAACGTTCTTCTTGAAGATGTCAGAACCAACAATAAAAGCATTAAGAAGAACCTGATGAAGCGGAAAGCACATCGTCAGGAAAGAAGACGGAATAACAGACATTCCAGGCAGAGAAAAGCCATTCATGATGGTACTGAAATCAAGAATGGTGATGACGATAAATGGCACACTGATAAGGACTGCAAGTCGGTAAAGGTGTCTTATCCTGCCGCTGATAATGCTGTTACGCACAAAGTTATCAGAGGCAAGGAAGGAAAATTTGCCAACCGAAAGCGTCCGGATGGATGGATTACGCCATCTGCCAGGCAGATTGTGCAACTGACTTTGAATATGGTAAAAGAAACGTGCAGTATCATGCCAATCAGGCGTATCAGCTTTGAACGTGTTGCGTTTGATTTCCAGAAACTTGCAAATCAGAACATCCATGCATGGGAATATGGTAAAGGTCCGCTGTATGGCTTTAAGACATATAAGGACTATATCTATTCCGAACAGCAAGGTAAATGCCCTTTCTGCGGTAAGCCAATCACACAGTATCATCATATTATTCCACGTTCTGCCGGCGGTATTGATAATGTTAAAAACATCATTGGACTTTGTGATGAGCATCATACAATGGTTCATAATGATGTAGCGTTTGCAGAAACATTATCTGATGCCAAGGCTGGTGTAGAACAGGAATACTATGCAGGCTTACTGAATTCTGCTGTTCCGGCACTGATTGAGGCATTGTCTGTATACTGCAAAGAAAAAGGCATTGAACTTCTGATTACAGATGGCAGGACTACCAGGGAAACCAGAGTAAAGTATGGTTTTGATGATAAGAAAGACCACTGCATTGATGCGTATGCAATCAGTCTGGCAGACAGAAACGTAAAGAATATCAGCTTTGCAGGCCATATTATCATGAAGCGCAGATACAAGAAAAAGAGTAAGAATATCATTTCTGCCCGTAATCAGCGTATCTATGAGCTTGATGGTCAAGTGATTGCCTGCAACAGGCATAAAGCTGAAAATCAGAAAGAGAATTCTCTGGAAGAGTTTTTAACCCAGTACAGAGAAACACATACTGAGAAAGAAGTTCAGCAGATGATGCATCATATTCGGATACTGCCTGCGGTAAGAAGCTATACTTTCCACAAAGATGGTCTGAAAGCAATCTGTCATCCAGGCGATATTGTTGAGTATAAGAAGCTCAACAAGACATCTGGCAAGATGAAGAGAAATATCTTTGTCTGCACAAGCGTAAACTTTGATGGTAAAGACAAGCATGGCGATTATTGCGCAGCTGAGAACCATATTGGTTACGATAACGGCAAAGGCAATGGTAATCGTAAAGCCAAGTTCTGTACGGTATTAGACAGCAGTTGTCTGCAATGCACAGGCATTGAGAGAACAGATGACTATATTGCACAGCTGAAGGCTGATCCATCAAAGAAGAAAGGTAACAAAAATCTTTGGTTGACAAACGTATATTGAGTGGGTTCAGAGTAACTCACTCTTTTTTTGTGCAACACCATATGATGTGAAAGTCAGAATTGTACGTATTCAACTTAATACAGGCGAATACGAAACCATTGCAACATCGTTAGACAGAGAGAAGTTTCCACCTGAAAGGATTAAAGACCTGTATCACAAGAGATGGAGTATTGAGACTTCATTCAGAGAGCTGAAATATTCTATTGGTGTCACAAACTTTCATGCCAAGAAACAGAAATCTGTGCTGCAGGAAATCTTTGCAAGGCTGATTATGTACAACTTTTGCGAACGTATCACGTTGCACGTTGTCATTGAAAATGATAAAGGTAGAAAGTGGCAGTATCAGGCTAACTTTACCATGGGTATCCATATCTGTAGAGATTATTTTCGTGACCAGTCGCCAAGACCGCCAGATTCAGAAGAGAAGATTAAGAAATATATCTTGCCGATTCGTCCAAACCGTGCTGACAGGCGTAAAGTTGGACAGAAACCAGCAGTCTTATTTAACTATCGTGTAGCATGATAACACATATCATTTCGATTGAAGCAAAAATTTTCTGACAGACAGTCAGATGACTTTAATACGCCTTGTTGCAGGCAAATAATTAAAAAAAGTGTAGAATTCTGCAAAATATCTGTTTGCAGAAAATCATATTATGACGGGATTTCTTAACTTAACAGAGGTTGCAAGCAAAAGAAAAACCATGATACCAATTTTCTGGAATTATGGTCTTAACTTAATGATGTTGTATGCTGTACGGTCTTTTTTAGAGTATGTTAAATTGACAAAAGCACTCAACGAGTGTATAATAATATTACAAAACATGAAACGGAGGAAACAGAATCATGGCACTTTCAAATTGGGACACAGCAGAAAAAGAAGAAGGATTTCTTTACGTGGTATTATTCATATCAAGGAACAAAGATAACAGGAACGTAGAAAATTTCAAAGAAAGAAAACAGAGTTTTGTATACTACTCTGTCAATCCAATGACAGATGAAAGACTGAAAGAAAAATTTAAAGATTTTCTATCTGGCGGAGTTCCCGGGGAAACCTGTCGATTATATATATCCGTAAACAAAAGAAACGAAGAAAAAGCAAAGAAAGCACTTATGGTAGAACTTATCACAAAAGATGATGTCAAATTATCAAGAATCGCAGCTGTCACCGCTTCTATTTGCGCAAAGAAGGAGAATGTTGCAGAAAAAAGATGGCTGTTCGACTTTGATATTAATGACGAAGGCAAATTAGAAGAATTTGTATCAGATATCAAAGAAATATGCTTCGACATGGTGATTGAAACACATAAAACTCCTCACGGGTATGCAGTAATCGTCGAGCACGGATTCGACACGAGAAAATTGTTCGAAAAATGGACAGAAGATGTAACGCTGAAACGAGATGATATGTTGTTAGTATATTGGGATACAAAAGAAAAGTAAGAAAGGAATAAAGATGATCATGGAAAGCGAATTAATTATTATGAGTTAAAGTCAGAACACTCGTGACTTCAGTCATGAGATGAATGACTCTAAGTGACGTATTTGAATCTGCCTTTAAAGTGTGAATCATGATATAATATACGTATAGAATACAAACGTAGAAAGGAGACTTCGATATGTATACAGTACGTTTTCAATTAGAACTGAATACATCTGAAAAACGATTTCTATCGAAGTCTTTTTTCTATGCAAATCGGATGCATAATCAGATTGTCCGTCATACAACGAGTCGTCTGAACGCCTTGTTTCATGATAAAGAATATATGGATGCACGCAAAGCTTATGGAGAAGCTGAATTTTCTAAAAAGGAAGCATCTGAACTGTCAGCTTCTGAAAAGAAGAAGAAAAAAGAGCTTTCGCTAATTATGAACAGTAGGCAAAAAGAATACGGACTTGTAAAAGGATCTTTGTACAAGTTCGTATCCAAGGAGCAAAAGAAGTACAAAAGCTATATCAACTCTCATCAGGCACAGGCTGAAGCCGATGCTGTATATAAAGGAGTAGGAAAGGTTCTGTTTGAGGATGGGCATTATCTTCATTATCGAAGATATAATGATTTCGACTGTATCAAGCAGAAATGTGCTACGACAGGTGTTCGTTTGCCTCGATGGGATACCATCTGTTTCATGAAGCACTATTTTAAAGTACGTATTCCAGAAGATAAATATATCCAGTCTATTCTTTCCTCTGTCGATTTGAAGAAGGATGTCGTCTACTCCTTTTTAAAAAGAATCGAATTCAACAGTGGATTCAAATACTATGTTGTAATTACGCTTAGAGGCGACGCACCAAAACGAATGGAGCTGTCAGAAGATGGCGGACACCGTACAGGCGTTGACTTTGGAACCTCTACGATTGCGACAGCCTCAAACAACGAGGTCCATCTGGAAGAACTGGCTCCAGAATCAGCTGGATATGAAAAAGAAGATCCGTCACAAGCAGAATCTTGTGGATGTCTCTATGCGAAAACATAATCCAGAAAACTATAATAAGAATGGTATAGTTAAAAAAGGCAAGCATAAGTGGAAGACAACAAAACGATGTAGACGTTTAAAACGCCAAGTTCGGGTTCTCTATCGAAAGCAGTCTGCCTATATTAAGACCTCGCATCATACCTTTATCAATAAAGTCGTTCAGAATACAAGTGAGTTCATTCTTGAACCAATGAATTTCAAGGCTCTTCAAAAGAAGTCGAAGAAGACGGAACGGCAGGATAAAGCTGTGCCTGTAAAACAAAAAGACGGTTCTTCAAAGACGGTACACAAATACAAACGCAAAAAGCGTTATGGACATTCTATCAAGAACCGTTCTCCAGGCCTTATGCAGGCAGACCTGAAATCAAAAGCTATGCAGTATGGAATTCCATACTACGAAATCGATATTCATCAATACCGTGCTTCTCAGCTCCATCATGATACTGGTGAATACATCAAGCCTGCTTTAAGTGAAAGATTTAAAACGATTGAAGGACATAAAGTACAAAGAGATTTGTATTCAGCTTTCCTAATTTGTCATACCGACGATACATTGACTGCCCCTGATTTTGAAACCTGTCACCTTGACTTTCCACACTTTGTCAAGCTACAGGATACATTGATTCTGAATATGAAAAAATGTGGACACACAATGAAACACTGCTTTGGATTCTAGCTTAAAAGGATCCCTCATTCAGTAGGTCTCAGGCGTAAGCCCTGCTGGATGCAGTATGAGTAACAAAGTACAGTCCACATGGACTGGAAATGCTCGAAAAACAGAAGCTATGCAAAGACTATATGCTAAACTTCGAGTTTAGCTGAAAGCTTTGCGATGCTTCATTTCTCGCATTGCGAGAAAGAGAATCTCGTCATTTTAATGATGAGAGTACGTCAAAGACGGAAGCAGCATGCTGGTAACTGCGTATTACAGCAATTTGCCAAAGGCATTGCTATTTGAGAAAGAGCCAGAAAAGAAAAAAGAACTGTACTCGCAGATCATGAAAGACGAACATGGCAGATACACAAATGCGTTGTATGTTATGTGCCGTACCTTAGATAAGATTATGGCAGAACAAAAGCCGTCCCATATAGCGATTGTCTTTGATACAACAAGAGACACTTTTCGTAGGGAAATTTATCCAAATTATAAAGGCAATAGAGGAGAAACTCCAGAACCACTGAAAGAACAGTTTATCAGCGCAGAAAAGATGCTTCATGAAATGGGGTACCCTGTATTTTTCAGTACAGAATACGAGGCAGACGATTTGGCTGGCTCATTAGCTAAGCGTTTTGAATCTGAAATTCCGGTACGCATCATTACAAAAGATCACGATTACCTGCAATTAGTTACAGATAATACGCTGTTGTGGCTGTTGCAGAAAGACCAGAATACGGCGATCAAATTAATGCGCAAATACGAAAGTCCCTGCGATGAAGAAGATTTTAAAGAATTGGTGGCTTCCATTCCAGCAAAGGCATTCGAAGTGACAAAAGAGAAATGCTTGTCCGAATACGGCTGCAGACCAGAACAAATCCCAGATCTCAAAGGAATTATTGGAGATACGTCTGATAATATTCCTGGAATAAAGGGCGTATCGTCTGCTGCAAGCCCGTTGCTTGCTGAATACGGGACTTTAGAGGCAATCGTGGATAAAATATCCTCCTGCAAAGAAAAAGCCGAAGAAACGCGATTAAACGCGTTCTGGAAGGATTCTCTTGGTATAAAGAGAAGCCCGTTAAATGCTTTTCGTAAATTTGGAGAGATTGGGCTGTTATCGAAGCAGCTTGCAACAATCAAGACGGATATCGATGTCGTAGATAGCTTAGAAAAGCTTAAAGCAAACATTAACAACAAAGAAAAAATCAGACTCTACACGGAATATGGTTTTAAGTCGCTTTTGTAGACAAAAGAAGAAGGAATATATTTGCAAAATCAACAGTCGCATTCTGCGAATTAAGCACTCAGAAGATTCTGGGTGCTTTCTTTTTTGTTTTTTCTTATTTACGCAAACTTCCAACATATAAAAGATAGATTATCTGAAAACCGGAGCACTAAAAATTAGATATTGGATAATCGAAACATAATTAACGTAACAAGTAAAATCAGGAGGAAACAATTATGACGAAAGACGAAAACCTTGTCGCAGGTGTCAAAGAATACCTGGACAAACTCGAAACAAGATTAAGTAAGGTGCCTTTTATCCAGCACGCAGCAGACATTAGCTGGGAAGGCGGAAATTATCAGTTCATATTCCATGAAAGCATTAAGCTTCCAGAATATGTGGAAAAATTTAGATTTTTCCTTGAATATCCAGATCTCGAGGACAACGGATTAACTTTTGCTGATGTGAAAGAATTCGAAGATCTTGTTGATGGGTATGTGAAAATGGCTGACGCAGAAATCCTTGAAGAGGCAACTCTTTACGAAGAGGACCTGTGGAAACCAGCCGGTGAGTTTATTGCCGGGATCTGCTTTGACATTTTGCCAAACAGCATTGTCGTTACAATGGAAGATGGAAAAAGCACATCTATTCATGTCGATGCTGATGACAACGGAAAGCTTCAGTTCAGACTCGCACATTCAGACATGCGCATGATGAGAAGCTTCTATCACGCAAAGCTTTTAAGAAAAGTAGAAAACGAGATAGAAGATGAAGACGGAAATAAAAAGAAAGTAAATATCCATAGGTTCTTTGACCTGTTACCAAACAACATGCTTAATTTGTCAATCGACATTGGAGCAAGATTCGGGAAAATCGGAGAATCGGGTATGAACTTGATTGATGATGGCGACTTCTGGCGCAAGCCAAAACCATCACAGCTTTTCTGGCTTCTTTATTATCAGAAGCTCGCAGACGGGTACAAAGACATGACAGCAGATTTGATTGAAACCAATGACGTTGTTGAAAAGCTTTTTGCTCAAGACAAAGAGGAAGTTGAAATCGAGGACGAAAGCCCTGCGGTTGAATTTTACCGAATGGTAATTGAAGGGGCTAAAAAAGCGCTGGATGATTTCGGTAACGACTGGATGACTAATCAGAACCCGTATAACGGACGTATGATCAATTCCTGCTGGAAATCATATACAGCGTTATCTGAAGCTGTTAATGTTGATGTTACCGGGCTTGAAGAAAGCGATGGAGTAACTGCAAAAATTGATGCAGCAAACAAGGCAATCAAGAAAATGATCGCAGTAATCAATCCACCTTTCAAAAAAGGTGTAACTGTTAATTCGTTCATGATCAGCACAAAGAGCCTGTTCACCATTGAAGATGCTGATAAGGCAATTGCCGATGCAGTAAACGAGTGGGAAGGCAAAATCCAGGCGATGGAGGCTTTAACAGCAACATCCGCAAAACAGGCTGCAGCATCAAAGAAGCTGTCTCCATTTGGAACAGTCAAGGTGACAAGACCCACAGCTGAACAAATGCAGTGGATCAAAGACCTAGTTGCAGCAACTCAGCCTAAGTACGTTCGCTTAATCAGAAAAGCCTATATGCTTGATCCAGTCGAAAGACGTGAAGCATACGAAGCAGCTCTTGAAAAGGCAGAGTTTAAAGAAGAGAGAGATCTTTTCCATGGTACAAGAACTGAAAATGTTGCAGCAATCACTTCTTGTGGCGGTCCTACAATCCACGTAGCAGCAGCGAACGGACGTGCATTCGGTAACGGCTCTTACTGGAGCTCTGACCCGGATAAATCGGCGGGTTATTCCAGCTGGAGCAGATACAGCCGCTGGGCTAACGGTTCTGACAATTATGGCTGGCTGTTTATCGGAAAAATCCATTACGGCAAAGCATATGACCCACATGGAGACTACAATGGACAGTCAACAGAGGAAGCTGTGAAGCAAGGTGGATATGACGTATGTCATGCGAAGCCTGGAAACACAGTACTTCTTCGTGATGAAATCATCACGTATGATGAAGAGCATTCTTATGTTCAGGCAGTCATCATGATTGGCGAGCCAGAAGAGGACGCTAACGAAGAATAAAAAATGCGGGGTGCAAATCCCCGCTGTTAACGAAACAAAGTAAACTATATATATAGTAAAGGAGAAATATTATGGCAGAATTAACAACTATCGATGTTGAAGATATCATTGATAATAACAAAACAGGCAAAACTGAGAGCGAAGATAAAGTGGTGAAAACCCCAACACCTCAGCTTAATCAGGCATGTATGACACGCCGCGAATTGGAGGAAAAAGTCGACCTCCGCGAAACAACACAGGGAGAAAGATACTTAACTGCAATGGTAATCAACCCAACGATCAAGTACGCGTTAACTCCTATGTTCGGGCCAAAAGGTGGCAAGACAGTTATTCAGGCGGCCAGAAACACGAAGGAAGCAAAGAAAGCTGTTATGCGTTATATGCATGACAGATATGCGGCCATACCATACCAGAATTATCAGCAGAAGATGGCGGTTTTGGAGTATGACTTCAACCGCGTATTCCGCTATCTCAGCAGTGAGCACAGAGTAATGAATACATTCCCTGTATCAGCTGAATATGAAATGGCTGGCAGAAAGCACAGATATACGCCAACTCTTACTTCTGAATGTGGCGACCAGATTGACATTTTTGCTATCAAACTGGGTAAAAGCAAATTCACCCAGTCAGGTAGAAAAAACGAGTTCAACCGTGACATGCAGCTATACGAGATGGTCCTTTATGGACGTGCTCGTGGCTTTAAAAACATTCACGCACACCTGTTGTACTTAACTCGTTCAGACGATGTGGCTGATTGGACTGCCTGCGAGCCTTCGTTCTATGCAGGCGGAGGAAACAACGACATTACAATGTCAGATATCTGGAATGGAACTCCAAATGAGCTTGACAAGCAGATGGATAAAAAAATTCAGATGTTTAAAGAAGGAGTAGAAGAAGATAAGATGCCTGAAGATGAATGTGCATACTGCAAGTACAGTCACATCTGTCGTCAGACTCTTCCCCCAACAAGAATTGAAGAGGGAGCCTCAGATACTTCTAATTTGACACCTGCTCAGAAGATCGTATTTTCTGAAAAACAGGAAAAGATTAGAACTTTCGATAAAGGCATCATGCGTGTAATCGCAACTGCCGGCTCTGGAAAGACATTTACTTCCATGGCACACGTAACATATCTGATTCAGGAAAAAGGGGTTAAGCCAAATGAAGTACTTCTTGTAACATTTTCAAACGCAGGAGCAAAAGAAATGGCCCGTAAACTTCGTAAAATGCTTGGATATGATCCGACAAGCGAGGAATACGGAATGCAGATTGTTACATTCCATGGACTCTTCTATGAAATAGTAAAAGAGAACTGGGAATTGCTCGGATTCGGTAAAAGACCTACCGTATTGAATGCGGTTCAGAGATTTTCTAAAATTGCAGAACTGCTTGCGAAAAATCCAATCCTTGAATGGAAGGGAGTTTCATTTAGAAACTTCTCAGTAAAAAAAGGCGGTTACAATGACGTTGGTGCTTTAGCCGTAATCTCAGACATCTTCAGTCAGATTAAAAAGCTTGGTACAGATTACACATCTGTATCGACTTACGAAATCAACACATACTGTGATATTCCGCAGAGTGCGGTCCAGAAGGTAATCAACCTTTATGGAAAGTATGAAGATTTCTGTAAGAAAGAAGGTTTAATTGATTTTGACGATATGGAGCTTTTAGCTTTCAAAGTGATCGAAGAGGATCCGGAATACCTTCAAAGAAGATATGGATTTCGTCATTCAGTAATCGACGAGTTCCAGGACACATCGGAATTTGAGATGGAAATGGTAAAGAGAATTAAAATGCTTCCTACATTTGAAAGCATGATGATTGTTGGAGACGACGACCAGTCTATTTATCGCTTCCGCGGTACATCTCCGGAATTCATCTTAGATTTCAACAGCAAAATCAACGAGCAGTATGTACTTCGTACAGGAACTGATGTTGAACAGCCTGCAGTCCGTGAAGATGATGTGGTAGAAGACATTGTGCTTGATGTCAACTATCGTTCTCATCAGGAAATTATCGACCTCGGTTGTAAAATGCTGGAGAAAAACCAGGATAAAATCAAAAAAGAAATCACAGCGGCCCGCGGAGAAGGTGGTTTCACTCTTATCAGGGGACATGCCGATAAGAAGCGCATGCTTGATTGGATGGTTAATTCCATTACAGCACAGCACGATCACGGAACCCCTTGGGAAGACATCTGCGTGCTGGCTTACAAAAAAGCAAAGCTTCGTGATGTTGCTGACGCCTTAACACAGGCAGGTATCCCATCTATGATGGGGGCTCCTGAAGCAATGAGTGATAATAGCAGAATCGACAGCATCCTTGCTTTCGCAAGAGTATTGCTTAATTCAGCTGACACACTTGATGCAGCACAGGCAGCCGCGGCCGTATATTATGCGGAAGACCCAACGGTTGAGACAAAATTCATGCACCTTCCTAAAGAAGAGCTGGAAGAGAGAATTCAGGATATTCTGGACCGAGCATTGCTTATCAATGAAGAAATGAACCCTAAAGCTCAGAAAGAACAGTTTATGCAGTTTATCGCAGACATCTGTCTTGATGACGAAGCGGTTGAACACTTCATTGAACCATTTGAAAATCTGGATTTTGAGGACATCCTTAAGTATTGTCGTGACTTTACTTTATACGGGGTGAACGAAGAGTTCAGAAGATTAGATGAGTACCCGGGTGTTAAGCTTATCACAGCTCACAGTTCTAAAGGCTTGGAATGGCCTTGCGTTTATCTTGATCTTTCAGATTTTAGTGATATTCCACTTAATGCTCGTGCAGAGCAGGAAGAAATTAGAAGACTTATGTATGTGTCTATGACACGTGCGAGAGATCAGCTTTTTGTAACAGGAGTCTTTTCAAAGACAGGCAAAAAAGTCGGAGAAGAAATTCTTAACTGGTGTCTTTACGAAGCGTACGAAGCCGCAGAACTTGATTGGAATGTGGATTTCGCTCAAGCAAAAGCAGAAGTGGCAGCAGAAAAGGCAGTAAAAGCAAAAGCTGCAGCGGAGGCTCGTAAAGCAAAAGCTGCAACCAAAAGAGCTGAAAACAAATTAAAAACTCCATCAAAAAAGAGAAAGAGTACAGGACGTGTTCCTGAGCAGACTTCGCTTTTCTAGGGAGTTCGCAACAATAATAAAAAAAGAGCAGTCATAGGATAAAACCTACGGCTGCTTTTTTCTGTTCGCATTTACTTAATTGTATGTCTTGTGCTTGGTACTGCAATACCAGCTGCTCTCATTCTGCTGTCAAATTTATTTCTGTCTACGCCAGATGCGCAGATAATGGTGCAATAATCGTCCTCAGTAATCTCGTGGTCCTTGAGACATCGAGCAAGCGTGTTCCCAACGTCGGTCCAAAGAGATTCTCTACGCAATAGTTTGCGTACAAATTTCAAATACATATGAATTTCTGGATTATACTGAGGATTTTCTATACCGTCCATGTCTTCATAAATTAAAGAACTTATATATTCGTTCATTGATTTATTACAATCTGCAGCACGGGTGCGGATTCTCTCTCTTGTTCCTTTTTTTACTTTGATACAAATCTGATCATAATGTTCTTTGATATAATTTAAGCTTGCTTTTTTCTGAGCTTCAGTAATTGGCATATGATCCCTCCTTATGAAATAATTGTTATTTGTGTTTAAATATAGACAAATGTGTCTAGCCTGCATTATCTAACCAGTAAATCTTAGAATATTTCCAAAGTACT
>OLOO01001286.1_pt1 | contig 17335 bp, 13 predicted proteins | sample 1672621 | NCBI WGS metagenome assembly OLOO01 (sample SAMEA3136706, study PRJEB25190) | human gut metagenome | biome: human gut; feature: human-associated habitat; material: faeces | place: Austria | collected 2013 | reverse complement strand
GCCGTTTTTATTCCACCAGCGGAGCTGGTGGTTGTCGCTCGCTCAAGCTACCCAACGCAGACAGGCCCCCGCACAAAACCGTGCGGGGGCCTGTTTTTTACTTCGTCATCAAATGGTGAACTGCACCACGCAGAAAGCAGCGTAGATGCACAGCAGCGCAATGCCCTGCGGGCGGCTGAGCTTGCCCTTGAGCAGGGCGGGCACCGTCAGCAACAGCATGACCGCAAACATCACCGGAATATCCATCACCAGCGAGGCGTTCATGCCAGCAATGGTGGAGTTCTGCGGGATGGTAAAGGGGGCCAGCGTCACGCTGACGCCACTCACCAGCACCAGATTGAACACGTTGGCACCGATGACGTTGCCCAGCGACAGCGCCCCGTGGCCCTTGGCCAGCGAGGTGATGGCCGTGACCAGTTCCGGCAGCGAGGTACCCAGTGCCACAAAGGTCAGAGCAATGACCGACTCCGGCACGCCCAGTGCCTGTGCAATGAGGGTGCCGTTGTCCACCAGCAGGTCCGCGCCCACCGCGATGAGCACCGCGCCCACCGCCAGCAGGCCCAGTTCCTTGGCAAAGGAAGCGTTTTCTTCCGGCTCTTCCTCTTCTTCCGGGGCGGGGGCATTCTTCATGGCCATCACGTTGCAGACGATGTAGGCCACGAACATGGCCAGCAGGATGATGCCCACCGGCCGGGTGAAGGAGCCGGTGGTGTAGGCTACACCGGCGTAGAAGGCTGCCGCCACAAAGAAGAACAGCACCGGGGTGCGCAGGCTCTTGGGGTCCACCTTGCCCGGCTTGGCCACAATGGGAATGGCCGCAATGAGGGCGGAATTGCAGATGACCGAACCAATGGCGTTGCCGTAGGCGATCTCGCCGTGACCGGTGAGAGCCGAGGTGGTAGACACCATCACCTCCGGCAGGGTGGTGCCGATGGACACCACCGTGGCACCGATGAGCAGCTCCGGCACATGGAAGCGGCGGGCAATGCCGGTGGCACCGTCCACAAACCAGTCACCGCCCTTGATCAGGCACAACAGGCCCACGATGAACAACAAGACAGGTACAAGCATATTTTTCTCCTTTTGATGTTTCTTCGCCCGGCCAACTGTAAGAAGTCTCCTGCCGAGCATAAAAAAAGAGACCCCTATTACAGGCATGAATACCACGTCCTGTAATAAAAGTCTCAAGCATCCGGTACTGCATCGGGCATTTCTGCCGGGTTGTCGCTGCAGCACAGCGTATCATCTCTTGCGGGATATACGCCCTTTACTCCCTTTTATCTTTGCATATTATACCTGTTTCAACAGCAAAGCGCAAGGGGAAACCTGCAAATTTCACCCGGCCTTTTCCACTTTTTTCGCATTGGGATAGATGCGTTCCATGCGGGCATTGTCGAAATGGGCGTCCAGATAGGTCTCCACGGCATTGGCAGCTGGCACCCCACTGGTGCGGGCGTCGTAACGGGCCAGCGCCAGCGAGCTGGTGACCATGTTCACCGCCATGAACACCGCCAGCAGCACGGTCATCCACGGCCGCACCCGGCTGCGCAGACGGGTCATGCACTTCATGACCACCGGGTAGCCGTAGCGCATCCACACCACGGCCGCCATGCCCCAGAAGAAGCAGTACAGCAGGTTGATGCGCCCGCCCAGATTGAATTTGAACTTGCTGTAATCCCAGAACACCGTGCCAAACAACAGCTCGGTCACGGCGCTGCACACATACTCGTACACGCCGCCCATCACCGTGCCGAACACAAACAGGTAGCGGTCGCTCTTGTCCTGATTCTGGCGCAGCAGCACGGTGGTCAGGGCCAGAGCCAGGCCCCACACCACGCTGAACGGCCCCCACACCAGACTGGAACGGCTCATCCAGACGCCTGCCGTCAGGCGGCAGAACACTGTTTCCACCAGGTCACCCAGAAACGCGCCCACCACGAACAGCCACAGCAGGTCGGCGGCGCTCAGGGGCGTTTCGCCGTTCTGGGCAATGGTCGGTTCCTGCCGGGCCGCCGCCGGGTAGGCCCGCTGGATGCGCTTTTCCACATACAGGGCAATGCGGCGGCGCAGGCCGTCGGAGCTTTCACCCAGCCGCTGGTTCAGCTGTTCCAGCACCGGGTGTTTGGCCGCATAGCGCCCCACCAGCACGGCCGAACCGATCTGGTCCAGCGCTGCCACGATGACCGCCGCCCACACCAGCGGGTGCAGCAGCCAGCTCGGGATGGCCTGGCACAGCCGCAGCAGCAGGCCATTGAGCCACAGCACGCTGGCAGTGCCCAGCACGCCCCACAGCAGCGAATACTGCAGGCAGACATAGCCGTTCAGGTTGAAGCGCTTACCGGAGTAGTCCCACCATTTGCGGCGGTGCAGCCGTTCCAGCAGCTTAGCCGTCAGCCACTCCATGACCGTGGAGGCCAGCGTACAGGCAAAGAAGAGGTACACCGGGTCGCTGCGCAGATCCGTGAAGCCCACGGCCAGCAGTACCGCCGTGGAGCCGTACACAAAGCAGAAGGGCCCGGCTGCTGCGCCGCGGTTGGCAAAGTGCTTGCCCCGCACCGTAGCTACTACCGTCTCCCCTACCCAGCCCGCAAACGAGTAGACCAGGTAAAGGACGCCCAGCGTATAAAAATCGTATTCCATAGCAGTCCTTTCTGCCAAAAGCGTTGGTTTTCCAGCAGTTGTATTGTACCCTTTTTTCCTGCAGAACGCAAGCATGGCAAAGGGGCTGCCCGCAGCGGGTGGCCCCTTTTAGATTTCGTTGTACGATCAGAATTTGCGCCAGGTGTCGGGCAGGAACAGCACCAGCATGGGGAAGATCTCCAACCGGCCTGCCAGCATGTCAAAGATCAGCACCAGCTTGGCCGGGTCTGCAAAACCGCTAAAGTTCTGCATGGGGCCCACCAGCTCCAGGCCCGGGCCGATGTTGTTCAGAGTGGCGGCCACGGCAGTGAAGTTGGTCACCATGTCAAAGCCGTTCAGACTGATGAGCAGGAAGGACCCCACAAAGATGAAGCTGTAGGCCGCCATGAACACGTTGGTGGTACGGATGGTCTCATGGTTCAGCAGCTTGCCGTCCATACGCGCCGGAGCCACCACCTGCGGGTGCAGAGCCTGCTTGAGCTCCTTGCCCAGCGTCTTGCCCAAAATGAGGATGCGGCTCACCTTGATGCCGCCGCCGGTGCTTCCGGCACAGGCACCAATGAACATAAGCACCACCAGCACTTCCTTGGACAGGGTGGGCCACAGGTCAAAATCGCAGCTGGAAAAGCCCGTGGTGGTGATGATGGAACCCACCTGGAACGCCGCTTGCCGCAGCGCCTCGCCAAAGCTGTTGTAGAGGCTGTAGATGTTGGCCGTGATGATGGCAATGGCGGCTGCAATGACCACAAAGTAGCCGCGCACCTCTTCGCTGGCTGCAGCACGGTGGAACCGACGCATCAGCAGCAGGAAGTAGGCGTTGAAGTTGACGCCGAACAGGATCATGAACACGGTCACGACCCACTGGATGTAGGGCGAAAAGCTGCCAAAGCTGTCATTGCGGAAGCCGAAGCCGCCGGTGCCTGCGGTGCCAAAGGACGTAAGCATGGCCTCGAACAGGGGCATCCCACCTGCCAGCAGGAACACCAGCTCCAGCAGGGTCAAGGCCAGATAGATGCCATACAGGATCTTGGCGGTAGACTGCACCTTGGGCACCAGCTTGTCCACCTGGGGGCCGGGGCTCTCCGCCTTCATCAGGTTGACGTGGGAGCCGCCGGTCAGCGGCAGCAGCGAAAGCAGGAACACCAGCACGCCCATGCCGCCGATCCAGTGGGTGAAGCTGCGCCAGAACAAAATGCCCTTGGGCAGGCCCTCCACGGCGGGCAGGATGCTGGCACCGGTGGTGGTAAAGCCGGACACGGTTTCAAACAGGGCATCCACCGGGTTGGGGATGCAGCCGGTGAGCACGAAAGGCGCGGCGCCCACCACCGAGATGACGATCCAGCTCAGTGCGGTGGCAGTAAAGCCCTCCCGCATATAGAATACCTTGCTGCGGGGCTTGATGGCCCGCAGCGCAAAGCCGATGCCTGCGCTCACGGCAGCCGTGAGCAGGAACACTGCCAGTACCATCCACTCGCCGTAGATCAGGCTGGCAGCGGCGGGCAGAAGCAGCAGGGCGCCCTCGATCATCAGGATATAGCCCAGCAGACGGAAAACGATCGCATAATTCATAGCCCGCCTCCGTCAGCTCTCCACGATGTCCCGCAGGTCATGCAGGCCATGCTCCAGCGTGACCACGATCACGTTGTCGCCCACCTGGATCTGGTCGCCGCCGCGGGGGATCAGGATGCGGTCGCCGCGGGTGATGCAGCACAGCAGCAGGTTCTTTTTCAGATGCAGCTGGCTCAGGGGCACACCGGTGGCCCGGCTCTCCTCGTGTACCGTGAATTCCAACGCTTCCACGCGGTCGTCCAGGATGCGGTACAGGGTCTTGATGTTGCTGCCCGCCTCATTCTGCAGGGCACGCACATACTGCACAATGTAATCGCAGGTCATGTACTTGGGGTACACCACGCTGCCCAGGTCCAGCCCGGCCAGAATGTCATCGAACTCCAGACGGTTCACCTTGGTCACCAGCTTGCCGTGGGAATGCTTTTTGGCAAACAGGGTCAGCAGCACGTTTTCTTCGTCGATGTTGGTCAGAGCCACAAAGGACTCTGCGGACTCCAGGCCCTCCGACAGCAGGAAGTCCCGGTTGGAGCCGTCCTCGTTCAGGATCTGGGCACCGGGCAGCTGCTCGGCCAGCTCCTGGGCACGGGCGGCATCCCGTTCCACGATGCGGACCCGCACATGGTTCTCCAGCAGCTCCTGGCTCAGGTAGAACGCGATGGCGCCGCCGCCCACGATCAGGGCGTTGCGCACCGGCCGCACCGGCATGTGGATCTGCTGGAAGAAGGCATGCGCGTTTTCCTGGGTGGCCAGGAAGGTGACCTGATCGCCGTTCTGCAGCACAAAGTTGCCGTTGGGGATGATCACCCCGCCGTCACGCTCCACGGCACACACCAGAATGTCGCTCTTGAGCCGACTGGGGATCTCGCGGATGGCTACGCCGTCCAGCCCCTGTGCCTCGGTGAGCGCAAACTTGATCAGCCGCACGCGGCCGCCCGCAAAGGTGTCGATCTTGCTGGCCCCCGGGAACCGCAGCAGATGGGAGATCTCCTTGGCTGCCGCCATTTCCGGGTTGATGATGGCCGAAATGCCGATCTGTTTTTTGATAAAGTCCAGCTCGTGGCTGTAGGACGGGTTGCGCACGCGGGCAATGGCGTGGCAGTGGCCCGCCTTTTTGGCAAACATACAGCACAGCAGGTTCAGCTCGTCCGAACCGGTCACGGCAATGAACACGTCCGCATCCTCAATGCCGGCTTCGGACAGGGTGGTGATGGAGGAGCCGTTGCCCACGATGCCCAGCACGTCGTACGTCTCGATCAGGTGCTCCACCCGCGCCTTGTTCGTGTCCACAACGGTCACGTTGTGGCCCTCCTCGCTGAGCTGCCGCGCAAGGGCGGTACCGACCTTGCCGCTGCCCACCAGAATGATCTTCATAACAAGTCCTTTCTCCTTTGGCAGCCCCTTTCCCGGGGTATACAAATACAGCTTAGTATATCATATCCAGCCGCAAAGTTCCACTGTTCGCCCTATAAATACATCGAATTGCTTAAAAAGCGACGGTTCTTTTGTGCAGGATTACCTGTTTTCAGCGTGAAAGCGCAAAAAAGGGGCTGCCGCACAGCTTTTGTGCAGCAGCCTCCTTGGGTCAAAATGATTCAGAATGCCCTCCGCATGCGCTTTGGGCGTCATCTGCGGAAAAGTATCGTTATAAGAGCAAGATCTCCCCTGCTGTCAGGTCTCAGTACCGCTCTACGCCGTCCTTGGTGACAAGGGCGTATACCAGCGGGGCTTCCTCCGGCTTTTCCGCGCCGTACACAAGGCCGCTGCGGTACTCGGCGGCAGCGGCTTCAAACTTGTCCGCTGCACCGTAAAAGGTCGCCAGGCTCTCGCCCTTGTGGACGTAGTCGCCGCGCTTTTTGTGCAGGGTGATGCCAGCGGCAAAGTCCAGCGGGTCGCCCTTTTTCTGGCGGCCGGCACCCAGCAGCACACTGGCCGAGCCAATTTTTTCCGCGTCATTGGCCACAATGTAGCCGTCCTGCTCCGCAATCAACTCGTAGCTGGCAGCAGACTGCTCAAACAGGCTGTAGTCGTCCAGCACGCGGGTATCACCGCCCTGGGCGGCAAACATCTCCTTGCACTTGGCAAAGGCAGAGCCGTCCGCGATCACCGCCTGTGCCATGGCGCGGCATTCGGCGGGGGTGCCCTTCCCTGCCAGCACCAGCATATTGGCGGCCAGCTGCAGGCACACCTCGGTCAGGTCGGCGGGGCCGTGGCCCTTGAGCACATCCATGCTCTCCATGACCTCCAGGCTGTTGCCGATGTTGTGGCCCAGCGGGGTGTCCATGTCGGTGATCATGGCGGCCACCCGGCGGCCATGGTGGGTGCCGATGGACACCATGAGCTTTGCCAGCTCGATGCTCTGGTCCACGGTTTTCATAAAGGCACCGGTGCCGGTGGTCACATCCAGCAGAATGGCATCCGAGCCAGAAGCCAGCTTCTTGGACATGATGCTGGACGCGATGAGCGGGATGCAGCTCACGGTGGCGGTCACATCCCGCAGGGCGTACATCTTTTTGTCTGCCACGGCGATGCCCTCGCTCTGGCCGATGACCGACAGACCGATGCGGTTGACCTGTGCAAAGAACTCTTCCTGCGTCAGGGCCGTCCTGGTGCCAGGCACGCTCTCCATCTTGTCGATGGTGCCGCCGGTGTGGCCCAGACCGCGGCCGCTCATCTTGGCGATCTTGACCCCGCAGGCTGCCACGATGGGGGCGATCACCAGCGTGGTCTTGTCGCCCACGCCGCCGGTGGAGTGCTTGTCCACCTTGATGCCCGGAATGGGCGAAAGGTCCACCATCACGCCGCTGTGGGCCATCACGTCGGTAAGCTCTGCCGTCTCTTCGTCGGTCATGCCGCGCAGGTACACAGCCATCATCCAGGCAGCCATCTGATAATCGGCCACCTCACCGGACACATAACCGTTGACGATGCTCTCCAGCTCTTCACGGCTGTGGGTGCCGCCGTCGCGTTTTTTGGCGATCAGATCATAAATGCGCATAACTTCACGCTCCTGTCGAAATAGTATGACATTGTAGTCTCAGTATAGCAAAATTCCAGTCAAAAGCAAGGTTTTTTCTGTAACTTTTGCCCATTTTTAAGCAAAAAGGCGCAGCTGCCCGAAAAAGCAACTGCGCCTGTGAGGTTTGCGGAGAAACGCCCCGGATCAGCGGGAACCCTTGTCGTAGGGGATGCCCTCTGCCTTGGGGGCCATGCTGTTCTTGGACGTGAAGGCCAGGATGACCATGGACGCCACGAACGGCATCATGTTGTAGATGTTGCTGGACCAGTGCAGCTGTGCCAGGAAGGTGGAATCTGCAATGTTGGCCAGGCTCTTGAACACGGCAAAGAACATGGCCGCGCCAAAGATGTTGAAGGGCTTCCACTGGCCAAAGATCATAACGGCCAGGGCCAGGAAGCCTGCACCGGCCACGCCCACCTCAAAGTTCCAGGTCTGCACCGGGGGCACGATGTAAGCCATGCCGCCAATGGCACCCAGGGCACCGGAGAGCAGCACACCAGCGTAGCGCATCTTGTAGACATTGATGCCCACCGAGTCGGCTGCCTGGGGATGCTCGCCGCAGGCCCGCAGACGCAGGCCGAAGCGGGTCTTGTACAGCACCACATAGCTGATGATCAGCAGGATGATGCCCAGCGGAACAAAGACGCTGAGCTCCAGCCCGCCGATGCTGAACAGGAAGGGCTTATTGGAATAGTTCAGCTTGGCGCTGCCGCTGTCGCTGAAGTATTTGGCGATGACCACGGCAATGGCGGTGGCCAGCAGGTTCAGGGCTGTGCCGCCGATGGTCTGGTCCGCCTTCAGGTTGATGGAGGCAAAGGCCAGCAGCAGGCTGTACACCATGCCAGCCAGGGCCGCCGCCAGAATGGTGAGCAGCACCACCAGGAAGGGAGACATGTCGGCGGGCAGCATGGTCAGGGTAAGCACACCTGCCACACCGCCGATGACCATGATGCCTTCCAGCGCAATGTTGATGATGCCGGAGTGCTCACTGAACATACCGCCCAGAGCCACCAGCATCAGCACGATGCCATACAGCAGCGTATATTTGATCAGAAGCAGCATATCACTTGCCCTCCTTCTTGGTTTCGGTCTTGGCCGGAGCGGGCTCTGCGTTCACATTGGTCTTGTCGGCATTCTTGAACAGCAGGCCGTGGATCTTGCCGCGGAACAGCATGGAGAACGCGCACAGATAGATGATGATGCCGCTGATCAGGTCCGAGATCTCCGTGGGGTAATACTTGGTGGACAGGAACGAGCCGCCCACCGAGATGTGCGAGATGAACAGTGCCGAGAAGATGGTGCCGATGGGGTTGGAGCTTGCCAGCAGAGCAACGGAAATGCCGTTGAAGCCCATGGCCGGCAGGCTGGTGGAGTTCAGCGGGTTCCACTGGGACACGTTGGACAGGTAGTACAGGCCGGCACCAAAGCCTGCCAGCGCACCGGCAATGGCCATGGAGAGGATGATGTTCTTCTTCTCGTTGATGCCGGCATAGCGGGCAGCGCTCTTGTTCAGGCCGACGGCCTTGAGCTCATAGCCGAAGGTGGTCTTGTTCAGCACCACCCAGATCAGGATGGCCACCGCCGCTGCCAGGAAGATGGCAATGGTGGTGCTGTTGGTCTGGAACATCTTGTTCAGGCCGAAATCCGGGATGATGGACTGGGCAAAGGCCGGGTTCTTACTCAGGTTCAGGGTACGGGTGTTCCGCACGTCGTACATGGGGCCGGTGCCGTTCTGGTAGACCAGTTCGTTTACCAGATACAGGCCGATCCAGTTGAACATAATGGAGGTGATGACCTCGTTGATGTTGAAGTAGGCCTTGAAGAAGCCGGGGATCGCGCCCCAGATGCCGCCCAGCAGGGTGGCTGCCAGCAGGCAGACGAACCAGGGCATCTTGAGCATAATGGCGCAGTACAGGGCACCGTAGGCACCCAGCGTGTACTGACCGGCAGCACCGATGTTGAACAGGCCGGTCTTGAAGGCAAATGCCACCGACAGGCCGGTCATGACCAGGGGTGCTGCGTTGGCCAGCTCCTTGCCGACGCCGTAGGGAGCGTCGTGGAAGCCGCCTTTCAGGATGCGCACAAAGCCGTCGCCCCAAGCGTGTGCCGGGTTGATGGCCAGCAGCACCAGAAAGCCCACGATCAGACCGATGAGGATGCACAGCAGAGCCGCCAGCACACTGGTGACCGAGCTTTGCAGACTGCTGTGGGAAAGTTTTTTCTTGTCCATTTGTTACTTAGTCTCCTTTCCCTGCTTGCGTGCACCGGCCATATACAGGCCCAGTTCCTGCACGGTGGTGGTCTTGGGGTCAAACTCGCCCACGACCTCGCCCTCGTACATGACCAGGATGCGGTCGGCCAGGTTCATGACCTCGTCCAGCTCCAGGCTCACCAGCAGCACGGCAGTGCCCTTGTCACGCTCTGCCACGATCTGCTTGTGGATATACTCAATGGCACCCACGTCCAGGCCGCGGGTGGGCTGCACGGCAATGAGCAGCTTGGGATCCCTGTCGATCTCACGGGCAATGATCGCCTTCTGCTGGTTGCCGCCGGACATGCTGCGCACGATGGTGGAGCTGCCCTGGCCGCTGCGCACGTCGTACTGTGCGATCAGCCGGTCGGAGTACTCGCGCACCTTATCCGAACGGATGAAGCCGCCCTTCTGGAACTCCGGCTGCCAGTAGCGCTGCAGCACCATGTTGTTTTCCAGGCTGTAATCCAGCACCAGACCGTGCTTGTGGCGGTCCTCCGGGATATGGCTCATGCCGTCCTTGGAACGCTGGCGGATGGTGGCGTGGGTAATATCCTTGCCATCCAGCGTGATCTTGCCGTTGGCCAGCTTTTCCAGACCGGTCAGGCCGTAGACAAACTCGGTCTGGCCGTTGCCCTCAATGCCCGCCAGACAGACGATCTCACCGGCATGCACCTGGAAGGTGACATCCTTCACCGAGTCTTTCTTGCGCTGGTCGTTGTGCATGGTCACGTTCTGCACATCCAGCACCACGGCACCGGGATTTGCAGGCTGCTTTTCCACCTGCAGCTGCACATCACGGCCCACCATCATGCGGGAAAGTTCTTCCTTGGTGGTGTCCTTGATGTCTACGGTGCCCATGTACTTGCCCTTGCGCAGCACCGTGCAGCGGTCGGCCACGGCCATGATCTCGTTCAGCTTGTGGGTAATGAACAGGATGGACTTGCCTTCCTTCTTGAACCCGCGCATGATCTCCATCAGCTCGTCGATCTCCTGCGGGGTCAGCACAGCGGTGGGCTCATCGAAGATCAGGATCTCGTTGTCGCGGTACAGCATCTTCAGGATCTCCACGCGCTGCTGCATGCCCACCGAGATATCGCTGACAAGGGCATCCGGGTCCACGCGCAGGCCGTACTTTTCGCTCAGGGCCATGACCTTCTTGCGGGCCTCGGCTTTCTGCAAAAAGCCCATTTTATTGGGCTCCACACCCAGAATGATGTTGTCCAGAACGCTGAAGCATTCCACCAGCTTGAAGTGCTGGTGCACCATGCCGATGCCCAGTGCATTTGCATCGTTGGGGTTGCGGATGGCGACCTCCTTGCCGTTCTTGCGGATCTGACCAGCCTCCGGCTGGTACAGGCCGAACAGCACGCTCATCAGCGTACTTTTGCCGGCACCATTTTCGCCCAGCAGGGCGTGTACCTCGCCTTTGCGCAGCTGCAGGGTGATATCATCGTTTGCCTTGATCCCAGGGAATTCCTTGGTGATGTGGAGCATCTCGATCACAAAATCCTCTGCCAATCTGCTCACTCTCCTTTCGTGCCGTATCGACACCTATACTATTCTATCTTTCATTATACCTGATTTCCGACAATTTGCACACGGCTTTTTTCGTTTTTGGCAGAAAGTACAGATAAAAGTATTACTTTTGAGGCATCCTGCACAGTTTCCGCCGGGTCTGCCCTGCCCGGACACACAAAAACAGGGTGCCCGCCTGCAATGGGCACCCTGTTTTTGCATTGAGTAATTCATAAAAGCGGCCTGCCGGTTTGCGGCCCGCAGGCTGCGGGAAACGCCGGGTTACTGGATATCGTTGACGGTGGTGAACTCGCTGACGGTGGGCTTGACCCCATCATCCGAGCTGTTGTCCACGGTGATCTCGCCGGAAGCGGTCACGGTCAGGAATTTGCGGCGGGAAATTTTTATCCTGGGTTCTCCTTGAAATAGTATGACTTCTGGTTTTTGATACAACAAAAGACGGGGTGTCCCTTTCGGAACATCCCGCCTAGGGAAGCTCTTTACTGGATGTAGTTGACGGTAGTGAACTCGCTGACGGTGGGCTTGGTAGCATCGTCGGAGTTGTTGTCCACAGTGATCTCGCCGCTCTTGATCTTGTCCTTGACGGTCTCGTACTCGTCCTTGGTGAAGGTCTCGAAGTTCCAGCTGTCGTCTGCGGTGGGCAGGCCGATGTAATCGCCATCCTCCAGACCGAAGTTGCCGTTGGAAGCAGCGATCTCGCTCCAGTCACCGGCCTCGATGTCGGACAGAGCGGTGTTGACAGCCTCAGACAGACCCTTCATGGCAGAGGTGATGAACGGGTTGTAGGCATAGGTGCCGTCAGCCACGCCGTTTGCGCCGATGTAGTTCTGGTCAACGTCCACGCCGATGACGTAGCCGTTGTTCTTCAGAGCAGCCTCCACAGCGGAGGTGTAGATGCCGCCGCCGCAGGCAAACACGACCTGAGTGCCGTTGGAGTACCAGCCCTCCATACGGGAGGTGATGTTGGCATCGCCGTAGAACTGGCCGCCGTAGAAGTAGTTGATCTCGACGTTCTGGCCCAGCTCCTGTGCGGCAGCATCAGCGCCCTGCACGAAGCCGTAGCCGTAACGGATGACAGCGGGCACAGCCATGCCGCCCAGGAAGCCCAACTTGGTCTTGCCGTCCTTGGTGATCGCGTAACCGGCCAGGTAACCTGCCTGCTCTTCCTTGAAGGTGATGCAGTAGCAGTTTGCGGGGATGGTATCCGTGCCGATATCGAACTGGGTCACGTCGATGGCGATGAACTTGACATCGGGGTACTGGTCAGCAGCCCATGCCAGGGAAGCACCGTACAGGTAGCCGACGCAGACGATCACGTCTGCACCGTCGTTGACAGCCTGACGGATCATGGTCTCACGATCCTCATCAGAAGCGTCAGCCTCGGGGATGTAGTACTGGCAGTTGTCGCCCATGTAGCCGGAAACAGCAGTCCAGCAAGCCTGGTTGAAGCTCTCATCGTCGATCGTGCCGGTGTCGCAGGTCAGAGCGACCTTGACGATCTTCTCGCCGCCCTCAGCAGCGGAGGAAGCAGCAGCGGAAGAAGCGGTGCTGGTGGAAGAAGCGGAAGAACCGCCACAAGCGGTCAGAGCAGCGGCGGCGGCAGCGGCACCAGCCACAGCCAAGAAGTTACGACGAGAAATCTTCATAAGAAAGTCTCCTTTATTTTCAATCCATCGCGTGCCGGCCTGCAAATGCAGGCACTTGCACATTTACTGGTTCAAGTATAGCGAGAAGATGTGTGAGATGCAAGCACTTTTCGATTACAAAATATTTACAAAATCTTTGTAAATATGTCCAAAAAGCATTACTTTTGCACAACTCCCTGCCGTTCCGGTTTTGTGCCGGGAAGCGATTTATTTTTCCACAGCGGCATTTCCGGCCACATTGGAAGGCCCGAACCCAAAGGGCAGCAGTTCGTCCATGCTGCGCTCGATGAAATCCTCCGGCGTTTTGGCCATGATCACGTTCAGCTCCGGCCCGCCGAACTCGAACAGTGCCTGACGGCACACACCGCAGGGCGAGGTGATCTGTTCGTTCACCTCGCCGCGGCGGCTGCCCACCACTGCAATATCCGTGAACTCGGTCACGCCGTCGGCCACGGCCTTGAACAGGGCCGTGCGCTCTGCGCAGCTGGTGGGGGTAAAGGACGCATTTTCCACGTTGCAGCCGGTGTAGACGCGTCCGTCCTTTGCGCGCAGGGCAGCACCCACCATAAAATTGGAATACGGTGCATAAGCCTTTTCGCGGGCAGCCAGTGCCATGCGGATCAGTTCCTGCTTTTCTTCCAGGGTCAGGTTCGTCATAAAATGTTCCTCCTTTTGGGGGCGAAAACAGCGCGGCCGGCCTTTTTGCAGGCAGACCGCGCTGGATCTTCGGTTGGGTTTCTCAGTACTCTGCGCCCAGAGCCACCTTCATCATGTTGGTAAAGCTCGTCTGGCGCTGCTCGGCCGTGGTGATCTCCGGTGCCACAAAGCTGTCGGAAATGGTCAGCAGGCAGGCCGCATGCTTGCCCAGCACCTGTGCGTTGGCAAACAGGGCAAAGCTCTCCATCTCCACGCACAGGCAGCCGCGCTCATCCCGCAGCTTTTCCCAGTAGGTGGGCTTTTCGTCGGAGGGCTGGCGGTAGAACACATCCGAAGAGTGGATGTTGCCCTCAATGAGGGGAATGCCCTGCTTGGCGGCAGAAGCGCGCAGCTTGTCGTTCAGGCTCTGGCTGGGCAGGGTAATGTCCCCCTCGAAGCCGCTCTGTACCCGGGCGTAGTTGGACTCGCTCACCGCACCGGTGGACAGCACCACGTCGAACAGCTTGGCCTTTTCGGTGTAGCTGCCGGCGGAGCCGATGCGGATGATGTTGTCCACATCGTAGAACTTGAACAGCTCATAGGAATAGATGCCGATGGACGGCATGCCCATGCCGCTGCCCATCACGCTGATGGGGCGGCCCTGATAGGTGCCGGTAAAGCCCAGCATGCCGCGCACACCGGTCACCTGACGCACATCCTGCAGGAAGGTGTCGGCAATGAACTTGGCGCGCAGAGGGTCACCGGGCATGAGGACCGTCTTGGCGAAATCGCCCTTTTCGGCGCTGTTGTGAGGGGTAGACATAGAACATCTCTCCTTTTTCTTTATGATCGGCAGGCAGGCTCTTCCCGGTGGAAAGGCCCGCTCTGCATGCTTACCTGTATTTTCTGCGGTTGAACACGTTCTGCGGGGCAATGTAAGAGCCGTTGCGGCGGATCTCGAAGTGGCAGTGGTTGCCGCTGGAACGTCCGGTGCTGCCCACATAGCCGATCAGCTGGCCCTGCTTGACGGTCTGGCCTGCATGGACCACCAGCGACAAGCAGTGTGCATACACGGTGGTGTAGCCGCTGCCATGGTTGATGATGATGGAGTAGCCATAGCCCGTACCTGCACCAGCCTTGTTGTAACCGGCCTTGGTGACGGTGCCGCCCGCCGAAGCGTAAATGGGCGTACCGGCGGCGGCGCAGATATCCACGCCCTTGTGGCTGCCGCCGTACCAGCGCGAGCAGTTCCGGTAGCCGGGCACCGGCCAGATGAACTGACCGCTGCCGGTGATGTAGGAAGTGCTGGTGGTCACCTTCTTGGTGCCCACCACGATCTTTTCGGTCACAGGCTCCTTGATCACTTCGGTGCTGAGGATCTGCTGACTGAGCTGGGTGCCGTTGGTGTCGTACACACGCTGGGCCGTCACACTACGGATGCCGTTTTCACCGGCCTGCGTGGTCTTTTTGGTGCCCACGTTGTACTCTTTGGATTTGGTCGTCTCGCTGGTATAGGGGATCTCCTCCTGCCAGGTCTCGATCTTGGTGATGCGCACTTCCAGCGTGGCTTCCTGTTTGGTCACGATCAGCTCATCACCGGCCTGGATGTTGGAGGTCTCGGTCAGGGCCGCGCCCTTGAAGTTCGTATTCAGCTCGCACAGTTCCCGGAAGGTCAGGTCGTTCTTCTGGGCAATGCTCCACAGGGTGTCGCCGGTCTGCACGGTATAGATCTTTTCCTGCTGCTGCACGCCGGAAAGCATCGACTCCACATCGTTTTCCTGCTGGAAGCTTTCATTGAAGTAGATGCCATTCTCCAGGGTGACCTCTTTGTTGAAGCCCACGGTCACATTGGGATCTTCCGGGTTCTCGTAGGGTTCCAGCAGGCTGCTCAGGTAGCTCTGCAGGGCAGTGCCGTCCGAGCACACGGCGGTCAGTTCTCCGTCCAGATACAGGGCGGTGCCCTCACTGATCTGGTCGCTGGAGGACTTCAGGATGGCGTTGGCCATTTCGTTTTCGTCCAGCACGCTGTGTGCCACCGAAATGGTATAGGTGGGCTCCACCGTCCACTTGGTGTTCTCGTCCGTGCCTGCATCGTTGATACGCTCCTGCACGGCTTCCTTGGCAGAGTTGAACACATCCTCGTTGGCCACATAGCCCACGGTCTGGCCGTTCACCTGCACTTCCAGCGCATAGGGCTGACGGATGGTGTTCTGCACCACTGTGACCATCCCGGCCAGTGCCAGCACCGGCAGGATGTACATGGCCATGCGCGGCAGGGTGCGCACATTGCGCCGCACGCCGCCGACCAGATAATGTACGCTGTCCTTTACGGCTGCGCCAAAGCCCTTTTCCTTCCGGACGCGGTGCGCATGTACCAGCAGGGAGCCCATGCCCCGGAAGAACAGCACGATGGGCCCGAACAGGTCGCGCACCATCTGGGCTGCACCGGGGAACGCCATGGACACGATGGTGTGCAGCAGGCTGCGCACCCAGAGCAGTGCACCGGACACGCCCCGGCACACCGTGCGTCCGACACGGACAAATGCATATTCGGCCGAAAATCCCAGAGCGTACAGGGCCTCACCTACGATGAGAACGAGGCGGTTCTGCAGCAGCTTCTGAGAAAAATGATTGACGTGATGCTGGGTCCTGCGGCGGAAGCGGTGCCGACGCAGGAGCTGCATGCATTGGAACTGTGCCCACAGGGAGCGCAGCTTCTGGCCGCGTTTTTTCGGCGGCTGCTGCGCAGGCTCTGCGGTCTGCGGTTCCTTTGTCTTATCTTCGATCAAACGGGTTTCTCCTTCCTTGCCGCGCGGCAAAGCTGCTCTGCATCCGGCGCGGCGGTGGTTTCCACATCCTGTGCGGCTGAATGTCAGCGCACAGACGATCTATGCTCATTTTATTATACACCCTGCACGGAATGAAACAAGCACCTGCACAAAATTTGGGCAGTTCTTTCACGCACTTTTCACGAAAGCAGGTCGGCCATATCCTGCGGCAGCGGGCTTTCCACGGTCACCGTGCGGCCTGTCCCGGCGCTCACCGGGGTGCGGATGCAGATGCCGTCCGGCACCTCGGTGTACTCCGGCACCCGGAAGGTCTGCTTTGCGCAGTGCAGTGCCTGCCGCCCGATGCGGTCCCGGCGGCCGCCGTAGAGGTCATCCCCGGCCAGCGGATGGCCGATGGACGCAAAGTGCACCCGGATCTGGTGGGTGCGGCCGGTCACCGGCACGCAGGCGGCCAGGCTCAGGCCGTTCTGTACCTTTAATATGGTGTACTCAGTGCGGCTGGGCTTGCCCTCCGGGGTCACACACCGCCCGATGATGCTGTCGCCCCGGCGGCCGATGGGCGCGTCGATCACGCCCGGCCCCAAGGGCAGCTCGCCCTCCACGATGGCGTAATAGAGCTTCTGCACGTTTTCTGCCAGGAGCGGCGCAGCATAGGTGTTGCGGGCCGCCAGCACAAGGCCGCTGGTGTCCTTGTCGATGCGGTTCACCGGGCGGAACACCGGGCTGCGGCCCTGCTGCAGTGCCCAGGCTGCATAGCCGTTGGCCAGCGTGCCGCCGGGGTAGTTCAGAGTGGGGTGCACCGCCAGATGGGGCGGCTTTTCCAGCACCACGGCAAAGGCATCCTCGTAGACCACCTGCACGGCAATGTCCGGCTGCGGGGCCACGCCGCCCGCTTCCGGCGGGAGGTCGAAGCTCAGCACCTGCCCCGGGTACACCCGGCGGTTGGCCAGCACGGACGCACCGTCGGCAAAAAAGCCGCCGCCCTGAAATTTGACTGCCCGGGCAAGCTCCGTAGAAACGGCACACTGGCGCAGAAAGTTCCGCACAAGCGTTCCATTTTGGGTCTGCAGGGTGTCCGGTACCGTGAAATACAGACGCACGCGCGCCCCTCCTTTGCACGAAAAACAGATATAAATAGTATAGCAAAAAACGCTTTCGCTTGCAAATCTTGTTTTTTTATGGTATTATGAGGAACGGAAAACGAGTGGAACATACGGCGGCGGGGCGGCTTTGACCGCTCTGAGGAAAG
>OLOO01001277.1_pt1 | contig 17407 bp, 16 predicted proteins | sample 1672621 | NCBI WGS metagenome assembly OLOO01 (sample SAMEA3136706, study PRJEB25190) | human gut metagenome | biome: human gut; feature: human-associated habitat; material: faeces | place: Austria | collected 2013 | reverse complement strand
CGTCAAATACAAGGATCATTGCCGGAAGAACTGTAACACAGCAGATAACACCGATCACAACACCTTTCGCCATAACAATACCCATGTCACGTCCGAGTGCAAAAGTCATAACACACAGTGCAAGGAAACCGGCAATTGTTGTGACCGAACTTCCGGCTACAGATTTGAATGTATCGGCAATCGCATGTGCCATTGCCCGGTCTTTGGCATCATATTTTTTCTTATATGCTTCAAAGGAGTTCAGAAGGAAAATGGAATAGTCCATTGTTACACCAAGCTGAAGTACTGCTGTCAGAGATTTTGTGATATAACAAACCTCACCAAGGAAAATGTTGCTTCCCAGGTTATAAACAACTGCAAGACCTACACTAAGCAGGAACAGCACCGGAATTACCAGCGAATCCATAGCCAGAAGCAGAACCAGCAGAGACAGGCAGGCTGCGATCACAACATAGATTGGCATTTCCTGAAGTGCTATGTTCTTAATGTCTGTTACGACACCGGACATCCCACTTATAAAGCACTGTTCATTTGCAATCTTACGCATATCGGTAACTGCTTCCATCGCCGCATCAGAAGATGTTGTATCATCAAAAAGCGCGATCATCATGGTTGCATCACCATTGAAGAAGCCATCTTTGAACTTAGCCGGGATCATACTTACCGGAATGCTTAAGTCAGCCACACTGTCATACCACAGCACGTCCTTTACATGCTCTACATCCTGAAATTTCTCTTTTAATTTCGCTACGTCTTTCAGTTCCATATCTTCTACGACTACCATAGAGAATGCACCCATTCCGAATTCATCCACCATGATATCCTGACCTTCAACTGTCTCCAGTGAATCCGGCAGATAACTGAGGATGTCGTAATTAACTCTCGTTGCTGCCATTCCCAGGAATGACGGAATCAGCAGAAGCATACTGATGATCACGATCAGCACTTTATGCTTTGCTATCCATTTTCCAAACTTAATCATCATGTCCTCCTTATCGACTTTTTTTGTCATTTATGACTATCAGTCATTTTTTATTCCATAAAGAGTTATATACCAAAACTGACTCTTAGTCAATATACGATTCGCCCAAAGTGTCCAAAAACTAAGCTTCTTTTTTATTAATATTGACTTCCGGTCATTTTTGACTATAATAAATCACGGAACCAAAAATCAACAGTCCGGAAAGGAGATTCGTATGGGAAAACTGGAAATGAAAAAGCAAAAAAAGAAAGATGCTCTGTTCAATACAGCCTTTGAGCTTTTTACCACAAAAGGGACCAACCAGACGACGATCTCTGATATTGTAAATAAAGCAGGCGTTGCCAAGGGTACTTTTTACCTCTATTTCAAAGATAAATATGATATTCGCAACAAGCTTGTCTCTCATAAGACTTCAGAACTTTTTTATCAGGCCTACCGTGCGATCATCGAACAGGAAATCACAGGTTTCAGAAAACAGCTTCACTTTATGATTGATTTTATTCTGGATGCCCTGCAGAAAGATTCTTCTCTGCTGGTCTTCATTTCCCGCAACCTTTCCTGGGGTGTTTTTCAGACTGCACTGGAAGATCAGATTCCAAATGAAGATCTCATATTTTATGAAGCCTATCTGGAACTGCTCGAAAAAGATGAATGCACCTATGATCATCCTGATATGCTGCTGTTTTCGGTCATCGAACTTGCAAGTTCCACCTGTTACAGCTGCATCCTTTACCAGCAGCCCGTTTCACTTGACGAATACCTGCCATATCTTCATCAATCGATCGACGGAATTCTTGACAGTTATACACATAAAGAAGCAGAACTGTGATTTTCATCTCAGCTCTGCTTCTCTTAGTTGATTTTTAATTTTTTCATCCGTCCAGCTTCTTCTCTCAGAAGCTGATTTTTTTTGTTGAACGTTCCAAATGCATCCATACAGCAGATTACTTCTCTGCATTTTTTCATGGATGCATATGCTTTTTGATACGCCTCTTCTGAAATTTCTTCAAACGGCTGCTCTACGATCACTTCCGCTGCCAGATCCTTTGCCACCTGGTAGTCCACATCATTTTCATGCAGAACCCCTGCTGCAAACGGGATTCCTGCTCTTTGCAGTCTTCTGTAAGTTGGGATTCCACTTCCATTGCCGCCGATCACAAAAACCTCCGGTTTTCCCTCCGGTGCTCCCATCTCCAGACAGCCAAAAGCCGCATTATAGCTTCCTGTTGTGATTCCATAAAGATGATGGATATATTCAGAGGTAAAAATTTCTTCCGGCGGGCCGTATTTCTCAATCCTGTCACCATGAACGCAGATCACCTTATCCGAAATCTTCTGTGCAAGATCCAATTCATGAAGAGACATCAGAACCGCTGTCTGGTTTTCCAGCACCATCCGTTTCAAAATAGAAAGCAGTTCCAGTTTATGACGAATATCCAGGAAAGAAGTCGGCTCGTCCAAAACGATCACTTCCGGTTCCTGACAGATTGCCCTGGCCAGAAGTATTCTCTGTCTCTGGCCATCGCTGATCGCCGTGAAATCTCTGTCCTTAAAATCCATTGCATGGACCATCTCCATCGCCCTGTGAACCTTTTTCCAGTCTTCTGCTGATAAGATTCCCAAAGTTCCCGTATAAGGATAACGTCCTGTTGCCACGATGTCCTCACAGGTCATAAGTTCCGGCTGGATCCGTTCAGTCATGACGACAGCAAGCTTCTTTGCCACTTCTTTGCCGGACATTTTGCTCATCATTTCCTGATTCATATAAACAGTTCCGGCCACAAGCTTCAGCTGTCTTGTCATGCTCTTAAGAATCGTAGATTTACCCGCACCGTTTGGTCCGATCAGTGTAAGGATCTCTCCACGTTTCATTTTAATTTCTACATCTTTGATCAGTGGTTTTCCGTCATAGCCAACCACCATCTGATCTGTATGGATAAAATATTCTCCCATCACGCTCTCTTCTTTCTGTGGATCATAATGTAAATAACAATCGGTGCGCCAAACACTGCCGTCACAGAACTGATACTGAGTTCCGTCGGTGCAAACACAGTTCTTGCGATCAGGTCACAGAACAGACAGAATACAGCACCTCCAAGGAAGCAGGCCGGGATCACAAGAAGCGGTTTTGATGTTTTGAGCAGGCTTTTTACCAGATGCGGCACCGCAATTCCAACAAAGGAAATCGGCCCTGCAAAAGCTGTCACACAGGCAGAGAGAATACTGGAAAGCAAAATCAGTGCGATCCTGAACGCCTTAATATTCACGCCCATATTCTGGGCATAGCCTTCTCCCAGCTGATAAGCTCCTATTGGTTTCGACATCAGAAAAGTAATGATAAGCGCTGTCATGACTACAACTGTCATCGTAGAAACATTTTCCCAGGTCGTTCCCGAAAAACTTCCCATCGACCAGTTATGAAGATTTACGATGTTGGAATCATCCGCAAAAGTCACCACAAAATCTGTCACTGCTGAACAGATATATCCTATCATGATTCCGCTGATAACCAGCATAGACATCTGATTGACTTTCTTTGCGATCAGGAGCACAAAGCCCATGGAAATCATGGAACCTGTGAAAGCAGCAATGATCATCACGCCCGAGGTTGCCACAATAGATTTCCCGAGAAGAAAGATCATCGTCAGTGCCACGATCAGTTTGGCACCGGAAGAGATTCCCAGGACAAAAGGTCCCGCGATCGGGTTTCCAAAAAAAGTCTGAAGCAAAAATCCTGATACGGACAAAGCGCCTCCAAGGATCACGGCTGCCAGAATTCTCGGAAGCCGAATCTCCCATATAATATTGTAGGCCGTCTTCGTTCCGTCTCTCAGAAAAATAATTCGGAATACATCCTGTAAGGAGATCGGAATGCTTCCGGAATTAATATTCCAGAAAACCAGGACTCCAAGAAGTATGATCAGTATGATAAACGACAGCCAGTATCTGAAATGTAGTTTCTTACGCATATTTTTCCCCTTATTTCAGTTTCTTCATATAAGTAAGAGAATCCAGTTTTGGATCATCTGAAGTCAGCATCGTGTGGATATCCTCGATCATAGTTGCCAGTCCCATCGTTTCCTGAAAAAGATTCTGTCCTGTACACCATACATTTCCATCCTTCACAGCCTTGAAATCAGCCAGAAGTGAACTTTTTGCAAGAAGTTCATCGATGGAATCCAGTTCTCCGTCAATCGTACTGTTGTAGATGATGTAATCAGCATCTTTTGCTTTCGCATAAAATTCTTCCATCTGCATATTCATGGTAGACAGCGCATTGTCGTCTTCTGCAGGATCATGGAAAATATACTCGCCCCCGGCAAGCTCGATCATTTTTGATACATAATCATTGGATTTACGTACATTCGCCGCACCCATGGAATTAATATAGAAGAAAGCCACTGTTTTTCCTGTATTCTCGCTGTCCTCTACGGATTTCAGCTTGTCCACCTGCTCCTGAAAAATCTTCTGTGCCTGATCCTCTTTACCAAGGAGAACTCCATAGAGTTTGATCCATTCCGTTCTTCCGAGCGGATGGCTCTCATAGCTGGAATGTTCTACCAGGACCGGGATTCCAAACTTTTCCAGTTTCTCCTGGACTTCCGGCTGATGATAGATCATGGTTGATTCGATTGCAAGATCACAGTTCTTTGACAGGATCAGTTCATAGTCCGGTGCACTGTACTTTCCTGCAAATGCGATATCTCCGTCTTCCATTGCCTTTTTGGCCTTGTCAATATACCAGCCATCTGCATTTGTACCGGAGAGACTGATACTGTCCAGCCCGTCCAGAGCACAGAAAAGATCCATCGCCGAAGTTGCAACCAGATAGATATTCTGCACTGGTTTCTGTATTACAGAAATGTCGGCATCAAGCCCCTCAGGTGCTTCTTTATCCTCCGGAACCAGAAGGAAACGTTCACCACCCGCAATTGTGATCAGTGCATAGCCACCCTCGTAATAATCTACTGCAAACTGATCTGCATACTGGAGTTCCAGGCTGTGGTCATATTTCATGCCTGCAAGTTCCTGAGCGATTTCCCTGTCTTCAATTTCTTCTTCCTGTGCTGCTTCTGTCTGTTTTTCGTTCTGCGCTGCCTGTACGACAGCCGGAGCTGTCATACAAAAAACAGCCGCTGTCAGTACACAGAGCATCTTATAGAATTTCTTTTTCATATTTATTTTTCTGCCTTTGCAACGCTTGCGGAATCAAACTGCAGAGTATATTCGATCTCATGAGGTGTACTCATTGCCACGGTGTCTGCGGTTACAGGCATTTTGTAATCAAATGCATCCACCGGAATCTCAAATGTAGAGTTTCCATCCTTGTTGACCGGCTCATATTTCTCATCATTTACGATCATATAATCGTAATTCGGACTGCTCCATACGATTGTTGCTGTAATCTTGCCATCTTTGATCTCAAGGGCTGCCGGAGAATCTACGCTTGCCTTGCCGCTTCCGCCTTCCATGGCAACATCGACTGTATACTCTCCGTCTTCAAGCTTCAGATCCTCGACTGTTTTTTTGTCCTCAGATACCCCTGCTGCTTCTCCATCGGCTTCTTTCTGTGGATTGGTCACTTTTACTTTATGGTCATACCATTTATTTTTCTTTCCGATCAGAGCAACATTAAATTCCTCATCGATTGCAGGAACCGGAATATCAAATCCATAAACTTCTTCACTCATGCCATCACTGTAGGTAACGGTATCAGTCGTAGGCTCAAGAAGTTCTGCGCCATCTTTTTTTGCATCTTCTGCTGTTCCCACAAACAGATTTACAATGCTCTTTGAAACAAGGCTTACATGAATGGTCATCTTGCCATCTTTCACAGTAAGTGTTCCCTTGCCGTCATTTGCCTCATTTACATGGAACATATTGCTGTCTGTATCAAATTCTGCACTGTAGATGCCATCTTCCAGAGCAGTGCTTTCTGTATCAGAATCCTTCTTGGTTTCTTCTGTGGCGGCATCCTCTTTTGTGTCGGCTGTCTCGGTCTTTTCTTTATCGGCTGCCATAACCGGACTAACTGCTGTAAGTACCATGGCACTGCTTAATACACATGCCATTAAAGCTAATGATCGTTTCATTGTCATTTCCTCCTGTTCTCTTTCACTTCGTTTAGGTAAAATCTTAATTATCCCAAAAACTGCCCGGAAAAGTCATAAACTTTCCGGGCAGCCATTACCTCTACGTCTCGGAATTTTGCCATATTCATGGCAAAACACCTCGCGGAATATTTTATTATTCTGCTGCTTCCTCTGCTGCTGCATCATCTGTTGTCTCTGCGGAAGCATCAGCTGCAGCTGCATCGTCTGTAGCTTCTGCATCGTCTGTAGCTTCTGCGTCATCTGTAGCATCAGCATCCATAGCTGCCTTTGTATGAGCCACATAGAGATCCTCTACTGCCGGGATTCTTCCCAGTCCTTCAATCTGGCAGTCAATGCTGTCAAATGCTCCGGATGCCTCAAACTGGCTCTTCCAGGAATCCTCATCATCACCAGCCATATCGTTGTTTGCATGATCACCTGCAACAACCATCAGCGGACGAAGAACAACTTTCTTATAACCACCCTCTTTAACCTTATCGATAACTGCCTCACATGCTGTATCTTCCGGCTTACCCTCAACGGTTCCGATAAATACGTTCTTGTATCCAAGGTCTTCCATCTGAGTCTGCATCTGATCATAAGTTACATTTGCAGTATGAGAAGTACCATGTCCCATGAATACAAATGCTGTTCCGTCTTCTGCTGATGCATCTATGCTGTCAAATCCTGCTTCTTTTACTGCTGCATCAACAAGTGCCTCTGCAACTGCTTTCTTGTCATCGTTGATCACTGTAGCATCTTCTCCGACTTCACCAAGCATTGGCTCTGCGATTGCAACGGATTCAAATTTATCTTTATACTGATCGATTGCTTCTACCATCTCATCATATTCTGCTCCATGCATAAGATGTGTCGGCTGTACAACCAGGTTCTTAACTCCGTTGTCAACTGCACGCTGGAGTGCCTGATCCATGTTGTCAATTGCTTCGTCATCTCTTGCCTGTACATGGTTGATGATGATCTGTGCTGTGAATGCTCTTCTTACAGCCCAGTCCGGATAAGCTTTTGCCAGAGCGTCTTCGATTCCCTTGATATCCTCTGCACGGCTGTCATTGAAAGAAGTACCAAAGCTTACTACAAGGATTTCATTCTCACCGATCTCGTCCTGATTGCGCGGATCATCTTTGGAAGCATCCCCTGTGTCACGTCCGAAATATTCCGGGCTTGCTTCTTCGCCTTCTACCAGTTCTTTCTGTGCATCTGTCAGTGCATCCCATGCTTCTTTGGCAGCTTTGCAGTCCTCATCTGTTGTGTCAGTTCTTTCCTGAACATAGATCTTGTCGATCAGTGCTGCTACATTATCTGCTGCTGCCTGGTCATCATCTGATGCCTCAGCAGTATCGTCTGCTGCTTCTTCTGTAGCTTCAGCTTCTTCTGTAGCTTCAGCTTCTTCTGTATCTGCTGCTGCCTCTGTTGCAGTATCCTCTGCAGTATTATCAGATGCCATAACTCCGGCTGTTCCCATCATAGATACGGTTGTTACTGCTAACAGTGTTGCAAGTGCTTTTACAGTTTTGTTTTTCATTGTTTCGTCCTCCTTTGGCACAAACGTTCCCGGCGGCTGTTCCTTATCGGAATCGGTCGTCCTGATGTAGCTTTATATAAAATTATTCATCAGCAAACTTATACGATACGAAAACATGAAAAACTTCTGCACATGAAAAAAACCCTTATAAAGGGTAATAGGTCTGTCACATACAAACAGTACAACCAATTACTCGTGATCTGGAATTCATATTCCCGTACCAGACAACAGGCAGGTTTCCTGACTTGCCAATCAACATATGCTTCTATCTTCCCGGTCTCCCAGTGATCATGCTTACGCATACAGAATCATACTCCCTGCTTACAGTGACGAGATCGTACAGGTTTCACACCTGTTTCCCTTTTAACTTCTGATAAATTCTTCAGCACCTGTCATCTTCTTTATTCAATTTTCTATACAATATCATATTTTTTTACAAAACACAATATGTTTGCCTTATTTTTTACAAAAGATATCCGTCAGTCTGCTCATTTCTGATGTTTTTTCTGCCGGGTCCTCCGCCGCAAAAATCCCGGAGATCACTGCCGCACCGTTGACACCGCTCCCCTCAAGTCTGGAGACATTTTCACTGTTGATCCCGCCGATCGCAACAACCGGGATATTTACGGAGGCAGCAATTTTCTTAAGTTCTTCTATAGAAAGGTTCTTTGCATCTTTTTTGGTCGTACTTCCAAAAACCGCTCCTGTCCCGATATAATCTGCTCCTGCTTTTTCGGCAGCCACTGCCTGCTCCACCGTTTTGGCTGTCATTCCGAGGATCTTATCCGGCCCCAGAATTGCACGTATATCTCTGTCTTTTATGTCAGACTGTCCGACATGCACTCCGTCTGCATCCATTTCCATTGCAATCTCCACACTGTCATTTACCACAAAAGGAATTTTGTAGCTGCGGCAGAGTTTCTGAAGTTCTATTGCTTCTTTTCTGGTTTCTTCCGCATTCAGTTCTTTTTCGCGGAGCTGAAGAAAGGTTGCTCCGTTCTGAATAACTTTTTCACATACAGAAAGAAGGGTTTCATCTTCTTTCAGCCAGCTTCTGTCTGTGATCACATACAGTTTCAGAGCTTTTGCTATCTCTTCTCTTGTAAATTTCATTTTGTGTCACTCCTGCCTTTCAAATGCTTTGCGGATGCTGTCGTAATGGAGGAATTTACCCTCTGCGGCAAACGCCTGGATCTGCTCCAGGGTCGCAAACATATGTCCATCTGTCTCCTCCGTCTGCAGTGACAGATCTTTTTCGTCTACATCCATGACAAAACGATATACATCTACAAAATAATTATCTCCTTCTCCCGGATTTTTCCTCTTGTATGTAAAAAGATATCCGCCCTCTGCATCTCTTGCATCCAGACCAGTTTCTTCTTTCACTTCACGAAGTACTGCCTCATAGGAGCTTTCTCCTGCCTGCGCTGCACCGCCGGAAACTTCCCACCAGCCCGGAGCCCACGCCTTTGCCATGACTCTTTTTGTGATCAGAAATGTATCATCTGGTCTGGCAACAACGCCAAGTACTGTCAGATGATATTCCCCATCCTTTAAACACCAGTCATTTCTTTTCATTGTACGACCTGTCGGCTGTTTATTTTCATCATAAATATCCCAAAATTCCATTTAACATTCTCCCCGTTTATCTTCGCAGAAATTTTTCGTTTTTATTTTACCAGAGTAAAGCAAAAATAACAAGGAACGTTCTCTATGCACTTTTCTTTTTTTTACACATAAAATATAAAGAACTCCCCTGAAAGGACTCGTTCATGGAAAATTATCAGATATCCCGGCCCTGCGGCCGCCCATATAATGCAACTTGTGGAATGGCAAGAGAAATGACAGGAAATCAGACTGGTTTCTACCGTTGTGCACAGCGCAGTCCGGCCTCTTCCCCATCTTCATCCTGTACCACAGTTTCCGGCAATTCTGAAATGTACAGTCCCATCGAGCATCTGCCGATCGCAATGGCATATGTTCCCTGTCAGAAATTTTCAACAACTTATGACCTGAATTATGCCTTAAGAGTCGGAACTGTTTTCCCTGAGTTATGCAAACCCTTCTGCGGAAAGCGAGGTGTCAGACGATGATGAGTCAGAATTCCTGTACTTCAAAAGAAAAACTCCTTCAACGGATCTATGAAGTCAGTTTTGCCGTTGATGATATTCTGCTCTTTCTTGATACACATCCCTGTTGTCAGGAAGCACTTTCTTTTTATCGTGAATACTCTTCCGAACGCCAGAAACTGATGAAGGAATATACCCGGCACTATGGTCCCCTTACCATAGACGATGCCCTTGAAACAGATGCAAACAGCTGGCGATGGATGGAACAGCCATTTCCATGGGAGCAGGAAGGAGAGTGCAGATAATCTATGTGGAATTATGAAAAAAGGTTACAGTATCCGATTAATATCAAGACCCCTAATGCAAAGATTGCTCAGTTCATTGCCAGCCAATACGGCGGTCCCGACGGTGAAATTGGTGCATCCCTCCGTTATCTTTCTCAACGTTTTACCATGCCAAACCGCATGACCGCCGCTGTTTTAAATGACATCGGCACTGAAGAGCTTTCTCACCTGGAAATGGTATCCACCATTATCCATCAGCTTACACGAAATCTTTCTATGGAAGAAATTGAAAAAAGCGGACTCGGGCCTTACTATATCGACCATGGAGTAGGTGTCTGGCCACAGGCTGCGGGCGGGATTCCATTTAATGCCTGCGAATTCCAGAGCAAAGGAGATCCTGTCACTGATCTGTTTGAGGACCTTGCAGCAGAACAGAAGGCCCGCTCCACCTACGACAACATTCTCCGGGTAGTCCGTGATATTCCGGAGATTGCTGATCCTATCAGATTTCTGCGTTCAAGAGAAATCGTTCACTTCCAGCGCTTTGGAGAAGCTCTTCGCAGTGTTCAGGAAAATCTGGATGCCAAAAATTTCTACGCATTTAATCCAGCCTTTGACAATCCATGTAAAGCTTCCTGCAAAAATTCCTGATATGAGCAAACAGCTCCCCATTTTTATATGGAGAGCTGTTTTTCCTCAATTATTCAATTACATATGCATTTACGATCTCGCCATAATACGCCACATGGATATCCTGGGATCCATCTGCATTCTGTGGATAAAATTTTTCCTGATCTTCTTCTGTGATCGCATGAATGTCCTGTGTCTGTTTATAAATCACCTTACACTCCAGAGTCAGTGGAAGTTCTCTGATTCCCGGTACCGAAATTGTTTCCGGTTCTTCATAAGTAAGGCCGAGTTCTTTTGCCTTATCCACATCTCTTCCTGATTTTGAGCCACAGTATGCAAGGATTTTCTTTGCACTTTCATCAAGTGGAATGTTTACTGTAAACTCACCATTTTTATCGATAAAGGTCTTGGTAAAACGGCTTTCTCGTATAAAAGTTACAAAAACAGGTTTTCCCCATTCAATACCAGCCATTCCCCAGGAGATCGTCATGGAGTTTGTTTTATTCTCATCCTTTCCGGTGATCAGTACACCCGATTTCACTCCTTTAAGGATTTCTCCCATATACTCATATACATCTATCTTTTTCTTCATTCGTCTAAACCTCCATCTTTTTTTGTTATCGTTTATCAGTGACTGTGAACAGCAGCAACAGTACTGAATCGTTACGTTTATGATAAAATAAGGACTGCTTTTTGGCAAGTATTTTGTTATAATAAAAATAATATGTAACTGGACACTGAACAGTTATGAAATTTTTGCAATTGCTACTGAATAATCATTAAAAGGAGTATTTATCATGCCATCTTCTAAACAAAAAAACCTCACCGGGCCTTACGCCTGCATCCAGGCACTGTACTGGATGTATTTTGCCGCGATCATGAGTTTTTCCGGCTTTTTTCTGCTGGATGGAGGCTTTTCCAATACTCAGATCGGCATCATTGCTGCCGCTGCCGGTATCATTTCTGCACTTCTTCAGCCTGTACTCGCCAGCTATGCTGACCGTCCGGACAGCCCTTCTCTCAAAAAACTTATCCAGATTTTTTATATGATCCAACTGCTTCTCGGAGTCGGACTGTTTTTTTCCAGAAGCTTGATTCTGACCGGACTTCTCTATGGCATCAGTATCGCGCTTCTTCAGTTATTAACTCCATTTATCAATGCCCTGGGTATGGAAAGCATCAATCAGGGTCAGCAGCTTAACTTTGGACTTGCACGTGGAATGGGTTCTGTTGCATATGCAATCATCTGCTATGTCCTTGGAATTATTACAGTAAAAGCAGGTGCCGGTTCCATCCCTGCCTCTGTGATCATTCTCACATTTTTTACCCTCGGATGTCTCATCCTTTTTCCTTTTGTCAAAACCCAGGGAACTTCCGGCTCAAAAGTTTCCGGAAATAGTCTGGCAAATCCGCTTCTGTTTTTCCGAAAGTATAAGCACTTCTCTCTGGTACTTATCGGATGCATTTTTATTTATCTCAGCCACGTACTTCTGAATAATTTTAACTTTCAGATTGCACAGGGCAAAGGTGGCGGAAGTTCTGAAATGGGAACTGCATCTGCAATTGCGGCTATGTGTGAACTTCCTACCTTGTTCCTTTTTGGCTATATTATCAAAAAAATCCGCTGTGATATTCTGATTCGTATTGCCGGTATTTTCTTCGTACTGAAATCTCTTGGAACGCTTCTGGCACCTGGGATCTCCGTCTATTATGGAGTACAGATTCTTCAGATGCTTGGATGGGGACTTATGACTGCCGCCTCTGTCTACTATGTAAATGCAGTCATGGAACCCGAAGATGCCATCAAGGGACAGGCATATTTTACCATGACCTATACTCTTGGCTGTGTGATCGGTTCCTTCCTTGGCGGGGTACTGATTGATTTTGCCGGAGTAAATTCCATGCTCATCTTTGCCACTGTCTCTGCCCTTTTTGGTGCCTTCATCGTATTCATATTCGCAGAACATACTTCATAAAAAACGAAGGGGCTGTCATTTGACAGTCCCCTTTTACTCTTATCAACTGTTAAAACACATATTTTCTGAGTTTTCTGGAAAGAACATACGCAAGTGCGATCTTAATGATATCCGGAATGATAAACGGAACTACGCAGGAGGCAAGTGCTGCTGTAAATCCAATAGGTCCATTCATTCTGCCGTAAACGATCACAAACCATACTGTTCCAAATGCATAGCACACAATCAGACCTGCGATCATGGAAACAATCTGCATGACTGATTTTTTTCCCGGAAGTTTCTCCATTGCCCACATGAGCAGAGCGGAAAATAAAAATCCAATAATGTATCCACCGGTAGGTCCTGCCAGGACTCCGATACCTCCTGAAAAGTTAGCAAACACAGGAATTCCGATCGCTCCAAGCAGGATAAATACCAGAACCGATAAGCTTCCTCTCTTTCCGCCCAGCACACCTACTGCAATAAAAACACCGAATGTCTGCAGGGTAAACGGAACCGCTGCCGGAATGGAAATCCAGGAACAGATTGCCATGATCACTGCAAACACTGCAATATAAACAATATCATATGTTTTACTTCTTTGAACTGCTACCGTACTCATCTTTTCCTCCTCATAATAACAGATCTGCTATTCTCTGATCTCTCTTAAGACTTTAGCACAGGCAGGTTCAAATTGTCAACCTATTATTATTTTTAGGTTTACTTTTTCAAAATCATATTTTCCTTCTGATTATTTTCTTGGATGTACATAAACTTCCATCTGATTATATGGAATCGTAATTCCATTTGCGTCAAATTCTTCCTTGATCCTCTGATTCAGTCTCCACTTTGTTTTCCAGTATGCATCCGTCGGAACCCATACCCTGAGCCCTATGATCACTGCACTGTCCGCCAGCGAATCCACAAAAACCACCATCTCTGAATTGTCGCTCCTGGTATCCGGATCCGCCTTCAGAATATCCTCGATCACTTTTTTTGCTTTACGGATATCTGCATCATAGGAAATTCCTACTTTTATCTCCAGTTTACGGTTTTCTTTCGCTGTCACATTGATGATCGTGCTGTTTGACAATATTCCATTTGGCACTACGATCTTTTTGTTGTCTATACTCAGAAGAGTCGTATAACAGATTTCAATCTTGGCAACCGTTCCCTCGCAGCCATTTGCCTGATCCTGAATGATATAATCTCCAACCACAAAAGGTTTAAATATCAAAAGCAGAACCCCGCCTGCCAGATTCGCAAGTCCCCCCTGTAATGCCAGACCTACCGTCACACCGGCAGTTCCAAGAAGTGCAGCCACAGAAGATTCTTTCACACCCAGACTGATCGCTATATTAAAGATCAGCAGCATATACAAAACCGCCTTGCCTGCTGATGAAATAAACTGAACAACACCTGCGTCTATATTGGCCCTCTCCAGAGATTTCCTCATAATGTTCACGATCCAGCTGATGATCCTGCGTCCCACAAAAAAAACGATAATGGACAGAACCACTTTAATACAAAATCCGGTGAGCGCCGGAAGCTGTTCTGTCAGATATTCTTTGAAATTCAGGATATCCTTGAGGCTCTGCTTTACAGACGTTCCATCCAGCCCCATATTCTGCAGTCCCTGATCCACTTTGTCTGCTGTTTCACTTAATGTATCCATGATAGATCACTTCCTCTCATTTTGGTAATATAGCATTTTTTTCTTTTCATCCTGTAGCCTTCAGTATACCATGAAATTTATATTTTCTCTATTTAAAAACCTCATACAGAGTGGTATAATGAAATGGTTTATAATAATTATTTTTTATTACTGGAGGAAATCATGCATATCATAATTGTCGGGTGCGGCAAAGTTGGACGCACTCTCGCAGAACAGCTTCAGGAAGAAGAAACTGACCTAACTCTGATTGATATGAATGCCGATATTATCAACTCTCTCACCGAAGATATCGATGCTATGGGAATTGTTGGAAATGGTGCAAGTATCAATACCCTGATGGAGGCCGGTGTGCCAACCGCTGATATTCTGATCGCTGTAACTGCTTCTGATGAATTAAATCTTCTCTGCTGCCTTATCGCACAGAAAACCGGGCACTGCCAGACAATCGCCCGCGTAAGAAATCCTATTTACAGCAAGGAAATCGGTTTTATCAAAGAAAGACTCGGTCTTTCCATGATCATGAACCCTGAACTGGCTGCTGCACAGGAAATTTCCCGACTGCTGCGTTTTCCGGCTGCGATCAAGATTGATCCGTTTTCCAAAGGCCGTGTAGAGCTTCTTAAATTTAAAGTTCTGCCAGAATTCGGTCTGGATGGTATGTCTGTTTCTCAGATCACAGACAAATATCGCTGTGATATTCTTTTCGCAGCAATTGAGAGCAAGGATACTGTGGCAATCCCTGGCGGAGATCATCTGGTACACAATGGGGATTTTGTTTCTATCATTGCAGCTCCTAAGAATACTGCCCTTTTCTTTAAGAAAATAGGACTGAAGACACATCAGGTCAGAAATACTCTGATCATTGGCGGTGGTACCATTTCTTATTATCTCGCCAAAACTCTGTCCGATCTCAGGATCAATGTCAAGATCATCGAAAAGGATAAGAATCGCTGCGAAGAACTGAGTGATATGCTCCCGAAAGCTACGATCATCTGCGGTGATGGAACTGATCGTTCTCTTCTTTTAGAGGAAGGTCTTGCAACTGCAGAATCTTTCGTAACACTTACCAATATGGACGAGGAGAATATTTTCCTGTCACTTTCCGCCAAGAAACTTACAGAAGCAAAACTTGTAGCCAAAGTTAATCGCCTCCCATACAAGGATGTCATTGACGATCTGGATCTGGGAAGTGTGATCTACCCTAAATATATTACCTCCGATTCCATTCTCCGCTATGTTCGTGCCATGCAGAATACCATTGGAAGTAACGTAGAAACTCTGTATCATATCCTGGACAATCAGGCAGAAGCTCTGGAATTTAATATCAGGGATAATTCCCCTGTCGTTGGTATTCCACTTGCCGAATTAAATCTCAAAAGCAACCTTCTGGTCTGCTGCCTTGCCCGCAAGGGTACTGTACGCATTCCTCGAGGTCAGGACACCATCCAGGTCGGGGATAATGTTGTCATCGTAACCACCAACAAAGGGCTTCGCGACATCCGCGACATTCTTGCATAAATGAGGTAGAGCTATGAATTTTCGCATTATTGCCTATATCGTGGGCTGGATATGTAATTTTCAGGCAGCCTTTATGTTACTGCCCTTTTTTACAGCACTGATTTATCACGAACGGGAATTCAGTTCTTTTTTGATCGCCATGGCAGTCTGCCTTGTCATCGGAATTCCTCTCACGCTGAAGAAACCCAAAAACAAAGTATTTTACACCAAAGACGGCTGCGTTGCAGTTGCTCTGAGTTGGGTTGCCTTATGTGTTTTTGGTGCGCTTCCTTTTGTGGTCAGTGGATATATCCCACATCCTGTCGATGCACTTTTTGAGACAGTTTCCGGATTCACAACTACCGGTTCCAGCATTCTTACAGATGTCGAGGTTCTTCCGCACTGTGTTCTGATCTGGCGAAGCTTCACACACTGGATCGGAGGAATGGGAGTTCTTGTATTTCTGCTTTCCCTGCTCCCGCTCACCGGTGGATATCACATGAATCTTATGAAAGCAGAAAGCCCGGGACCTTCTGTCAGCAAACTGGTTCCAAAGGTACAGTCCACTGCCAAAATTCTTTATACTATTTATTTTGGTATGACACTTGCTCAGATAGTCCTGCTGTTGATTGGAAAAGTTCCTCTTTTTGATACTCTGTGTATCACCTTTGGTACTGCCGGAACCGGTGGATTTGGTATTGTCAATGACAGTATTGGAAGCTACAGCACTTACTGTCAGGTCGTTACTACCATCTTTATGATTTTATTCGGGGTAAACTTCTCTGTTTACTACCTGATTCTGACTAAGAAATTTCGTCAAGCTTTTAAATATGAAGAAGTTCGCTATTATTTCGGAATCATTATCGCTTCCATTTTAATTATTACCTTCAATACGGTACACCTCTTCCGAAATGTCCTGGTCGCATTCCAGCAGGTAGCATTTCAGGTTGCTTCCATCATTACCACAACAGGATTTTCAAGCACAGACTTCAACCAGTGGCCAGCCTTATCCAAGACAGTTCTGGTGCTCTTGATGTTTGTAGGTGCCTGTGCCGGAAGTACCGGAGGCGGAATCAAGGTTTCCCGTATTCTGATCCTGTGCAAGGCTGCAAAAAAAGAATTCCAGCTTTACCTTCACCCAAATGCAATCAAGAAGATCAAGATGGATAACAAGATTATTTCTCATGAAATTTTGAGATCCACCAATATTTACATCAGCGTATATCTTCTGATTTTTGCAGCTTCTGTCCTGTTGATCGCAATTGACAATTTTGACCTGATCACGAACTTCACCGCTGTTGCTGCTACACTTAACAACATTGGTCCAGGATTTGAAATCGCTGGTCCGATGGGAAATTTCAGTTCTTTTTCCTATCTGTCCAAGAGTGTTCTGATCTTTGATATGTTAGCAGGACGACTGGAAATTTTCCCTCTTCTGCTTCTCTTCTTCAAGGATACCTGGAAACGTTTCTGATAATTTCTCCCCTGATTTATAATTGATCAGGGGCGTTTTTCTTTATTTTGTTATTTTTTTTATGATTTCTTCACATTTTCTTCAAAACCTCATCACAGTTTTTTCACATTTTTCGGGTATAGTATTAACCATAGAGAGCGAAATGCTTTCTATAAAATATTTTTCTTTTTCATACGCGCCGGTACGAAAGTACCGGCCTCCT
>OLOO01001217.1_pt1 | contig 18042 bp, 20 predicted proteins | sample 1672621 | NCBI WGS metagenome assembly OLOO01 (sample SAMEA3136706, study PRJEB25190) | human gut metagenome | biome: human gut; feature: human-associated habitat; material: faeces | place: Austria | collected 2013 | reverse complement strand
GTGTAGACCACATGCCAATCGTTGGAGTAACAAGCAACCCATCCATCGTTAAGAAGACATCACCAGAAGATTTCTTCGGACACATGAGAAAGGTTCGTGAGATTATCGGAAAAGAAAGAAGCCTTCACGTACAGGTTATCTCATTAGATGCTGAGACAATCGTTAAAGAAGCTCACAGAATCTTAGAAGAGATCGATGATCAGGTATATATCAAAGTTCCTGTATCATACGAAGGATTAAAAGCAATCAAGATCTTAAAATCTGAAGGTGTTAACGTAACAGCAACAGCAGTTTATGATCTGATGCAGGCATATTTTGCATTAGCAGCAGGAGCTGACTATATCGCACCATATGTAAATCGTATCGGAAATCTCGGGGCAGACCCTATGGAACTGATCAGCAATCTTCAGGACCGTATCGAAGATGATGGATATGATTGTAAGATCGTTGCAGCATCATTTAAAGGCGTTGAACAGGTGAAGAACGCATTTAACTATGGAGCAGAAGCAATCACAGCACCATATGCAGTATTAAAACAGGTATTTGCAAATCCTAATATTGACAAAGCAGTGACAGACTTCAACAATGACTGGTATGCAGTTTATGGAGAAGGTAAAGGAATCTGTGACCTTTAATTAAAAATATGCTATTATATGAATAGTGCAGAGGGATAAAGAGCCGCAAGACGGCTCTTTCCTAATATTATGAAGAAAGGGAAAGTTTCATGACAGACAGACAAACAAAGATTCTTGAAATCGTAAATCAAAAAAAGAAAGTAGAAGTGGCAACTTTGTCACAGATGCTGGAGGTATCACAGGTCACGATCAGAAAAGATCTTGATGCTTTGGAAGAACTGAATTTTCTGACAAGAGAACATGGATATGCGACAATGAAGAATATGTCAGACATCAGCAATCGTATGGCTTTTTGTTATGAAACAAAGCAGCGCATCGCAGAAAAAGCAAGTGAGATCATATCTGATGGGGAAACGATCATGGTAGAGTCGGGGTCAAGTTGTGCATTGCTTGTAAAATACCTTTCAGAGACTAAGAAAGATATTACAGTTATCACGAATTCATCCTATATTGCCAGATTTATCAGAGAAACAGAGGGCGGTGTTACAAAGGTTATCGTTCTTGGAGGGGAATATCAGAAGGAAGCAGAAGTTATGGTGGGACCATTGGTGAAAACTTGTGCAGAAGCTTTTTATGTAGATAAACTATTTATGGGAACGGATGGGTATATCCCTGGCATCGGATTCACAAGCGGAGATATGTTAAGGGCCGAAGCTGCCAAGAGTATGGCGGATTCTACAAGGAATTCTATCATTTTAACAGATTCCAGCAAGTTTTCAGAACATGGAGTTGTCATGCAGTGTAGACTCAAAGATATTAATATGGTATTTACGGACGATCAAGTGCCATTAGAAGCTAAAGATGCGATGGAACAAAATGGGATTATCGTAGAAACAGTACCTAGATAAGGAAGAAATGATAATAGAAACTGTCATATGAATGGAAGAAAAATTCGTATGGCAGTTTTCGTTTTCACAGTAAAAACACTGCTGTTAATATGTACAAAAATAAATACATAAGATATAATAAAGTTGTAATTTAATAATTAAAACAAAAGGAGGCAGTGGATGAGAACAAGAAAGATGATGTTGTATGCAGGCATGATCGCATCTCTGACAATGGGGATTTTTATAAGTGGAGCAGGTCAGCAGAAAGTGGAAGCGAAAACTAAAGTAACATACACGCTTAAGAAGGGAACATTGACGATCAAAGGAAAAGGTGCAATGCCTGCGAAGATGAAATTTCGAAGGAACAAGAAGATCAAGAAAGTTATCATTAAAAAAGGCGTGACATCTATTTCATATGAAGCGTTTGCATTATGTAAGAATTTAAATTCTGTGACAATTCCATCAACAGTAAAAACGATAGGAATTCGAAGCTTCTATGGAACAAAGATTTCTAAAATAACGGTTCCATCAAAGACAAAGACGATCGGGCAGGGGGCATTTGGAAGTTGTAAAAGTTTAAAGACGATCGTTATGCCAGGAGATTTTAAATTAAAGCTCGAAGAGGATACTGATGATAAGTTATGGTATGTTGCAAGTGATCAGTCAGCAGTTGATACCATAACATTTAATACAAAATTAAAATTGGCAAATGTATCATATCTGTCAGCAAATAATCTGGTAGTTGCAAAGAATGATCCATCATATCAGAGTATCGAGGGTGTAATCTATACAAAAGATGGAAAAGGAATTGTAAGAGTACCTCAAAAGAGAACAGAGCTTAAGATCAAAGAAGGATGTACAGAGTTTAATATGCAATCTGTATTATATAATTCCACAGATTCTGAAGGAGATGAGTTCAACAATTGTTCTAAATTAAAGAAGATTGTAATTCCATCATCTGTAAAGAGTATTAATAAAATAAAATATAAAACGGATCGAGCGGATGCGTGTGATATGCACGTTGATACCATTGAAATTGTTCCAAAAGATTTTGATGCGAACAGCCTTTACGCATTAGGAAGTTCTCTTGGGAAGAATATCACGATTGAATCATTAATGAAATTACTTCCAGATCAGATTACATACAAAGATCATATGTATATTACAAAAGATCACGGTTTATTAAAATATGACGGAAAAGATGCAAATGTTGAAATTCCAGAAGAGATCACATGGATCGCACCAGAAGCATTTTATAGAAATGAAACATTAAAGAATGTCAAACTTCCATCTAAGATCACTACGATCGAAGAAAATACATTTTATGGATGTAGTGAATTGGAAGCCGTGATAATTCCAGATCAGGTAACCATGATCGGCAAGTCAGCATTTGATGAATGTACGGTATTAAAATCCGTAACATTTGGAAAATCCTTAAAAGTGATCAAAGATCATGCGTTTGCTTCAGTAAATATCAGAAACTTTACAATCCCATCAGGAATTCAAAAGATAGAGACAGGTGCTTTTGCTGGAATCAACCAGATTGGGACGGTTACATTTGAGGGAAGTACAAAGTATGTTGCAGCAGATGCATTTATGAATTCCACAGGAATCAAACTTGTATATAAGAAAGGGATCAAGGAAGCGCAAACAGAATTATCTTATGACTATATTATAGCCAGAAAGAATGGAAATAATAAAGTTCGTACAACGTGGCAGCCAGTATCAGGAGCCAATGGTTATCAGTTAAAATTCAGTACTGACAAGAAATTTAAAAAAGTATTGAAAACAGTAATGGTCAAGAAAAATGTGTCAAATGCTACAACATATGTAAAGAATAAGAAGAAAACCCTCTATATTAAAGTTCGCCCATATCAGACAATTAATAAGAAGAACGTTTACGGAAGATGGTCTTATCTGCAGTTATAGTAAGAAAAATGAAAAGAAGTATTTAAACAAAGAAGCGCTAGATTGGTATTTTGTCAAAACTAGCGTTTCTTTTTGTGAAGATTATCTATGCATGATGAGAAATTTAAATCAAATTGATTTAGAATATGCTCACTGTAGGAATCGGTCTGGTTGATGTGGGAAAAAGCAGATTGAACTTTTTTGAATTCTTTGGCAGGAGCAGTCTTAAAGCATGCGATTAAAAAGAATAAAAACAAAATAGAAAAGCCAATTCTTAATTTTAAAAAAGACCAATATGTTGGTGATTGGTTTTCTTGCTCATTTATATAGGAAGAAAAATCATTACCAGAATTTAATTTTCGATATGTATCATTAAGTCGAGTTTGTTCTATATGAAAATCCGTATTTTTATGCATGAAAAGTACCTCCTTTTGTACATTCTATTCAGAGAAGAAAAAAACTGAACAAATTTTCAAAAAAATTGAAAGAAAAGGTTGACATTAAAATGCGAAAGTGCTACTTTAAATATAGATGTTAGCACTCGATATAAATGAGTGCTAATAACAGGAGGCGAAGATATGGAGTTAAATGATCGTAAGAAGTTAATATTGAAAGCGATTATCGCCAATTACCTTGAAACTGGTGAGCCGGTAGGATCAAGAACCATTGCCAAACATCCTGAGTTGAATTTAAGCTCAGCAACGATCCGTAATGAGATGGCAGATCTGGAAGATATGGGATATATCTTACAGCCTCATACATCCGCAGGAAGAATTCCTTCCGACACAGGTTATCGTTTTTATGTAGATCAGTTGATGACGGAACGTGACAGCGAACACGAAGAGAAACAGGCATTGATTCAGAGAGTTGATAAGATGGAAGTCTTATTAAAACAGGTTGCCAATGCATTGGCAAACAGCACGAATTATGCAACGATGGTTTCTTCCCCACATTATCAGAATGTAACACTGAAATTTGTGCAGCTGTCTCAGGTGGATCACGAACATCTGCTTGCAGTGATCGTTACACAAGGCAATATCGTAAAGAACAAGATGATTCAGGTAGAAGAACCGCTTTCGAATGAAGATGTTCTGAAATTAAATGTATTGTTGAATACATTTTTACAAGGATTATCATTACAAGATATCAACCTTGCACTGATCCAGACGATGAGAGAGCAGGCAGGGATCAGACAGGATGTGTTAGAACGGATTCTTGAAGAGATTGCCAAAGCGATCCATGATGCAGATCATATGGAAATCTACACAGGAGGAGCGACCAATATCTTAAAATATCCGGAGCTTGGGAATCCGGATACGGCAACAGAACTTCTTGATACATTAGTTGAGAAGAAGGCACTGACGAAACTGGTTGATTCTACTTTGGAATCAGATTCTGATAATCATACAGGGATCCAGGTTTATATCGGAGAAGAATCTCCGGTTAAGAATATGAAGGACTGTAGTATCGTAACTGCAACATATGAGCTTGCAGAAGGAGGTACAGGTACCGTTGGTATCATCGGACCGAAGAGAATGGATTACAAGAAAGTTGTTAAGACTTTAAAGAACCTCACTGAAGAATTAGATGATATTTTTAAAGACAAATCTTAAGAAAGGAAGTGATGTGATGAGTAAGAAAAACGAAAACATCAACGAAGAAGTAAAGAACGCAGAAGAGACTGCTGAAGATATAAAAGATACAGAAACAAAAGAGGAAGCTTCCAAAGAAACAGAAGAGACAAAGGAAGCAGCCGCTGATGACAAGATTGCAGAATTAGAAGCGTCCGTAGCTGACTGGAAAGACAAATATCAGAGACTGATGGCTGAATTTGAGAACGCAAGAAAGCGTACAGCAAAGGAAGCTACACAGCGTTATGATATGGGAGCAATGGGAGTTTTAGAAAAACTTCTTCCAGTTATTGATAACTTCGAGAGAGGCTTAGAAGCCGTATCCGAAGAAGAGAAAGACTCCGCATTCGTTAAAGGAATCGAACAGATCTATAAACAGTTTGTCGCTGTAATGGAAGATGTGGGAGTAACACCAATGGATGCGCAAGGAAAAGAATTCGATGCAAATCTTCATAACGCAGTGATGCATGTCGAAGATGATGAGTTCGGTGAGAACATCGTTGCAGAAGAATTACAGAAAGGTTACATGTACAAAGGAAATGTACTGCGCCATAGTATGGTAAAAGTAGCTAACTAATATTTATATTATATATAGAATAAGAAGAAATCTTAGGAGGACATAGATCATGGGTAAAATTATTGGTATTGACTTAGGAACAACAAACAGTTGTGTAGCAGTTATGGAAGGTGGAAAACCAACCGTTATTACAAATGCAGAAGGTATGAGAACAACACCATCTGTAGTAGCATTTACAAAGACAGGAGAACGTGTGATTGGTGAACCTGCAAAACGTCAGGCAGTTACAAACGCTGAGAAGACAATCGCTTCTATCAAACGTCATATGGGAACAGATTACAAAGTTCAGATCGATGGCAAAGCATACTCTCCACAGGAAATTTCAGCAATGATCTTACAGAAATTAAAATCAGATGCTGAAAACTACTTAGGAGAGAAAGTAACAGAAGCAGTTATCACTGTTCCAGCTTACTTTAATGATGCTCAGCGTCAGGCAACAAAAGATGCTGGTAAGATTGCAGGACTTGATGTAAAACGTATCATCAACGAGCCAACAGCAGCAGCTTTATCTTATGGACTTGATAACGAAGAAGAACAGAAGATCATGGTATATGACTTAGGTGGTGGTACATTTGATGTATCTATCATCGAGATCGGTGATGGTGTCATCGAAGTATTATCAACAGCAGGAGATAACAAATTAGGTGGAGATGACTTTGATAACGTTATCACACAGTATATGTTAGATGAATTCAAGAAACAGGAAGGTGTTGACTTATCAACAGATAAGATGGCAATGCAGAGATTAAAAGAAGCAGCAGAGAAAGCTAAGAAAGAATTATCTTCTGCAACAACAACAAACATCAACCTGCCATTCATCACAGCAACAGCTGAAGGACCAAAACATTTTGATATGAACCTTACAAGAGCGAAATTCGATGAATTAACAGCTCATTTAGTAGAGAGAACAGCAGGACCTGTAAACTCTGCATTAAACGATGCTGGAATGACAGCTTCTGAATTAAGCAAAGTATTATTAGTTGGTGGTTCTACACGTATCCCAGCAGTACAGGACAAAGTACAGCAGTTAACAGGAAAAGAACCATTCAAAGGAATCAACCCAGACGAATGTGTAGCGATCGGAGCTTCTGTTCAGGGTGGTAAATTAGCAGGAGACGCTGGTGCCGGTGATATCCTTCTTCTGGATGTTACACCATTATCACTGTCTATCGAGACAATGGGTGGAGTTGCAACACGTCTGATCGAAAGAAATACAACAATCCCTACAAAGAAGAGCCAAATCTTCTCAACAGCAGAAGATAATCAGAGTGCTGTAGATATCAACGTTGTACAGGGTGAGAGACAGTTCGCAAAAGATAACAAATCTTTAGGAAGATTCAGATTAGATGGTATCGCACCTGCAAGACGTGGAGTACCTCAGATCGAAGTAACATTCGACATTGATGCAAATGGTATCGTAAATGTATCTGCAAAAGACCTTGGAACAGGAAAAGAACAGCACATTACGATCACAGCTGGATCTAACATGTCTGATGAAGATATCGATAAAGCTGTAAAAGAAGCTGCTGAATTCGAAGCTGCAGATAAGAAACGTAAAGAAGCGATCGATGCAAGAAACGAAGCTGATTCTATCGTATTCCAGACAGAGAAAGCCTTAGAAGAAGCAGGAGATAAAGTAGATCCTACAGAAAAAGCAGCTGTAGAAGCTGACTTAAAAGATTTAAAAGATCTTGTAGAAGCTACAAAAGATCAGGATATGACAGATGCTCAGGTTGAAGATCTGAAAGCTAAGAAAGACAAACTGATGACAAGTGCTCAGAATTTATTTACAAAGATGTATGAAGCAGCAGCACAGGCTCAGCAGGGAGCTCAGGGAGCAGCAGATGCAGGAGCAAACCAGGGAGCAGCAAACGATGATGTTGTAGATGGTGACTACAAAGAAGTATAATTTTAAAGAGAAGGTAGACTAAAAATGGCGGAAAAAAGAGATTACTATGAAGTGCTAGGCATTGATCGTAATGCTTCAGCATCAGAAATAAAGAAAGCCTACCGAAAACTCGCCAAGAAATATCATCCAGATACGAATCCTGGAGATAAAGAGGCAGAAGCCAAATTTAAAGAAGTAACAGAAGCTTATGAGATATTAAGCGACTCTGAAAAGAAAGCGCAGTATGACCAGTATGGTCATGCTGCCTTTGAGCAGGGTGCTGGCGGATTTAATGGCGGCGGATTTGGCGGTTTTGATTTCGGTGGTGATATGGGAGATATCTTTGGTGATATTTTCGGAGGTATGTTCGGTGGAGGAAGCCGTGGCGGAGCAAGACAGGCTAATCGTCCGACACAGGGATCACATATTCGTGCAAGAATCCACGTAACATTTGAAGAAGCAGTCTTTGGTACATCAAAGAAAATAGAAATTACATTGAAAGATGAATGTACAACATGTCACGGAACCGGTGCAAAACCAGGTACAAGTCCAGAAACATGTCCAAAATGTCAGGGACGTGGTCAGGTTGTATTTACACAGCAGTCTATGTTTGGAACGGTGCAGAATGTTCAGACATGTCCAGATTGTCATGGAACAGGTAAGATCATTCGTGATAAGTGTCCAGATTGTCATGGAACAGGTTATGTAAGCAATCGTAAGACGATCGAAGTGACAGTACCAGCAGGTATTGACAACGGACAGAGTATCCGTATCCGTGGAAAAGGAGAACCAGGTACAAATGGAGGCCCAAGAGGAGATCTGTTAGTAGAAGTGATCGTAGAAAGACATCCAAAATTCCAGCGTCAGGATACAACGATCTATTCAACAGAGCCAATTTCCTTTACACAGGCAGCACTTGGTGGTAAGATCCAGATTCCTACAGTCGATGGACCATACGAATACACGATCAAACCAGGAACACAGACAGACACCAGAATCCGCTTAAAAGGAAAAGGTGTGCCAGTGGTACGTAATAAGAATGTACGAGGAGACCACTATGTAACACTTGTCGTTCAGGTACCAGAACACTTAAACGGAGAGCAAAGAGCAGCTCTTCAGAAATTCCAGGAAGCTATGGGTGAAGTTCCAAAGAAGGAAGAAGCTCATAAAGAACATAAAGGTTTCTTTGGGAAACATAAAAAGTAATTTGAATGATAATCGTTCAAATGTATATGATAAATAATAAGGATCTCCCGACCATTAGAATTCGGCATGTCATTTTGACAGAATTCTAATGGTCGGGAGATCCTTATTATTATTTATCATATACATGGACGGCTATTCAAACCACCACAGGTGTGTATGTTAAATGTTATTGGCGTACAATTTATTGATTCATATTATCACTAAAATATAAGTTTAATATTGAAAAATAGATAAAATAATGCTATTGTATAAATATAAACACAGAAAAGGAGGATCAATGGATGGCAATTGAATATTTAACAGGATTAAACGCAATTGTAATGAAAGCTATTTGGAATATTGAAAAGAGGCAGGGCAGAGTAACAATACAGGATCTGGTGGAAGAAATAAAAAGGAGTACAGGGAAAGAATATCAAAGGAATAGTGTTTCAACTTATTTAAGAAGACTGGAGAAGAAAGATTTTATAGAGACAAAGAAAGAAGGAAGAAGAAGTTTTATTTATTCGAAAGTTGATGAATCAGATTATCATAAAGTGCAGTTTGAGCAGATGAAAAAAGTATGGTTTGATGATTCATGGGACGAATTTTCAGTAGCACTTTCTGATGTAGTAAAACAAGAGGAGAATGATAAATTACGGAGGTTGATCGATGATCTGGATGATTCAGCAGATTAGCATTTATATATTGTGCTATTTATTTATCTGTATTCTCATAGGAAGTATATTGTTTCTTATATGGAAGATGCTATGTAAAAAGATGGAGGAGAAGGGATTTGTCAGGCTGAATTATGGATTGTTAAAGATTGTAATCTTGTTTTTTTTGATTCCTTTTCCAATTGTAATCTTAAGGACGGTTCTTTGGGATGGAATTACCTTTTTGGTAAATGACAGGATAGGAAATTTTGCAATATGTATGGTAGGGATATGGGGAATAGGATTTGGAATCAGCATATGGAAAAGCAAACGTAAGGAGAGGGTATTTTTAGATATATGTCAGTCAGGAAAAACATGTAGAGAATGGATTTCAAAGCAAGCGCTAGAATTAATGGAAAAATTTGAGATTCATAATTCTGTAAGTGTTGAATACAACCCATTTGTACAGACACCGATGGTATATGGAATAAGGAATCCAAAAGTTTTACTTCCGACAGAAGAATATACCACAGACCAGCTAAAGATTATTTTATTGCATGAGCTGACACATATAAAACATAAGGATATCTTTTGGAAACTATTATGCAGAATGATTTTACTGATCTACTGGTTTTATCCATTAAAACGTCAAATATTTAAAGCAGTGAATGAATGGAGTGAAGTCTATTGCGATTTCAGTGTGATCAATGAGACGGGAAGCAAGAAGGGATATTTTAAGACAATCTATGATATTATGATTCATCAATTTCAGTTCCAGGAATATATCTGTGCAGGAATTGGGGAATGTAACTTGGAACGAAGAATATTAATCGCAAAGAATATTAAGAGAATGAATACGGAGAAATGGATCATAGGTTTTATTTTGAGCATGTGTTTTACACTATTTGGGGGAATCAGTGTTGTTACTGCAATGGAATCAATGCAATTGGGGTATAGAATTTTAGATAGAAATACAACAGAAGAAATTGTGGTAGATGGTACACCAGAAATAATGAATTTAAAATTACACGATAGAGATAATAATGAATTTGAAATTTCAAGAATTAAATATTTACAGAGTAGTGATGCTATTTATAATATAGATAAAATAGAGGCTAAGGAACGCCTAGAAACAAAATGGATATATTTAAGAAAAGGACAGAAAGTATTTTTCAAAATGTATGCTTATGATACAACAAATGAATCTACAAAAAATAGAAAATTGCGTGCAGGAATTATTGACTATTCAAAACATATAAAATATGTTGAGAACAACGAAGAAATTGCTTATATATTTAAAATTCCTAAAAACGGAAAGTATCGATGTTATGTTTATAATTGTAGTGATTTTAAAACGCAATTATTAGGAGAAATTGAAATTTTAAATGATTAGGAGAAAATGAAAAAATTTTTTTATAGTATTATAACAATGTTTTTGAGTTTTAATATGATGAATCCTACTTTTGTAAAAGCATCTGAAAAAAGAGAAATTAAAAGTAATAAAAATATTATAATTATGGTGGATCAAAATTCTGAAAAAAGGGCTATTATACCAACTCAGATAAGTAAAACTATAAAAAATGATTCTCAAGAGAATAATTTTTCAAAAGAATGTGATGTAGAATTGACGGTTCCAATTTCGGATATAGTTACTTATGACGATATGGAGAAAACAGCAACGAAACGAATGGTAAAAATTAAAGGCAAAATAGTTTATGAACCAAAAGGGAAGGGATTAATTAAAATAACAAAATGTTCTGGAAGTTGGAAACCATCATCAAAATCTATATATATGACGGAAAGAGAAATGGTGCTTCATGGGGGAAGAGGGCAGCATATGAAGAAAAAACCAAAAAAAGATTCGTTTAGCTATAATACTGACTGGAAGGCTGCAGATCTTGTTCCATCAACAGATATTTTAGGAACAGCAATGATTATGACAGCAGTAGCAAGAGTATCAGGTATGACAGCAAAAACAACAGTACAAATGGTAATGAAGGTAGATGATGTAAAGTAAAAAAGGTGATCATTATGAAGAATTTTAAAAATATTATATGTGGATTTATTCTTCCGATATTGCTATTGATTGTCCTTCCATACATTGGGTTTTGGCTATATAATCAAAATTATATTCATAATTATATTGAACGGTCTATAATGAATGGAAAATATATGCAAGAAATATTCGTCCGTTTAGTGTGGGGGATTTTGATTGGAATATATATGTTATGGTTAAATAAATCTTCAACTTTTATGGCAATATGTTCGACAGCAGTTATAATCATAATATTAGTTTGTAGTGTTTTGTTATTTATGATGGAAAATATACTGGTAAATAATGATATATTATTTATTTGGTCAGTTCTTCCTGGAATATTGATAGGTATTTGGATTTATAAAATCAAACAAAAGTAAGACAATGGCTTTATATTACCCAAATAGGAATCCTGTAATCATCAACATACACACCTAGCAGTGGTTTCGATTACTGAAACTATAGACTATTATAAAAAGTTATAATAGTCTATAGTAAATATTATGAATTTTAGCTAAGGAGGAACAAACTATGGAACATATTATAGTTTTATTTATATTAGCATTATGCTTTTTTTCATTTTTTTATTTTTTATATCATGTGCTTGTGAAATTACAAAACAAAGAAAACTTTTCCGATGAATATAAATTAATGGTTGCTTCGTGCGTTGTTTTTGTTTTCATACTGTTATTTTAGTTTCATACATGCAGAATGGGGGATGCTATAAATAATAATATGATGTGGGTGTCAAAAGTAATGATTTTATGAATTTGCTTATGATTTAGGAAAAATCCATATAACACGAATGGCGACCAACCAAAATCCTTTCAAAAGGATAAGTATTATATGGATATAGAGAAGTATATCATAAATTATAGTTTAAAACAAAATAATTATAAACAAAGTTTTCTCAGGTTCTCTGAAGAAAGGAGACAAATATGTTTAAAATCGCAAAAAAATTAACAGTTATAATGTTATCTGCAAGTATAATATTTTCTTGTTCTGGGATCATTGCACATGCAGAAGGGATAAAAGATAAAAAGCAAGAATACTATCAGGAATATAAAAGAATTATTAGAGAAGCAAATGAAAAAATAGGAAGTAAAGATTTTGAGCTGCTTCCAATCGATGAAGTTAATGAAGATGATATGTTAACACCGAAAGAATTTCAAAAGGCAGTCAATGCAGCAATTCAATTAGATACTCAAAAACCTGTTATAGATGACAATGGCGGGGAATATTCCAATGAATCTAATGATAATATGTCTGCCAGAGCTTCTGGAGAAACAGTGACAGAAAGTCAGAATAAGAAAGTATCTGTGGCTGATAATCATTCTGTTATAATGAAATGTACAGCAACTTTTGTGACACGCTATAATGCATCTAAAAAACGTAGATTTATAACACAAATAAAAAGTGATAAAGTAACAGTAAGTGGTTATGGATTTTCATGGAAGAAGTCACCTACAATTACAAAACGTGTGATCGATGGTGGCAGAACAGGAGAAATTTTATGTTTAGGAGTCATAAAAAATCCTTCTGGTTTTATAAAGCAGGTTTCTCTGTCATTTGAATTTTATTGCAATACAGGGGGAGGAATTGAAGTTCGTTAAATTTCATAAGTGGAGAGGGCTGTCATAGCAGCCCTTTCCTTAGTTCATTAAAACATGAATTAGTAAACGATTTAGACATTCATAATAGGAGGATATTGTTGATGAATGTAATTATAACTTTGATTATTAGTATTTTATTTATAATAGGAATTATTTTATTAATAATGGGACTAATTAAATTGATAAAAAAATAATAGGGGGAGACAAATTCCATGACTAACATAAGTTAGTCTAGAATTTGCCTACATTATCCTGACCAAAGTAATGTGCGTAAGGCGTCGTAGACCTTATGAATTTAGAAGGAATTGTGTTAGATGGTACACCAAAAGTAATGAATTAAAAATTTTAGAGAAATAGTAGAGAAGGTAAAAATTATCAAAATGAGACAAACGGAAAGAAATTCTTAAGAGAGGAGGAACAACTATGGAGCATATTATAGTTTTATTTATATTAGCACTATGTTTTTTTTCATTTTTTTATTTTTTATATCATGTGCTTGTGAAATTACAAAACAAAGAAAACTTTTCCGATGAATATAAATTAATGGTTGCATCGTGCGTTGTTTTTGTTTTCATACTGTTATTTTAGAAGGTGATATTTATGATTTAGAAAAAGTCTATATAATATGAATAACAATTAACCAAAGAATTTCAAAAGGCAGTCAATGCAGCAATTCAATTAGATACTCAAAAACCTGTGATAGATGACAATGGAGGGGAATATTCCAATGAATCGAATGATAATATGACTGCCAGAGCCTTCTGGAGAGACAGTGACACAAAGTCAAAATAAGAAAGTATCAGTGCCTGATAATCATTCTGTTACAGTGAAATGTACGGCAACTTTTGTGACACGCTATAATGCATCTAAAAAACGTAGATTTATAACACAAATAAAAAGTGCAAAAATAACGGTAAGTGGTTATGGATTTTCATGGAAGAAGTCACCTACGATTACAAAACGTGTGATCGATGGTGGCAGCCCTTACTTATTTTATTAAAACCTGACACAATGCATCAAAGATTAAAGGCAATTGTTCAAGATCAATCGAAGAATAATTTATAACATAAACATTCTGAAAGTTCACATTGGATGTTTGTCCAACAAAATATTTTGATAATGGCGCAAGTTTGATTCCTTTTGATTTAGAATCAGACATCATATCCATTTCTGTTCTTTCTGTCTTTAATTTCATCATAAAATGAACCCCGGAATCTTCTTCTTTGATCGTAATATATTGATCCAAGGGTGCAGTCTTGAAAATTTCTAAAATGGCATCTCGTTTATTCTGATAATAATTACGCAGTCGGTTGATATGTTTCTCAAAACTTCCACTTTCCATAAAACGAGCAAGCGTATACTGTTCAAAATTAGAAACTGTACAGGAATAAAAAGACAACTTCTTATAAAAAAGTTCTGTCAAAGAAGCCGGAAGTACCATATAACTGATCCTTACGGTAGAAGATAATGTTTTCGTAAAAGTGTTCATATAAATGACTTTATCAGAGACATCAATACTTTGCAGTGTAGGGATCGGTTTTCCACCAAGGCGTAATTCACTGTCATAATCATCTTCAATGATATAACGGTTCTCATCCTTAGAAGCCCAACCAAGCAATTCATAACGACGGCTGATCGGTGTGATGATACCAGTTGGAAAATGGTGGGATGGGGAAAGATGCATAATGTCGATCTGATGATCTTCCAAGGAGTCGATGCAGACACCATGCTCGTCAAGATCGATCGCGGAATAAGACACATGCATACTATCATAGATCTTAGCAATCTTTGGGTAACCAGGATTTTCAATTCCATAAATCTTATCATCTCCAAGAAGCTGGATCAAAAGACCATATAAATATTCTGTCCCAGCTCCAACGATGATCTGCTCTGGGTTTACGACCATCCCGCGAAATGCATGAAGATAATCGGCAATCGCCTGTCGAAGTGCCATAATACCGCCACAAGGTGGGTTTTCCATCAATTGCTGCTGGTTTTCATTTAACAATTCACGCATCGTTCTTGCCCAGATCGTAAAAGGGAAGATCTCACTGTCTGTCTGATTACTTGTAAAGTCCGCAAGATAAGGAACTTTTTCTTTGATAGAAAGTAATGCATTGTCAGGGCCTACAGAATGAGTCTTTGTAAGATTCAACTTACGAAGATCGGCAACATAAAATCCTTTCTTTGGAATGGAATAAATATATCCTTCCGCCATCAACTGCTCATAAGCATTCTCAACAGTGATTACACTGATACCCAGATTTTTTGCGAAACTTCGTTTGGAAGGAAGTTTTTCATGAACGTCAAGATTTCCCAGTATTATGTCATTTTTGATGCATTTGTATAAATATTCATAAAGGGAATCTGACCCTTTATTTGCAAAGTTATAGGTTAACATGATATGTAAATTCTCCAATCTGGTCTTATTGAACATATTCAAATTGATGATTTTAAAAAGGCCACAAATTGATTATAATCAGTCCCATAGCATATGTAAAGAATACATAGCAAATGAATTTAGAAAAATACAGTGGAGGCTTACAACATGGAAACAACAAAGAGATACGAATTAAATAAAGAACTGGCACAGATGTTAAAAGGTGGAGTGATCATGGATGTTACAACACCAGAACAGGCAAAGATCGCACAAGAAGCTGGAGCATGTGCAGTTATGGCATTAGAGAGAATTCCGGCAGATATCAGAGCAGCAGGTGGAGTATCAAGAATGAGTGATCCAAAAATGATCGTAGGAATTCAGGAAGCAGTCACAATTCCAGTCATGGCAAAATGCAGAATCGGACATTTTGCAGAGGCACAGGTTTTAGAAGCTATCGAAATTGACTATATCGATGAAAGTGAAGTATTATCACCAGCAGATGATGTATACCATATCAATAAAAGAAACTTCAAAGTTCCATTTGTGTGTGGAGCAAAAGATCTTGGGGAAGCACTTCGAAGAATCAATGAAGGAGCATCCATGATCCGTACCAAAGGAGAACCAGGGACAGGAGATATCGTACAGGCAGTGCGCCATATGAGAAAGATGAACAGCCAGATCGCACAGTTAGTCAGCATGAGGGAAGATGAATTATTTGAAGCTGCAAAACAGTTAAGAGTTCCATATGATCTTGTAGTATACGTTCACGAAAATGGAAAACTCCCAGTCGTAAACTTCGCAGCAGGTGGAGTCGCAACACCAGCGGATGCAGCCTTAATGATGCAGCTAGGAGCAGAAGGAGTCTTCGTAGGATCAGGAATCTTCAAATCTGGAAACCCAGCCAAACGAGCAGCAGCGATCGTACAGGCAGTGACAAACTTTACAGATGCCAAACGAATCGCAGAATTATCCAAAGACCTTGGGGAAGCAATGGTAGGAATCAACGAACAGGAAATCGAATTATTAATGGCAGAAAGAGGAAAATAAGATGAAACAAGTCGGTGTTTTAGCATTACAGGGCGCATTTATCGAACATGAAAAAATGCTTGAACAACTAGGCGTTTCCTGTATTGAATTACGAAACAAAGAAGATTTAGAAAAACCATATGATGGAATCATTGTCCCTGGCGGTGAAAGCACTGTTCAGGGGAAACTTCTAAAAGAACTGGATATGTTTGATACGATCAAGAAACAGATCGAAGCAGGACTGCCAGTCCTTGCAACCTGTGCAGGACTTATTCTTCTTGCAAAAGATATTAAAGATCAGGAAGAAACATACTTTGGAACAATCCCAATGTGCGTCAAACGAAATGCATATGGAAGACAGCTCGGAAGCTTCTTTACAACAAAAGAAGTAGATGGAGTCGGAGAAGTTCCAATGACATTTATCCGCGCACCATATGTGGAAAGCGTGGAAGATGGGGTGAAAGTATTAGCAGAAGTTGACGGAAATATTGTTGGGGTAGAATATGGCAAGCAGATGGGATTTGCATTTCATCCGGAATTGGATGGGGATTTGCGGATACATCAGAGGTTTGTAGATAAAATTTAATTGATTGGCCAATTGTAGGCTATAAGTATATGATAAAACATAAATAAGAAACCAGAATCGCAGCGGTGGAATTTTACTCACATTTTGAACGAGTCGCTGATCCACCCAATTTCCTACGAAAACTCGCTTTGAAGTTAGTAGAAACTTGTAGACTTCTAAGCTCAGACAATCGTCCAATTGGGCGGCGAACTCATTCAAAATATGGCAAAATTCCAATGCTGTGATTCTGGTTTCTTATTTATGTTTTATCATATACATCAAGTGTACAAGTGGCAAAAGGAAATAATTTAAAGAAATTAATATAATTTTCCTGATTTATTACAACTAATTGTAACTGTCCTTGTAATTGTTTGAAGATACACATCTTTTTTATATTGTTTAAAAGATGCAGTTGCTTTAGCTGATGCTCCAGATATGTATGCTTTTTTTCAGAAAGTTTCCAATTACTTGCAGGGCAAGTTGTGGAAATTTCTGATTTAATACATTTGGATGATGAAGTATCTGCTGAATCGTCAATTAAAATAGATTTAACATAAGTAAGGTACTAAAAAATAAAATTATAAATTTTTTCACACTAAATTCCTCGCTAATTTATTTTGTTTCTTCAACAGGTCCTTCTTTTTCATATATTATTTGTTGATCTTTGATCAAATTAAGAGCTTGATATATTGTGTAACTTTCATAAAAAAAGTAACTCAGAAATAATATTGCAATAAAAAGTAAAAATCTTTTTAATTTTTTTGATACATCAATTTTTTTTAACAAGTAATCATCATCAGCATTAGCATAATATTCCATGATAACTTCTTTAGGTGTTTCAAACTGCTTTACTAATTCTTCGTAGCTTAAATCTGGAAATAAGTCTAAGTGTTCATTTATTTGAACTTTTAAACGATTCAAAAAGTTCGTTCTGAGTTCCCGTAAACAGGGAATAATGTACGACATTGTCGAATGTATTTACGTGTTATAGTCATAATAGGTTCCTCACTTTTTGATATACTGTTCTAAACTCTAGGCCCCAAAACGGATTGAATAGCATCTATAAATCTAAGCAGAGTACCACGTCCATATTTTAATATGGGCGTGGGTGAATGCGTC
>OLOO01001200.1_pt1 | contig 18187 bp, 13 predicted proteins | sample 1672621 | NCBI WGS metagenome assembly OLOO01 (sample SAMEA3136706, study PRJEB25190) | human gut metagenome | biome: human gut; feature: human-associated habitat; material: faeces | place: Austria | collected 2013 | reverse complement strand
TTTATCATAGAAGACCCTTATAGTGTTCAATTTACAGAGATTTTTTCACAGGCTCAGAGCTTCCAGCTATTAATATTTAGTTCTGACTAAAATCAATAATTACAACACATCTAGCTAAAATAGAGCTTCTATTGGGATTATATGTTACACCTGTAGCACGTATGTTTCGAAAATATTCCAACACAGTTTCATTGTTAATTATTTCTAATACATTATCTAAATTCTTATATTTTTCTCCAATTTGCATCCGCTCAAGACCTATTCCAAATTCGTCCAAAGTAAAAGCATAATTTAATTGATCATCTTGAGTATTTATTGTGGTATACTGCGCATAATTGCTATCAAACTTTGCAACACAATTTTTTCCATTGTTCTTAGGTATTAATATCGCATCTGCATTGTAATATTCCATATCATATTCCTTGTTGAACCTATCATAAATAAATACTCCGTAATTGGTTATAGAATTATATCGTGCATTATAAAGAATTTTTTCAGGAGCTGAAGATATATTGTGACTTCTTCCAAGCCAAAATTGCGGTCTGTTTTTTAAAAGATACAGTTGTCGATTATTAGCCCTGAAATCATAGTTTCTATGTATACGTTTGTCATATTTATTTTGCATAAAATTCAATCTTACTTCTTGCTTATTGTATGTAATAAACATTAAATCTGCTAATTCACAGTACACGCATTTTTTCCTGTCAGCAACATTATAAAATGCAACTCCTGGATTTTCCATAAAATTTATATAAGATTGATGAATTTGTAATACATGAGCCCTATAATTATTTTTTAATGCAGCATTGTAAACAGCTGAAACTAATTCACGAAAAAGATATATTTCATTTATTCTACTTTTGTTTCTGGTTTTTCCTTTGAAAAATTTTACTAAATCATCATGGAATGCCATAATAATTTTCCCCCATCTAATTTTTAATAGAACCCGTAAATCCTCTTGAAATTATGTACAAATCTACCTATTCGATATCTTTTTGTATAAAAATCCAACTAAAAAGAAAGCATTTTCGCAAATAAGTAGGGCGATGCAGGCAAATTGACGGTTAATCATATAAAAAATATTTTCGCATTTTATATTACCTATAAGCTTAATCCTTCTAAATATTGAGTGGCTATTGTGATTAGAGACATGCATCTTTTATAAAAATAATCATAATATCGCTTATCTTGAACAATTGTCTGAGTTGTTTCATGATGACGAATACTGAAGCTATTACCGATTTCAGTAAGTTCACGAAATTCCCTATTAAATAATTCTTTAAAAGATTCTTGATTGTTACTCATGTCATTAATAATTTTTTCGACAGAGCTCTTTTTAGTTATATTTGAAGAACAATAATATGTTTTCATCCTTTCAAATGCATCCCAAAGTTTCTCTACAGCGATTTGAAGATTATCTTCATCATAATATTTTATAGCCTCCTGTAATAATTCTTTAAGTCCTGTCTCTTCAACAGCAGTAATCAATTTATTATTTATCTGTGCACCAAAGACATTCACTATTTTTCCATTGTGTAAACGAAATGGAATGTCATTCAATTTTAAAAGAGCATTAATATTAGGTTCAAATTCATCCTGCCCGCTATATCTGTTAAATAATTCAATAGCATCCAAAACGCAAAACGGTGAACTCGAAAGAATAAAATCTTGTAAATTATCAGTTTCAACATATTCTTTTTTGTCATTATAACACTTGGGCGTATAAAACTGTTTTATATTTTCAAAAACATCTATAGCAACTGATGTAGGATAATTGAAGCCTGTATCTGTAGTTACATAATATTCAATATCATAGTTTTTTAAGAACTTATAAATTTGATTTCGAACAATTTTTCTTATAGATAAAGTTATTCTTTTTTCTTTTATTGCTTTAGCTTGGCGCTGCGAATAAGGAATAAATAATGTGTTTTCTTCATTTTGATATATTCTCCATCCATAAACATCACGATTAGATATTTTTTCAACTGGGTATAACTCATATCCATCATTTTGTAAGAGACTATTAATTTTTTCTAAAAATTTCATCCAATAGCCTTTATCATTTCGGACAGCTGGATGAAATATTTCACAGATAAATTTTAAGTATTTTTCATCACTACCATACATTAAATCAAACCTTTCATCTTCAAAAACCCAGCAAAAAGGATAATCTTCATTATTTTCTGTATGCTGCCATATATCACTTTCGGCATTTTTATATCTTGGATCGTTGCTTGGAAGCTTTTCTAAATCATACAGTCGCTTAAGAAAATCAATTTCGGTAAGTCTTCCCCAATAACAATATACAACTGTTTTGGTTTCTAAAAACTCGTCTATTTCTAATCCATTTCTGAATAAATCTAATATATCACGTTTAGTTATTTCTGTAATACGGTTCATTTATATTTTCCTTTTCATTTATCCTGCAATTCATTTTTTATAATATCATTATAAAATCAGGCAAGCCTAAACAGACTTGCCCATACAAAGTTTTCACTATTTCATTGCACATAAATTTTCATCAATCCATTTCTGGATGTCGTCTTCGCTTACTTTAACCAAACGGGCAATTTTCTTAACATCCATCCCCTCTTCTGCCATAGAAAGAGCTGTCTCTTTTGCTTTTTTTAGTTCGCCGCTTTCCATTCCCTCGCTATAAATTTTCTCCATTTCATGGCACATAAGCTCAACCCCTTTCTGCGTGTCTTTTAATTCATGTACCCTCTTTGCAAGAACCGGACTGTGCATTTCATCAGCATTCTTACAATGCAGATCATGCATAAGTCTCCCAAGTTCTGTGTCTTCCTGTTTTCTGGAATTCACATATATAATATGTGCTTCGTCCTGAAAGCTATCATCGGCTTCTTTGATATGCCTGTCAATATGGTAAATAGGAAAGCCATACCCAAGGATGTCATCCCTGGTAATAAAGATCACATAGCTTTCCGGTAATTCATCAAAATCCTGACCCGGATTTAAAGTGTTCATGTCCATCAAACCACTATGGTAACGTGCCCTCTTAGGTGATGCACCTTCATTATCCTGCTGGATCTCCACATCAAACTGTTTGCCTTCGGAATCTCTGGCAACACAGTCCATGATTGCGGATCGTCCCTGCAGATTCTTATAATCCTTCTGGATGATCTGATCAATTACTCGCAGATCCTGTTTTTCCATAATGACCTGCAGAACATATTCCAGGCATTCTCTCTGTTTGAAAACATTTCTCATAAATATGTCACTCATGAGTGTAAAATTCTTAATAATACCTTTATATCTTTCGTAACGTACTTCCAATCCGTTCTCTGGCATAATTTTTTCATCTGCCACGTTCGCTGTCACCTCCCACTTTATTCTTTTTATGTTATAAAGAAATTTTCGAAAAAGCTTTTGTTTATTTTATCTTAGCATCAATGAATGACCTTTACAAGACACTTTTTCCCCGAATTACATTGGGTGTTCTTTAACCTACCCGTTCCACATAGCGTACACTGTTTCCCTTACACTCAAATTCCGGACAAAGGGACAGCCATAGTCTTTCCAGATCATTGATATTCATGGCATCCAATTCTGTTTCATCTTCTTCACCATAAATATTTACAAAACCGATCCGATATATACCATACCCTTTATGTAGGTTTTTTACTACTTTTCTTCCTGCTCTTCGTATATTCATAAGCTCTCTTCTCTCCTCTCTTCTGCTTCCAGCAAAAATGTATTGCAACTATAGCTTCCGGAGTCACTGACACCAGCGGCCCCTCCAAGGCTGTCCAGATACTGGCTTCCATTTTTAGATGCAGAAATGTACATATAAAAGTTTGTCAAAACATAGTTTTTATTTTCCAGAATATTCTTATAACTGCTGCTAAGTACAAGCCTTGCTCCAAGTTTTTCTGCTTTTTCTTTGACCAGCATAACTGTTAAATTTACTGCTTTTTGTATTTCCTGCTCGCTAAGTCCGCTTTGATAATAACGCTCCAAAAACAAAACCAGTTCTTCTGCTTTATTTTCATGTGGTTCGATTTTGGCAGTCACATCAACAAATTCAATCGTCTTCCTTTCATCCGCTGCTACAAAAGAACCTTTTGTCAGACGGAGGATTGCACGAAATACAATTTTACCATTGTGTTTGATAAATATAATTTTTTTATTTGCATCAAAACAGGATAACAGACAATCACAATTTGGACCATTCCGATAGGAAATGCAGCTACGCAGTGGTACTTCTCCTATCTGCATGACCGGAAGCAGGCTGTCCTCTTCCCAGATTTCCCATCCACAATCCACGCGCAGCAGCTTTTCTTTCCAGATTTCTTCTGTATCTTTTTTTATTGGAAAAGCAATTTCCCGTCCCAGATCTCCTTCATGGTATTTCAGCTCCATGAACTTTCCTAATAACTCAGCATTTACGATTCTTCGGATTTCTTCCTTCTTTTTCGGCTGCCTGTTCAGAAAGGAAGTCATGATCTCAGCGCCACCTTCATAAATGAACTTCTGGATATTGGATTTATTTTCCGCGACAAAAGCATCCGAAATATTCAATTCTGTCTTTAAATTCTTCCAGGAAGGATCCTGGGACAGCAGTTTGTCCATCAATGCAGGTAATCCGGAACAGCCATTTAAAAGATTCTGATTATGTAAAAGGAAGTAAACCTGATTATCCTTTGTAAGATCCTTTAAAAGTTCAGTAAAATCCATTAAAAATATCAGAATCCATATGGCTGTTTCATGCCGAAGATCCAGAATGTTTTTAAAATCCTCCTGCATCCATCTGGAAAGCGACTTTTTTGACAAAGCTTCTGCCAAGCACTCAATCTGATTTTCCTCTAATGCATCTGTCAGGCAGTCTCTTTTTATCAACTCACGGATCACCCGAAGACGATCATCACTTTTTGAGTATGCTAAACGATCATACAGGTCTATATAGACTGCTTTTACATTATACAGGACTTTCAATTCTTCAAATACACGAGGCTTCGAAAACAGTGATTCTTCACTCTTTCTCCAGGGAACTACCATATATTCACAATCCCTTAAATTTTGCTCGTTTAAAGTATTTAGATTCAGGCATCTTTTATAAACCTCTTCATCCAGAATCAACGAACTCCTGTCAAGGTTTATAAGCCAGTCTCCATTCTTTCGCAAAAGTTCCAGGAAATGTTTCTTCCGTTTCGTAATGGCATACAGGATAAGCTCTGTCTTTTCCAAAGTGAGCTCATAAAGATCCATATCTGGAAGCGGATTTCCATACAGAGTGTTCACATAGGCTGCCTTTCCGTTTGAAACCTTTTCAAAATCTGCATCTGGACCTGTCAAAAATCTTATCAGCTTCGGGATATCTGCATATAATGATTCGTTCCAAAGCCATAAGTGAAGAAAAGAGGCCTGCCATTCTTTTGGGATCTGAGCAAGAACCACTTCTAATCCATTCCGGATTTCTTTTGGATGCCGGCTCAGTTCTTCCAGCTGTTTCTTATTTAAACTTTCCGTTTCTTCACAAAACTCTGATAAATAATTTACAAGTTCCATCAGATCCTGTTTCAAAAGTAATGCCAATGATTCCTCATCCTTGAGCAGCTCATAAAGAAGCTCCGTTGAAAAAGCCGGATTTATCAAAAGCATGCGTATCTTTATTCCCGCACGGGCAACATCAAACTCACCAATGCAGGTATCAAGACTTGCTACAAGCTGTTTCTTTAACTCTTCTTCCGGTTCCAGAAAAGCATAATATTTCAGATAAACATATACAATCCGGTCCGGGATTTCTTTATCTGCCAGTACTTTCTCAATCTTTTCATAGGGAAATTCGGACAGCTTTTCATTTCCCGCACATTCTACGATCATTCTGATGCGGTCTGGTTCTAAAATAGAAAAATCCTTTTTGTTCATTTTTCCTAAAGAGATGAGTATTTCCGGATCGTCCATCAAAGAAGAAATCGTCTCCTCATTTAACCCCTCCATCAGACTGGAAAGTTCCTGCTGATTTACCAGTCTGGCCGCATTCATACAGGAATCTTCCCCTTTCTTTCCTATCAGTTTCAGGGGAATTGCTGCATTTTTCATTTCCCTGTAAATATTCATGTGCTTTAAGATTCTTTCGATCATCACGCTACCTCTGCCCTTTCTATTAATTCAGTAATCTCCGGTAACCCCATGCATTCGTCCTGGTACATATTTTCTGCCAGTTTAAGAAGATATAGAGCTTCCTTTTTTGCCATAAGCTTTTTCACTGTTCCTGCAAAATTATCTTTTAAATACGAGGAAACGATCTTACAGTAGAGCTTTTTATGGCCATATGAATAACGACCATTCTTGTAAAACTCATAAATAGACTGAATCTCCTTATCCGTTTTTCTGTTTTCCCGTAATATCTGATTAAACTGCTGTTTGATGTTTTTTTCAGTTTTCCAGTGATCTATCCGTTTTTTCTGTTCCTTTAGCCATTCTTTCCGTTCCTGATATCTTTTCCGATCCTCTTCTGTCATATATTTCTGATACAGGGTTTCTCTTCGATAAGAATCACTTATAAATGGAAGAAGCAATTTGGAAAGCTCATATGCTTCTGACTGTTCCATCCAAAGTGCTGTACTTTCCTTTAAAAGTAAGGCCGTCAGGTATTCTGGATAAATATCCGGATATTCATAAAAAAACTTCTTTTCTACCATTGAAAACAGTTCCCGGTGTTCCTCTTTTCCCAGAACTGGCGAAAAAAATTCGCACTCTCTATGTTGGATAGCATAGTATCCCAAGGAGAAAGTTTCCTTTAAAATCCTCCAGGGGCTTAAGAATTCGCATCCATCCATTCCAATCTCATTGATCAGAAATTTCAGCATAGGATAAGAATGCTCATTACAAAGACCCTTTATTTCACTTTTTAAATATCCTGCCATAAATTCCCATTTCTTTTCCAAATCTGGCTCTTCATTTTTGTAATCCTTTACAAACTCTTCCAGATACTTTTTTCCATTCAAAATCCCATGCAGGATCAGCCGGTTGAAAACCACATGTAGTTCCGGCTCACTCTTTTTCCAGAAAACATCCTGGTATCTTTTTCCTGTAAGGTTTTCATAACGTTCCAGATACTTCAGCAAACTTTTCGTACTGTATGTTTTGCCTTTCAGAGTATCTGTAACACACGCTTCAAATTCTTCCGAAGAGAGTTCTTTTACCAGAGTATCCCATTTTTCTTCTGTCAGATCAATGTAGTGCCACTCTTCCGGTTCATTACTTCTAAATGGAAACAACGTAAGAAACGTTTTTACATTTTCCACCCTGAACGTTTCATTCATGCATTTTTCCAGCCGTTCTTTACCGTCGATACGGACAGAAAGTTTCCCATATGTTCTTAAAATCCGTGAACAAAGTACATAAGCTTCTTCTGGATATGTCTCTTTTCCGGGCAAAAATGCCTCTAATACATTCAGCCCAATTTTTTCTGCTGTCAACCCTGAAAGGCTTATCCGATCGGGTCTCTCTACAAAATACATCAGTACAAAATTTAAAAAAGCGGTCTCTTTGTCGGAATATCCAAACATACACATACGTTTTTCCAAAACGGCATCCGCGTTTTTAGCATTTGTGCCGGTTAACTTTACCAGCAGTTTCAGGATATCCAGATCCTTTTTGCGATACCCTTTAAGCTTTTTCATTACTTTGCCTACCATCCACACGAAAAGATTCCATTCAGTAAATACGGATATCTTCCGGTTCTTTGAAAAGCTGTCAGCAAGTTTCTGTTTTATACCTTCCCACAGTGTTTCATCATCTGGGAGGATGGACATGGCAAACAGCATTTCTTCTGCTCGCTCAAATGGATACGCATGCATGGCCTGTTTCCACCGATTCTTTTCCTTTTCCTCACAGATATAATTGATACTGATTAAAAACAGGTCTTTCTCTCCAAGAATCTGTTTCATCTTTTTCCAAAACAGATCCTTTTGTGCCCCATTGAACATACAGGTCTCCTGTAAAGGCATCATCCTTGCCAGGGCAAGTCCGAGGGCACGGTATGTCTGCTTTGTCAAGGTCAGATGTTCTCCAATGCGCTCCAGGACTTCTCCCGGATAGTGCAGTCCATAAGCGGTTTCCATGTCTACTTTCGGCTTTTCCAGAAACATGTCATTTTCTTTTAATTGCATATAAATTTTATATTTTTCCTCATTAGATGACAGCTTATAGATCAGGTTCGTCATCTGCCGGTACAGGGTAATATCAAGCCATTCTTCATAAATCTTCCATTCCATCCAATTTCCTCCTGTTTTCCCATATAAAAAGGGGACTGTTCGCCAGTCCCCCAAAATTGTTCTTATGCTGCCAGGATAATCTTCTTTTTCCGGCTTGCATAAGTGGTTGCCATTGTAGAATGTTCCATGCCTCGCTGTTTCTGGTATTGCTTTACATCTGCATAATTTGCAAACGAAAGGATCTTACCATTTTCCTCTAACAAGTTCTCTTCGTTATCTTCCATATTTTCACTCTCGCAGGAAGCCAGCGTCCAGTTTACGTGGCAGATATAACAGGTCATGCCTGCAAATCCCAGATACTTATGTACATACTCTTCCGCTGCCTCGGCACTTGGAAAATAACGTGCATACTCCAGGGAACGGCAAACGATCCGGTCTTTGTACCATCCGGCAAAATACCGGTTCTTTTTCAGTTCAAGTACATACCCTGTCAGATAAATCTTCTGTAAAGCATTTTCTTCCTCGTCCATCATATCAAGAAGCTGTTCCGCATAGATTTTTTTCCATTTCAATGTATTCTTCTTTATTCTTTTACGCAGCATTATCTTTTTCCTCCTCAGTTCCCACAATGAGTTTTTCTATCATTCTGTACAAGTTCCGGAAATTTCCAGTTTGTCTGCGGCGTGTCATGCAATCCTGTTCAAATGCCTGGATCACAGCAGAAGTTCTTGCAAACAGTGTGAAGATTTCCTCATCTTTCAGCTGTATGGTAACCTCTTTTTCTTTCCGGTAGCTGTCTTTTTTACAATACTGCCCGCCATTGGCATTATGCATCGCTACACCGGTGCCATTCTGTATCCTGACAACCCACGGATAATTTAAAACTTCTCCTTTGTTGTTGCGAACCTTCCTCTGTATGGAAAATACTGTAACCCTTCCCATGTTGGAATTTTTATCCTCGCAAAAGATCTTTTGCTGGAAGAATTTAAATTCCTGCACATTATTCCATATACGGGAATACACGTATTTTATGATTTCCGGACTCAGATTTGCATAAACGCTGATGCTGTCTTCTTTGCTGTAGTTAACCATGACCGCCCGGATCCGGGAATAATCGCTGGCAAAGTCTTCGTGAAGATGCCAGAACTCCTTTGGTTCTGCCATCCGCAAAAAGCTATTAAATTCCAGTAACGTATTCTGTGTCTTATGAACACAGATCTGCTTTGATACATCCGTATTCTGTTCTTTTTCTTTCCTGTTTTTCCTGTTCATCCTTACCTCCTGATAAAACGCAGCAGTTTCTTTGTCAGAAGAGCCGGAAGCTGTTCAAGATCCGTAATATCCAGAAAAGATTCCTCATAAATTTCCTGAATTGCTTCCTTGTCGCTTCCGATCGCAGCCGCCTGAAAGAATACTCCCTGCTGCAGCAGCTTTTTCCGAATCTTCTGAAGGTCCCTTTTTGCCCCTGTGCCTCCATACTGGTTTGCATTAGGTGCACCATCACTGATCACAAACAGCAGTTTCTGCTTTTCCGGTCGTTCCAAAAGACGGCTGCCAGCATACCACAATGCAGTTCCATCCCGGTTGCTTCCATAAGGCTGCATACCAGCGATCCGGAACCGATCCTTTTCATCCGTTTCAAAATCTGCGCAGCAATGCAGATACACCGTTTCGTCTTTCAGGTTCTCATGCCGGTATCCATCTGTATGATGTCCGCACACCAAAACAGGTATTTCTGATTCCATACAAAAATCATACAGGCAAAGTGCTGCAAGAATGGCATGATCCATCCGTTCCCCACACATGGAAAAAGAATTATCGACCAGCACAGCCACACAGATATCCAGCTTTTTTCCTGGCTGTTGTTTCTTAAATACTGCCCCAGACGGTGCAGCTATGTTTCGAAGATCTACCCGACGTCCAAGAAAAAGCTTATGTTCCGTGCGTTCTTTCTGATTTTTCAATATAGGAAGCAGTTTCAGGCGAAGTCTCTTTTTTACCTGTTCAAGCTGCCCCTCATACTTTTCTGTCAGTAATTTTAAAAAATCTGATATCTCGGTCTTACGGCAAAGTTTTTTCTGTACCAGGTCATGGCCTTCTTCAAACGGTATCTCCATCAATTCCTTTTGAAGATGTTCGAAAATTTCTTTCTGTATCTTTTCATCAAGCGTCTCTTTCGCCATTTCATAAAGGATTTTTTGTAAGGCATTATCACTGGATGCTTCCGTTTCTGAGGCAGGGATGCCACATTCATTCTGTTTGTCTTCGAAGCCACCAGACTCCCTGACACATTTCGGAAGATTTTCACACAGCTGCTGCAGAAATTTCTGAAGCTCTGCAGTGCGCCCGTTTTCAGGGTCTTCCGTTTCCTGATCCTTTCCGTTTCTTTCTGTTTTGTCTTCTGTTTCCGACTCCTGTTCCGTATCCTCTTTTCTGATCTTATCTTCATTTTGCTCAGTCTGTGACCCTGTGTTACCCTGCTTTTCTTCCTCCGGTTCTTCTTCGGATTCATTCGGGTTTTCCTCTTGCCCTTCACGCTCTTCCTGTTCTGGCTTTTGCTCTTCATTTTCTGTACTGTTCTTCTCTATTTCATCTATGATTTCCGCAAAATATTTCCAGATCATCAGAAGGATATGGTTGGTGGCAAGATATCTCTCCATGTCATCTGCTGCCTTTCCCGCTTCATCAATGACCGGCATAAGCAGTTTTAGTGTATCAATAAGCTCGTAATCCGCACCATCCCAGGCATTGACCCTTGAAGACAAGGCATACTGTGCACACAGGTTCATAAGAATAGATAACCTGTCTTTCTCCGTTTCCAGCATTTCCCTAAGTGTTGGAAGCCATTCCACATTTCGGTCACGATTCATAAGGATTCCCCTGCGGATGCTTCCCGGAAAAAGGGCGCACATCTTCTCTTCTATGTACATATCATTCAAAAGATTGCTGAGATAAGATGCTGTCTGCAGAAAGATAGAAAGGATTGCTTTATCTTTTCTTTCAAAGTAGACATTCATCGCATCCAATGCCTCTTTTTCCTGTGCATTTTCCGGTACTGGCTCCTTTGGATACCAGCTACCATTTAACATATGCTCGGCATACCTTTTTCTAAGTGCAGAATCCGTATACCGGTAATGTCCGCATTCATGTCCCAGAATCCCGATCAGGCTGTCACTTTTTAATTCCAGTGTCAGAAAACTTGACGTAATCTGGTTTCCAAGATTTACGGCAACTGTTTCTCCCTGATTCCATCCTGCAATCCCCGAATTTTTATCATCGTATAACCGTAATGTAGTCAACTTTCCACCCGTGATTTCATGCCCGATCGAGGTCAAAAGATCACGATACTGCGGCGTATGAAATACTTTTTCCGGTGTCAGTTTTTCTTTCTCTGCACATATCCGTTTCCGGTATAAAGCCTTTTTCATTCGTTTCCTCCATCCGTTTTTAATCCACATCACAATGAGGAAGAAGAAAGATGCGTTCCATAGTTCCCTGTTCTTCCCTGTCCATGGATGCTTTGCTGAGCAGTGCTGTCCATGCTGACCTCCTGAGATCATTGGAAACCATGTAACTTAACACCCAGTTTTCCAATTCCCGGTATCCGCATACGCCATCCGTAATGTCCTGTTCAATCAAATATTCATGGATCTTGCAGACCGTGGCAGCCATAAAGGACAGAAGTTCTTTGTTTTTAAACCCGGTTCTTTTCATTGCCCTTTTTGCCATTTCCTCTTCTGTCAGGGCTTCCTTTGGCTGAATCAGGTTCATTCGGGAAAGAACTGACTGGTTGAAGTTCTGACAGCCAACATAATCCAGATTAGTGGTCATGATCACAATCGTATCCGGATTTCTCCGTATCTGTTCTCCATTTACCAGATCGGTTACAGCTCCATCGTCAAACAGGGAGTTTAATCTCGTAAGTGTCCCAGGTTTTTCAATCATGGCCGGCTCCTGAATTTCAATCACAGATGGTTCCCTGCATGCCTTTACGATTTCTGACTCTTTTAATAGGAAGTCTTTTTCATTTTTCGACTTTTCATAGCCTTTTTCATAAACTGCTTTCAGGATCTCCTGAAAAGCTTTTTCCCGGCTGATCCCCTCTTCATAAATGCCATTTACCGTTGCAAGAGCTGAAGCCGGATCCATTTCAATGTCTTCCAGACGTGGCAATTCCATTTCCAGATGCGCTGTTCCTCCCATATTTGGTACGGTGGTCGCTAAAAGTTCCAGTTCATCCGTTCCGGGTCCACAGGTGAACACATAATATGGAAGCCCTAAGATCTGGGCGATCATTCTGGCATCCGTTGTCTTTCCAGTACCGGCATCGCCTGTCATCATAAACAGCCTTGCCGGTGTCTTATCCACCATCTGCAGGATTTCTTCAGCTTCCTTACTTACCAGATAGTCTTCTGGAAGCGAAGGGATCCTTTCTTTTGTCCTTTCATTTACATCCCATCTGCCAGAGTAGATCTGTTTTAATTCAAAAAGTGTTCTTTTTGTCTTCTCATTTACAGGCAAAAGCACATGAAACTTTCCATAGATTTCATCGTTTGGTGCATATACCCCGGCCGCAATTTTATATTCCGGAAGCACATCCTCCAGTTCCTCTGCACGGAACTGGCTCTTTTCCAGCGGGACCGCCTGCTGCGGATTTGCTATTACTTCGCAGTACATGGCATCGCAACAGATAAATGCCGCCCTCAGTGCAGCTTCCATGTCTTCCCATTCCTTTTTTTCCTGTTCTTCAAGTATGTAGAAATTTTTTTGGAACTCTTCGTTAAATAAAGGATTATCCGGGACCAGATTGGCATAAGCCAAAAGGGCCAGGTACTGCTCGCCTGTGTTTTTGCCCTCCCGGATTCCCGGAAGCTTCTCGTTTTTTTCTTCTGTCTTTAAAATCCCACTGAAACGTCCGTTTTTCGAATTATAAGTCATTACATACTTTCCCTGATTTCCAGGATATTCCATGCAGAAATAATTTATGGCATCCCTGCCCCTTTGTATACCGGCAGCACCAGAGTCTTTTTCTTTCCGGATCTGAATCAGTGTCAGAAGAGCATGTAACGTAGGCCCATGAAGGCGGGAGACTTTTCCCTGCTTCCTGATATTTCGCATGGAACAATCCGCTTCATCATAGCTGATCCGTTTTTTCCCTGCTTTTTCCAACATCATCCGAAATGGGTCCGGAATGGGTTCTTTCATAATCCATGGTGCATAAAAACAAAGATCTGGCATTTTGTTCCCTCCTCTTTCATTATGTAATTTTCTGCATACGAAGGAAAGAAACAGGCAGAGCATTGGATTTTTCCAACGTCTGCCTGTCATTCATTCTTTATGCGCTCTTTTCCTGTTCCAGGATTGCTTCATATATTTTTCGGATACGGTACCCAAACATGGTGTTTCGCCGGCTGATGTAATCCGTCCGGATAGCCTGTGCGATTGCACGTTTGCTTCCCACAATTATAAACCTTTCTCTGGCTCTTGTTACTGCTGTATAGAAAATGTTTCTGCGAAGCATCCACCGGAAACATGGAAGCATTGGAAGGATTGCCATCGGATATTCACTGCCCTGAGCCTTATGTACCGTAATCGCATATGCCAGTGTCAGCGGCCAATAGTCTTCCTCCTGATATTCCATGACCCGGCCATCCCCAAAATCTACACGCATGACCATTTTTTGATCTTTCCGAAAAATCCCTATGACTTCTCCAATGTCGCCATTTGCTACTTCATCGTTGTTTTTTGTCTGCATGACCCGGTCACCTTCCCGGTAAGTATTCCTGCCATTTGTGATTTCCGGATAACCGAAACGCTTTGGATTCGCAATGTCACGCAATACCAGATTCAATGCATCCGTACCTGCTTCCGTATCTTTTCGAAGCGGTGACATCACCTGCACTTCTTCCAGAGAACCGTTTCTCTGCAGTACTTCTTTTCGATAGATTTTCTGTATCTTTCGCGAAGCCTCCTCCGGTGTGGAAGCCGGAATAAACTGAAAGGTATCATCAAACACCAGATCCAGCTGATTCTTATTGATCTTAATGGCATTCTGGCTGATGGTGGAATTCCCTTCCTGTCGGAAACATTCATCTAAGACAGTTACCGGAAATACGCCGGAATCAATAATCTCCTGAAATACTTTTCCAGGCCCTACGGATTCGATCTGATCTTTATCACCCACCAGGACCAGTCTGGCACCGGATTTAATACTGGAAAACAGTTTATCCGCCAGATACATATCGACCATGCTGAACTCATCTGCTATGATCAGGTCATCTGGAATTGGCTGCTCGTTCTTCCATTCTTCCTCTCCAGCTTCTCCAGTAAGCCCTATGGATTTATGGATCGTCAGAGCTGGATACTCTGTACATTCCCGCATTCGCCTTCTGGCGATGCCTGTAGGTGCACATAAAAGGATCACCGCATTTTTATCCAATGCTTCCTGTACAGCAATGATGAAACGGATCACCGTAGTCTTTCCTCTGCCGGGTCCTCCTGTAATGATGGATACCGGGTTTTCAAAGACATTTTTTACTGCCACCTGCTGTTTCGCATTCAAAATAATATCCTGTTCTTTCTGGATCTTTCTTAAAATACGGTCAACATTTACAGCCATTCCCGTCTGCATATGGAGCCTGACTAATGCGGCAGCAGCTCCCAGTTCGGCCTGGAAGCTTTTGCGTGTATAAAACCCTCCATCGTGGCAGACCAGGCTTCCATCTGTATGGATCATATCATTGCCTGTATCCCGGATTGCCCGTTCAGAGACCGGTGAAACATCTTTGTTGTGATTTAAAAGTTTTTCGACACGTTCTATAATGTCCTCTCTTTTTAAATACAAATGTCCTTCGCCTTCTGCTTCTGACATAATATGCAAAATAGCAGCCTTAATGCGAAGGGGATCATCTGCACGGAAATGTTTTGCCTTTACTGCAATCTGGTCAACAGTCAGAAATCCAAATCCATGAACCTCACAGAGCCGGAAAGGCTCCTCTTTCACGATCATAACTGCAGCAGGACCAAATTTCTCCTGTATTTTTGAAACTTTTGCAGGAGTCACCCCAAAAGGGGACAAATACATCATCAGTTCCCGAATGGAACTGCTTTTTTGATATCCTTCCAGAATATCATCTAAGCGTTTCTGCGTAATTCCTTTTACCTGAAGGAGTTTCTCCGGGCTGTCATTAAAAACATTCAGTGTGTCTTCCCCAAACGTTTCCACGATGCGGGCTGCCATTGCCGGTCCGATCCCTTTGATCAGGGATGACGACAAATAAGTCCGAATACCTTCTTTTGTGGTTGGCATGGTTACTGAAAAATTGCTCACACTATACTGCATTCCATATTTTGTGGGTTTCCAGTCTCCCGTCAGTTCCACATCCAGGCCTTCGTTTGTCGGAAGTTCGGTTCCAAATGCCTGAAATATTCCATAATTTCCATTCTTTTGTTTTTTTACTTCCTCCGGTAAATCTTCATTGGTCATGTAGGAAGCTACCGTATATCCACTTCCTGCATTATAATAGATCTGCCGGATGGCTTTACAGCAAATGCTCATGTTCCAGCTCCTCTCTACCATGAGATCCAGAGATAATTATTGCATCCCATACTGGTGATGAAACCATCCTTCTTTAGTTTTTCCCGGATCACCTCTGTCTGTCCAAAAGGATATCCTTTTAAAATTCCAACCCTTCGATATTTCCTTTTTCCAATGGAAATACTGCAGATTCCTTCCCTGTTTACTGAAAAACGGTTTCGATTTTCAGATTCCAGAGTTTTCCGAATCGCCTGGATCCGCTCAAAGCCTTCATCTTCGTACCATATGGCAGCCTGTGCCCTGCATCTTGCCTGCTTCTCCTGATTATCGAAATTTACCGTTTCCGATCCCTTCTCATGATTTTTCGGTAAATCCTCGGTCTTTTCAGCATCTGCATGTACTTTACGGGCATCTGCATTCTTTTGCTGTTTGTTGTCATCATCATTCTCATTCGTTTCCTCCTTGTCCTTTTTCATAATAAATTTTTCATAGAAAAACAATCCTGCTGCAACCGGAATGACCAGTGAAAGGGACTGTATGATCACTGCCAGAAATACCGGCCATAAAAATGGTGATACTAACAGACCAAAAATTCCAGTTATCACGCACAGCTTTTTATGTGCAGACAACCATTTGTTCATTTCCTCCATCATAAGCATTTCCTCCTATGATTTGCTCAGTCAAAATCCAGCTTTTCATCATCTGTTTCCATGTACCGGTCATCAATATCCTGACTACGCTCCCGGCTTCTTGCCGAAGTTCCTCTGGATCTTATCCCGCCAGAATTTGATCTCCGTCTGTCATCTGATTCACCTGCCCTGGTGTTGCTTCTGTATCTTCCACCTTCACGTTCTCTGTCATAGTCGCGGTCATCCATTTCTGCTGCTCTTTCACTTCTGGTGCTTCTGGAAGCTGAACGCTGGTTTTCTGCACGGTCAGAACGGTTTCGATTAGAAGATGCCCTTGTTTCTCTTTCCGGCTCTTCCCGCTCGTCATTTCCAGATTCTAAAGCTTTCTTACTTTCTGCAAAAGAAATCTCTTCAATCATAAGCCGCATGCCGTAGACATTTTCACCAGCCCGATTCTTGTAGTTGTCATTCTGCATACGACCTTCTACCAGAATCTTGATACCCTTAAACAGATATTTTTCCGCGAACTCTGCTTTTCTGCCAAAAGCCGTACAGCTGAAGAAATCTGCTTCCGGATCTCCTCTTCGTACAAATTTCCGGTCTACCGCCAAGCGAAAGTTTGCGATGGCAAGTTCACCATTCTCTGTCTGTGTGTAGCGTAAATCAGGATCTTTTACTACTCGTCCCATCATGATTGATTTATTCATAGTTGTCCTCCCATAGCTTTATAAGGTTTTCCAGTTTCATTCCAGATGCTCCCGCATACATTTGACTAATGCTCCCATACCATTTTTTCGAATCTCGCGGGCAGCAGAGTCAGCCGTACATAAATTTTTCGCCATCTCCAGTGATTCTTCTCCCGGATGTGTTGCAAACAATACCGGTATCAGATAAAACAGAGATTTTTTGACCAGCATATCATATGCCATCTTAAAAGATTCAGGCGAAGTTTCTTTTCCATCTGGATTACATACAATCTGCCATACTCCTGGATATTCGATAATCCATTCAAGAAGGTGCACAACCTCCTTTTCCATCTTTTTTCGTTTCATAACGCCCTCCTTGCATTTTGAGTTTCCTTGTGTTTTTTATGATCCTCCTTTCCGTATTTGCTGATCTGTACTTGTTGTCTGCCATATTTTTGCAACAAAAAAAGGCCATTTAGAAATTTTCATTCTAAATGACCTTATTTATTACAAAGGCAGGAGGCTTTTGGCTCCTTAATGTTTTACTCCCGGTCAGACCCGGAACCAGCGTTTCTTATCTGTGTCTACAGATACAAATACAAATCTCACAATCATATTAACACAAGATATTGTTGGCGTCAATCGCACTTTTGCTATATTTTGTATTTTCGATTTTCAAAGATTTAATCAACTTCTCGTATTACTTACGGAAATGTAATTATACCATTTTTATTTATACGAATCTTAAATGTACCACCAAACATTTTATTGTTATTTTTTTTATCTCTACAGTAAAAATATCCAATTGCGGTATCTCCTCCCTCTCTTCGATCAAATTATTCTTTTGTCATCTGATTTTAATTTCTATTTTTCCTTCCACTGGGCTATATAAATCCAGAGGATCTTCATCACTTTCATAAACACGTCCTTCGCCTTCTCCGTAAGTATCTTCTATTCCAGTTTCATATTTTTTATATGTTGTGCTGCTTTTTTCTTCTTTATTTACATATAATTTTAATGTCACCGTTTTAGCATCTGGCGAAATTCCTTTGTATTTTGTATTATTTCTGCTTTCTTCAAACACAGTCTCTGTGTCCCCATAATTTGTCATTCTATAAAGCCCCTGATTTCCTTTATCGTCGGTTCCTATTA
>OLOO01001193.1_pt1 | contig 18275 bp, 17 predicted proteins | sample 1672621 | NCBI WGS metagenome assembly OLOO01 (sample SAMEA3136706, study PRJEB25190) | human gut metagenome | biome: human gut; feature: human-associated habitat; material: faeces | place: Austria | collected 2013 | reverse complement strand
AGGAGAGTTCTCTTAACATGAACCAGACAAAAAGCATTGCCGCACCTCACAGCAAAACCTACGAAATAACCATGACCGCACTGATGGCAGCGGTCACCTGCATTCTTGCCCCATTGTCCATCCCCATCGGACCGGTTCCGATCTCATTCACTAATCTGGCAATCTATTTGTCCCTGTATCTTCTCGGATGGAAAAAAGGAACCATCAGCTATCTGATCTACCTTCTGCTCGGTCTCGTCGGTCTCCCGGTATTCTCCGGATTCACAGGCGGTCCATCCAAGCTGGCAGGTCCTACAGGCGGATATATCATCGGATTTATCGTAATGGCAATTATTGCCGGACTGGTCATCGACAACTGCCGCAAACCATGGCTTCAGCTTATCGGTATGATCGTCGGAACCATCGTATGTTACCTTTTCGGAACCATATGGTTCTGCGTGGTCGCAGGTTATACTTTCCAGGCAGCCCTCGCAGTCTGCGTCATCCCGTTTATTCCGGCCGACCTGGTAAAAATGATCATCGCCATGATCATCGGACCGATGATAAAGAAAAGAATACGGTAATCGCGGCAGTCGCCAAGGTCCTGTGCAAGCATGGACTTTGACTCTGTTGCCCGCATAAATAAAAATGCTCCTGATCAATCATCAGGAGCATTTTTATTGCACTGCATATCAATAATTAGTTCGGTGGACCAATTTTGATTTACGCATTCAATTGTTCAATCGCAGCAACCGTTCTCTCATATTCTTTCGCAACCGCGTTCATCATATTGTCATCTTCCGGCAGGTTGCCTGCGCGGAGAACTTCGGTGAGAGTGGCGGTGGCTTCATAGAGCGGGGTGAATCCAAGGTTCTGTGCGACGCCTTTTAAGGTGTGGGCGGCACGGAACGCTTCTTCTACATTTTTTTCTTCCAGAGTGCTCTGGAGCTGGGAAAAGCTGGGGTCACCAGGAAATTTCAGGACGAATTTGGTGATCAGTCTTTCGCTGCGAAGGCGTCCGAAGACTTCCTCATAATCAGCTCCCATAGCCTGATAACATTCATTAATATTCATACTTGTAATTCCTTTCTGCATGTGATGGAGGCAGAAACAGCGGGTCTCTGTCTGCAATACGAAAAAATGTCATAAGTAATTATATTATATGAGTATATCCAAATGAAAACAAGAATTTTAGAAAAATGTAAGAAAAATGTAATGGTTACTGTAATGCTTTTTGTAATGTTTTTAATTCCTACAGGCGAAATACTTTCGTTGCGATAAAGAAGTAAATCATAATGGAACTCGCATCGACGATGGTAGTGATCAGCGGAGATGCCATCAGTGCCGGGTCCAGACCGATTTTTTTGGCGAACATCGGGAGGATGCAGCCGAGCAGTTTGGCGGAAATAACGGTTGCGACCAGGGACAGGGCGATGACGATTGCCATACCTGCCTGCTGATAGGTCAGATAGATCCGCAGTCCGTTGGCGACAGCGAGGACAACACCCACGATCAGGGAAACACGGAATTCTTTCCAGATGACACGGAAAAAGTCATGGAAGGTTACCTGGTTCAGGGCGATTCCGCGGATGATCAGGGTGGAACTCTGAGAACCACAGTTTCCGCCGGTGTCCATCAGCATCGGGATGAAGGATACCAGAAGAGGGATTGCCGCGAAAGCATTTTCATAACGGGTGATAATACTTCCGGTGATGATAGAAGAAAACATCAGTACCAGAAGCCACGGGATTCTGCGCTTTGCGTGTTCCCAGGCGGATACCTCAAAGTAAGTTTTTTCACTGGGAGCCACAGCCGCCATCTTGGTGATATCCTCGGTTGCCTCTTCGACCATGACATCCATGGCGTCATCGAATGTTACGATGCCGACCAGCAGACCGTCATTGTCAAGAACCGGAAGTGCCAGCAGATCGTATTTGCGAAGCTGGTGAGCCACCTCCTCTTTGTCGGTCAGGGTAGACACAGAGATGATTTCTGTCTCCATGATATCTTCAATCAGGACATCATCATCCGTAGTCAGCAGATCTTTTGCAGAAACGATGCCAAGCAGTTTCCGCTGCTGGATCACATAACAGGTATAGATGGTTTCTTTGTGAATACCGGTTTCCTTGATATGTGCGAGTGCCTGACCTACCGTCAGATGCGGTTTCAGATCCACGTATTCGGTTGTCATGATACTTCCGGCACTGTCCTCCGGATAATTTAACAGTTTGTTGATGGTTTCCCGTTCCTTCGGGCCGCTGGCATCAAGAATCCGGGTAACCAGATTGGCTGGAAGTTCTTCTAACAGATCCACGGTGTCATCCATGTACAGATCGTCCAGGATTTCTTTCAGTTCTTTTTCTGAGAGGACTTCTACCAGGACAGACTGCAGGGAACTTTCCATGTTGGCAAATACGTCTGCCGCCTTTTCTTTGGGAATCAGACGGAAGGCGAGAGCCAGTTCTTTATCATCAAATTCTCCAAGCAGTGAGGCAATGTCCACTGCGTTCATTACGTCCAGAACGTCTTTTACCGATTTGTAACGGCGTTCCTGGAGCAGTTTTACAAAAATATCTTTGTTCATCATAAACGTACCTCCGATATGCAATTATTGGTATATGATCGTCGCATTCCGCGTGATAACTGGCACCAGCGTCCATTTCCTCACCACCTTTCATTCTTTAAAAATCAGCATAAAAAAATTCCTTCAAAGCCTGAGCAATGAAAGAATCTGCAAAATACATCACGAAAAATTCCTGACCATCGTTCAAGCTTTAGTATCACAGGGCATATATCAATTGCATTAGGTTATGCCTTCACGACATGACCTGCTGACCAGCGCGCCGTGTCTCCACAGCCTTGCGGCAGCAATCTCAGGAAAATCCAAATCCCTGTGGTAACCTCACCTACCGAAATATCTTTATTTGTCGTGACTATCATATAGCAAACAGAAAGTAATGTCAATCGCTTTTTTACAATTGAAAGCACCTGTCAAAGTCGATATAATGATAGCAGCGATGTGCCCGGTACAAAGAGGAAGAAAAGAGTCACTGACAGAACGGGTACAGGGGAAGGAGAAGACAGATGACAGCAGCAGAAAAAATAAAAGAAATGGGGATCGTACCGGTTGTGGTACTGGAGGATGCGATGGATGCAAAACCGCTGGCGAAAGCTCTTTGCGAGGGTGGGCTTCCGTGCGCGGAGGTGACATTCCGAACGGCGGCAGCGAAGGAATCCATTCGTATCATGCTGGAGGAATATCCGGAGATGTTCGTGGGTGCGGGAACTGTTCTGACGACAAGACAGGTAGACGAAGCCATCGAAGCAGGAGCAAAATTTATCGTAAGCCCGGGATTGGATCCGGAGATCGTGGATTACTGTATCGAAAAACAGATCCCGGTATTTCCTGGCTGCGTGACGGCATCGGAGCTGGCGCAGGCGGTAAAACGGGGACTGGAAGTGGTCAAATTCTTCCCGGCAGAGACTTCCGGCGGGCTGGCAGCGATCAAAGCACTGGCAGCTCCATATGTGGGAATGAAATTTATGCCGACCGGTGGTATCAATCTGAAAAATGTCCGTTCTTATCTGGAAAGTGATGTGATCCTTGCCTGTGGCGGCAGCTGGATGGTGAAAAAAGACCTGATCCAGAGCGGGCAGTTTGATGCGATCCGCCAGATGACAGCGGATGCGGTGGCACTGGTCAGAGAAGTACGAGGCAGTCAGGAGAAATAAATATGAAAAAAACATTATTATTTGGAGAACCGATGGCTCTGTTACTGGCAGACACACCTGGTGCGTTGGAGGGCGTGGAGCATTTTACAAGAAGAATGTCCGGGGCGGAGGTCAATGTGGCGATCGGGCTTACCCGGCTTGGTTTTCCGGTGGAATATCTGACACGGCTTGGGGATGATCCGTTTGGGCATTATATTGAACAGGCGTTAAAAGACAATGGGATCGGAACGAATCTTCTGACATATGATCCGGTTTATCGAACCGGGATTCAGCTGAAAGAATATGTGGAAGACGGACATGATCCGGCGGCACCGTATTATCGAAAAGGATCGGCGGCATCGCATCTGTCTATAAGAGAAATCGATGCGCTGGATCTTGGTGAGATCGGGCTGGTGCATGTGACGGGGATCCCGCCGGCGCTTTCAAAAGAAGCGAGAGAGGCGACGTATCGCCTGATGGAGCGGGCGCGTAAGGCGCAGATTCCGGTGACTTTTGATCCGAATCTCCGTCCGGCACTGTGGGAAAATGATGAGATGATGAGAACGGTTCTGAACAATCTGGCAAATTACGCAGATGTGGTACTGCCGGGAATCGGGGAATGTGAGATCCTTGCGGGTACAACAGATAAGGAAAAAGCGGCTGATTTTTATCATCAGAAAGGTGCGGCTCTTGTTGTAATCAAAGATGGAAAAAATGGTGCTTATGTATCCGAAAAGAAAGAAAACGGGGAGATCACCCGTGATATGGTCCCGGGGTATCCGGTAAAAAAAGTGGTGGATACCGTAGGCGCGGGAGACGGATTTGCCGTCGGTGTACTGAGCGGACTGCTGAAAGGTCTTCCGGTGAGCGAATGTGCGAAACGGGGCAATGCGATCGGCTCGATCCAGGTACAGCACCGTGGCGATAACGAAGGGCTGCCGACAGAAGAAATCCTGCAAACATATATGGTAGGAAAAATACAGAAATAAAGAAAACAGGAAACGAAAAAAATGAATACATTTTGGATTTTAATGGAACAGATCGAGCTGTTTATCGTCTATCTTGTCATCGGTATGATACTGGTGCGGACCGGTGTGCTGAGTGATAAGGGACTCGACTGGATCGCCCGAGTCGTGATGAAACTTTCGCTGCCGACGATGATCTTTGTCAATGTAGTCAGCCAGGTAGACCGGGCGGCACTGGTAAAATCGCTGTCCATCATCGGACTGGCGGTGGCAGCCTCGATTTTCTTATTTGGACTGGGCGTTGCGTTGACAAAACTGTTTCATGTAGAAGGTGACCGGTCGCAGATCTACCGGGCGATGACGATGTTTGGCAATGTGGGATTTATGGGAATCCCGATCATTACCAGCATTTTCCCGGAACAGGGCATGCTGTATGTATCCGTATTTACCATCGTGGATCAGCTGGCGATGTGGACGGTAGGAGTGAAACTGACCTCTCCGAGTGGAAAAGGAAAGTTTGATCCGAAAAAGCTGATTAATCCGGCGACAGTTGCCATCGCGCTGGCAGTCCTTTTCGTACTGACCGGGCTGAAACTTCCGGGTGTCTTCCAGACGGGATTCCAGAATATCGGGGCGACGGCGACACCGCTTGCGATGATCTATCTTGGCGGAGTGTTTGCCTGTATGGATATCCGAAAATATGTAAAACAGATCGAATTATATGGAATTGTCATCTGTAAAATGCTGATTTTTCCGGTACTGTTTTACCTTGTCCTGGGCTTCATCCCGGTATCGGAAGAAATCCGTATGACCATGTCCCTGATCACCGCGATGCCGACCATGTCCTCCGTAGTCATGCTCGCTAATTCCTCCGGTTCCGACGGAGAATATTCGCTGGGAGGGGTGATGCTGACCACCCTTTGCGGGATCGTGACACTGCCGGTTGTGTGCAGAGTGCTTTTGTGGATTGCAGGAAGCTGAGAGATGCACCACTGTCTGTCGGGAATATCCGGACAGGTAGTGGTGCATGCTATCTATAGGCAGAACCTATGGTAAGATATACGAAACAAGTATTTGCCATATCTGACAAAATGGAATACAATAATTCTATATAAGCCTGTCGGAATAACGAAATATATGGCAGCAGAATGGGAGAAGAGAATTATGGGAGATGGAAAAGAAATGAAAGAGATTCATCAGAAGTTCCTGACCGGCGAGCGTGCGCTGTTTCAGGGGAAGGATCTGAAAATTTATGATACTATTTTTGACGACGGAGAGTCTCCGTTAAAAGAGAGCAGAAATATTGAATTATACGGAAGCATGTTCAAATGGAAATATCCGCTGTGGTATGCGAAAGATATCAAGGCGGTGGATTGTACCTGGTTTGAGATGGCACGCGCGGGTGTGTGGTATACGGACCGGATCGAAGTGACCAACGCAGTGATCGAAGCACCGAAGAATTTCCGCCGGTGTAACGGACTGAAACTGACCAATGTAACTTTCCCGAATGCGGCAGAGACGCTGTGGAGTTGTCAGAATGTGGAACTGGATCATGTGGATGCAAAGGGCGATTATTTCGGTATGAACTGCCAGGATCTGGTGCTGAAAAACTTCCGTCTGGTGGGAAATTATTCCTTTGACGGTGTAAAAAATATGGAAGTGCACAATGCAACAATGCTGTCCAAAGATGCATTCTGGAACAGTGATAATGTAACCGTGTATGATTCCTTTATCTCCGGAGAATACCTGGGATGGAATGCAAAAAACCTGACACTGATAAACTGTACCATCGAGAGTCTGCAGGGTATGTGTTATATTGACAATCTGGTGATGAAAAACTGTAAGCTGATCAATACGACACTGGCATTTGAATACTCTTCTGTAGATGCCAAGATCCACGGAACCATCGACAGCGTGCTGAATCCGTCGAGCGGTGTGATCCGTGCGGATGAGATCAAAGAACTGACGGTGGAAAAAGATAAGGTAGATCCGTCAAAGACGAAGATTTTTGTACAGGGAAAAGAAGTCGAGGCATAGGACAGACTGCAAAAAACAGAGAGGAAGATACAGCATGAGCAACTATGATTTTGATCAGATCACAGACCGGAGAAATACCGGATCTCTGAAATGGGATGTGGCAGAAGGTGAACTGCCGATGTGGGTGGCAGATATGGATTTTCAGACGGCCCCGGCTGTACGGGAGGCGATTGAAAAGCGGGCCGCACACGGTGTGTTCGGCTACACGGATGTGGAAGAAGACTGGTATCAGGCCTACATGGACTGGTGGGAGAGACGCCATCAGTTTTCCATCAAAAAAGAATGGCTGACCTTCTGTACCGGTGTTGTACCGGCGATCTCAAGTACGGTCCGCAAGCTGACCACACCGGGAGAAAATGTGCTGATTCAGACACCGGTGTATAATATTTTCTTTAATTCCATCGTCAACAACGGAAGAAATGTTGTGGAATGCCCGCTGGCATATGACGGGGAACAGTATGAGATGGATTTTGAGGCGCTGGAGGAAAAATTATCGGATCCGCAGACTTCACTGATGATCCTGTGTAACCCGCACAACCCGGTGGGAAGAATCTGGGAGCGGGAGACACTGGCACGGGTGGGAGAACTGTGTGAGAAATATCATGTAACCGTTCTGTCGGACGAGATCCACTGTGATATCACCCGACCTGGCACCGGATACCTTCCGTTTGCGGCGGCTTCCGAGACGTGTAAAAATATCAGTGTGACCTGTATCGCACCGACGAAGGCATTTAACATTGCAGGCATCCAGACAGCAGCCGTGATGATCCCGAACGAGGCACTGCACCATAAAGTGTGGCGTGCACTGAATACGGATGAGGTGGCAGAACCGAATGTATTTGCTATCGGTGCGGCGATCGCGGCATTTACCAAAGGGGAAGACTGGCTGGAAGAACTCTGTGCATATCTTTTCGAAAACCGTGCATACATGACCGACTATATCCGAAAAGAGATTCCGCAGTTGAAAGTGACAGAGGCAGATGCGACCTACCTTCTGTGGGTGGACTGCAGTGCGCTCGGATGCAGCGCGAAAGAACTTGCCGATGCGATCCGCAAAACGACAGGTCTTTATGTGTCGGAAGGCGCGCAGTACGGAAAAACCGGCGAACAGTTTTTACGCATCAACCTGGCATGCCAGAGAAGCCGGATCGCGGATGGCTGTGAACGGTTGAAGCGGGGCGTGGAAGCGTATCTGAGTCAGAGATAACAGCGGGAGAAAACAAAGAACAATAGTAACTGTGAAGATACTGAACAGTTACGAAAAACACAGAAGATAGCTGTGAGAAATGAGAAACATATGGAGAAAAAACGAATACCGGTGCGTCCGCATCATGGAATGTGTCTGGCGTATTTTATAGGAAAAGGATACAGCGAAGGATTCTCCGCGCATATGGAGAAAATGTTACACATTCTGGAACAGGATGTTCCGATCCGGCTGGTGGTTTCGCTGGACGAGATCTGCAGTGCGTGCCCGAATCATCAGTTCCTTACCGATGAGGAAAATCCCGGAGAAAAAAAGGAAATCTGTGAAGCGCAGGAAAAAGTGTTCCGGTATGATCATGGCGTGCTGGAGGCCTGCGGGCTGACAGAAGGAGAAGAACTGAACTTTCTGGAATTTGCGCAGAAAGTCCAGAAAAAGGTAATCGATACAGGATTGCGGGAGAAGATCTGCGGGGACTGTGAGTGGAATGAAATCTGCAGTGAGAAAAGCAGTCGATGGGAAAATAAAAATATTTTACGTTGATTTTTCTAAAAGATATCTGAAATTTCATATTGATTTCATAAAATGATGAAACACCTGTAAAAGGGTGATTCATCATTTTTTTTAAAATCTGTTTCATCGCACCTGATGTGCGATGAAACAGATTTCGGAAGATTTTGCAGGAGGGATAAACAGGCATGAAAAATTATGTAATTGATACGAATGTAGATACAATTTGGGAATTGCCGATATCCACATTTAAAAATAAGATTGTGATTCCGCTGGTGGTTGTGGAAGAACTGGATCATTTGAAAAAAGCAGAAGGAGAAAAAGGAGCCAATGCCAGAAAAGTCATTCGCTGTCTGGAACAGCTGAGACATCAGGGAGATCTTCTGAAAGGGGTCAGAATCGGACAGGAAGGAATTCTTCGGATCGAAAAAAACTTTGTATATGTGGAACTGCCGGAGGAACTTCCGGATGACAGAGCAGACAATCGTATTCTTCAGGTGTGTGTTGGGATGCGTGAGAAAGAAAAAGATCCGGTGATCCTGGTAACCAAAGATCTGCTGTTGCGGTTGAAAGCACAACTTCTTGGAATCCAGGCAGAAGATTTTGAGGCGGAGCAGGTAGAAGAACAGAAACTTCAATATACCGGAAGGGATGAAGTATTTGTACCGGAAGAGTATTTCAAAGATTTTAAGAAAAAGGGAATACCTGTCGCGGTTGTGTATAAAGCAGATGAGCAGGGAGAAAAGGTTTATCCGGAACTTACAGAGAATCAGTTTCTGATTCTGAGAAGTGATCAGTCGGAGAAAAAAAGCCAGTTGGGAAGAGTAGAGGGAGAGATGATCCGTAAACTGGCCTATCGAAAAGCCGAGCCATATGGCATCCATCCGAGAAATGCAGGGCAGTATTTTTTCCAGGAAGCACTGATGCAGCCGGCGGAGAAAGCACCGCTTGTGATCGTAAAAGGGATGGCGGGAACCAGTAAAACTTTTTATTCGCTGGCCGTTGGACTGGAGAAAGTTCTGAATCATCCGTCAGGAGAGTATCGCCGGATTCTGATCTGCCGTCCAAATGCCCAGTTTGACGATGATATTGGCTTCCTTCCAGGTGACGAACAGGAAAAAATTTCTCCGCTGATGCGGCCGATCATGGATAATCTGGAACAGCTGATCGATTCCAATGAAGAGGAACGCTATAAAGATGAAAATGAATTAAAAGGGAAGATAGAAGAGATTTTTGAGCGGGAGCTGATCCAGGCCGAAGCTTTGAACTTTATCCGTGGCCGTTCCCTGATTCAAACGTATCTGATTATCGACGAAGCACAGAATACTACCCCAAATCAGATCAAAGGAATCATCACCCGTGCGGGGAAAAATACAAAGATTATTCTGCTGGGAGATCCCAATCAGATTGACCGGCCATTCCTGGATGAGCGCACCAACGGACTTTCTTATGCAGCAGAGCATATGAAAGGAAGTTCGTTATGCTGGCAGATCACCATGAGTCCGGAGGAATGTGAGCGGTCAGAACTGGCCATGGACGCAATTCAACGGCTGGAAAAGAGAACAGAAAAGAAGGAATACAGATGAAACCGGGATATGAACAGATAAGAAATGATCGGGAGATCAACCTTTTAATTGAACAGGGAAACCGTAACCTGAAAGTACTGGGATATACCGAACATTCCAGAAAACATGCGGTGAAAGTGGCGGAGACGGCAGGAAGGATCCTGAAGGAACTGGGGTATCGGAGACGACAGGTGGAGATGGCAAAAATTGCAGGCTATATGCATGATATCGGAAATACCGTGAATCGCTATGATCATGCACACAGCAGTGCTGTGCTTGCATATGGAATCTTAAAAGAACGGGAAATGAAGCTGGAAGATATTCTGACGATTACTTCGGCTATTGGACAACACGATGAAGAAACCGGTACGGCGGTAGATGCGGTTTCTGCGGCACTGATCCTGGCAGATAAAACAGATGTGCGCAGAAATCGGGTACAGAATCCGGTACCGGCAAATTTTGATATCCATGACCGGGTAAATTATGCGGCACTTTCTTCAAACCTTGAGATTGATCCTGAGAAGAAAGTCATTCACATGAGACTGGAGTTGGACGATTCCATCTGCAGTGTGATGGATTATTTTGAAATTTTTTTAAAACGGATGTTGATGTGCAGACGTGCAGCGGAAATGCTGGGCTGCAGATTTAAACTTACCGCGAACGGAAGTAAAATATGTTAGAGCGTGTTTGAAAAAGGCTTTTCATGAGGAAAATCCCCTCCTTTTTTTAAGGATAAATTGACAAAAAGTTGTGGAAAATTTATACTGAAGTCAGAGAATTACAAATATTCGCAACAGAAAGGAGGAGAAAAAAATGAAGGTGAAAATCGCCCAGATTCAGGCGCATGTTTACGAAGAAAAAGAGAAAAATATGGAAGAACTGGAGCGGAATCTGGAACGTATAAAGGATGAAAACATTGATCTGGTAACCCTTGGCGAGATGTTCAACTGCCCGTATCAGACACCCTGTTTTCCGGTCTATGGGGAAATGGAACGGGGAGAAACCTGGCAAAAGTTAAGTGCACTTGCGAAAAAGTATCAGATTTACCTTTCTGCCGGAAGTGTACCGGAAAAAGATGAGGAAGGGCATGTATACAATACCGCTTATGTCTTCGACCCACAGGGCAATCAGATTGCGAAACACCGAAAAGTGCATCTGTTTGATATCGCCGTGAAGGGCGGACAGTGCTATCAGGAGTCCGCGACACTGAGCGCCGGAGACCAGATTAGCGTTTTTGATACGGAGTTTGGGAAAATGGGAATCTGTATCTGCTTTGACTGCAGATTTCCGGAGATCGTACGGCTGATGACATTGCGGGGCGCCAGAATGATCCTGGTACCGGCAGCCTTTAACATGACAACCGGACCGGCACACTGGGAACTGATGTTCCGGGGAAGAGCGGTGGACAATCAGTGCTATATGATCGGAACTTCCGATGCAAGAGACGAGCAGGCAGGATACATCTCCTGGGGCCATTCTCTGGTCGTGTCACCCTGGGGGGATGTGGTGACACAGATGGATGAGAAACCGGGCATTCAGATCACGGAAATAGATCTGGACCGCGTGGATGCGATCCGCGAACAGCTGCCATTATTATCCGCACGGAGAACGGATCTGTATGAACTGAAAGGAAAATAATGTGTAGAAAAATGAGTTTTTAACATGAATTTTACAGAGCACCAATATAGAATTAAAGAAAATTTGATATAGTACTTTGGTAAATGTGACAATTGGATAAAAGGTAGAAGAAAGTAAAGGGATAAGCAATGAACGAGACAATTTATATGAACCGGGAACTGTCCTGGCTGGAATTTAATGAACGTGTACTGGAAGAAGCGGAGAACCCGAAGGTGCCGCTGTGTGAGCGCCTGACATTTGCATCGATCTATCAGAGCAATCTGGATGAATTCTTTATGGTGCGTGTAGGCTCGCTGATCGATCAGATGCTGGTGGCAAAAGATTCCAGAGATAATAAAACACATATGACGCCGAAAGAACAGATTCAGGCGATTCTTCCACAGGTGGAGATCCTGAACAGGAGAAAAGATGAAGTGTATGGAAAACTCATGGAAAAGATTGAGGAATACGGCGTTCGTCTGGTGGATTTCAGTAAGATCACGGAAGAAGAAAATAAATTTCTGGAAGCATATTTTGATATGGAGATTTCCGGCTTGATTTCACCGACCATTGTGGGGAAACGACAGCCATTCCCATTCCTGAAAAATAAAGAAATCTATGCGGTGGTTGTCCTGACCACCAAGAGTGGAAAAGAACGCCTGGGGATTATACCGTGTGGAAGCGGTGTATTTGAACGGCTGATCCACCTGCCGGGAGGCAATACGTATATGCTGTCGGAAGAACTGATCCTCCACTACATTCCAAAAGTATTCAAGGGGTATCAGGTAAAAGAAAAATCCCTGCTTCGTGTAACCAGAAATGCAGATATTGACGCCGATGCGCTGTACGATGAAGATCTGGATTACCGGGAATTTATGGCAGATCTGATCAAAAAAAGAAAGAAACTTGCACCGGTGCGGATCGAACTTTCCAGAAAACTCAGCGAGGGCAGTGTGAAACTGATCTGTGAACATCTGGCAATAAAATCACAGTATGTATTCCACAGTCAGGCACCGCTGGATCTGTCCTTCGTTTTCCAGATCGAGGATGCTCTTCGTAAGATTCCGGAATTATTCTATGAAAGAAGAACACCAAGAAAATCCCCGGCCTTTACCGGTGACCGTCCGATTCTGGATCAGATTAAAGAGAAGGACAAACTGCTTTCCTATCCGTATGAAAGTATCAATCCGTTTCTGAATATGCTCCACGAAGCAGCCAACGATAAAGATGTGGTTTCTATCAAGATGACGCTGTATCGTGTGGCCAAACAGAGTAAAGTAGTAGAAGCACTGATCGAAGCGGCAGAAAATGGAAAAGAAGTGCTGGTACTGGTGGAACTGAAAGCACGTTTTGATGAAGAAAACAATATTGGATGGTCCCGTTTGCTGGAGGATGCAGGGTGTCGTGTTATCTACGGACTGGATGGCTATAAAGTTCATTCAAAACTCTGTCTGATCACGAAAAAAACAGATGAACAGATTGAATATTATACACAGATCGGTACCGGAAACTATAACGAAAAAACTTCACGGCTTTATACGGATCTGTCGCTGATGACTTATAATGTAGATATCGGACTGGAAGCAGCCAATGTATTCCAGGCTCTTGCCATGGGAGAGACGATCAAACATGTGGATCATCTGCTGGTGGCACCGAAGTGTCTGCAAAATAAAGTGCTGGATATGATCGATGAAGAGATCAGACATGCCGAAGCAGGTGAACCGGCATACATCGGACTGAAGATGAACTCTCTGACCGATAAGAAGATCATGGAAAAACTGGTGGAGGCATCCTGCGCCGGCGTGAAGATCGATATGGTAGTTCGTGGTATCTGCTGTCTGATTCCGCAGGTACCGGGAAAAACAGAAAATATCCGTGTGAGAAGTATCGTAGGCCGTTTCCTCGAACACTCCAGAATCTATATCTTCGGAAGTGAGGGAAGAGAAAAAATCTATATTGCCTCTGCCGACTTCATGACCAGAAATACTCTGCGCCGTGTGGAGGTGGCAGCACCGGTTTACGATGAAGAGATCAAAGCCCGCCTTCTGCGGATGTTCCATATCATGTTACAGGATAACCAGCAGGCGCGTCAGGAAGACGGAGAAGGGATCTACCGGATTCTGCCGACCGATGAAGAACCGCTGGATTCTCAGGAGTATTTCTATGCCGAGGCATATGAGATTGCAGAAAATCTCTGAAGAGTGCCCCTTCAGTATGTCCCGTTTGTCAGAATCGGACACAGACATACCGTAAGGAAGCGGCACGGCTGGAAAAAACACAGAAAAAGAAAAAAGTAAATGAGAAAAAATCCCGTTTAAGCCTATTGAAAATCCCAGGAAGTTGCGCTACACTTATCGTAGTTAGTAAAAGCTAACCATCATGTGAATAAGTCGTGGGAAGATCCTTTCTGCTCCTGCGGAATGGGAGCAGAGGATCGTCCATGGGAAAGGGTCAGGGATAAGATGAAACATTTGACAATTGAAAAAGTAATCGGACGTGAAATTATTGACTCCAGAGGCAATCCTACTGTAGAAGCAGAGGTTTATCTTTCGGACGGTACCATGGGAAGAGGCACCGCACCCAGCGGCGCATCTACCGGAGAATTCGAAGCACTGGAGCTGAGAGACGGAGATAAAGAAAAATTCGGAGGCAAAGGTGTATCCAAAGCGGTTGCCAATGTAAACACAGTAATCAATGAAACATTAAAAGGCGTCAATGCGCTGGATATCTATGCGATAGATGCAGCTATGATCAAAGCAGACGGAACCAAAGACAAATCCAATCTGGGCGCAAACGCTATTCTGGCAGTATCGATCGCAGGTGCCAGAGCGGCAGCAAACGCACTGGATCTGCCACTGTATCGTTTCCTGGGTGGTGTAAACGGCAATCGCCTGCCACTGCCGATGATGAACATCTTGAATGGTGGTGCACATGCAGCCAACACGGTAGATGTACAGGAATTCATGATCATGCCTGCAGGCGCAGCAAGCTTCAAAGAAGGTCTGCGCTGGTGTACGGAAGTCTTCCACGCGCTGGCAGCTCTGTTAAAAGAGAAAGGTCTGGCTACTTCCGTAGGTGACGAAGGTGGATTCGCACCGGATCTTGGCAGCGATGAAGAAGCCATCGAGTGCATTCTTGAGGCGATTAAAAGAGCAGGCTATGAACCGGGCAAAGATTTCGTACTGGCTATGGATGCAGCATCCAGTGAGTGGAAAGGAAGCAAGAAGGGCGAATACGTTCTGCCAAAATGCGGTAAGAAATTTACATCCGAAGAACTGGTAGCACACTGGAAAGAACTGTGCAGCAAATACCCGATCTACTCCATCGAAGATGGTCTGGACGAGGAAGACTGGGAAGGATGGCAGATGATGACCAAAGAACTGGGAGATACGGTACAGCTGGTTGGCGATGATCTGTTCGTAACCAACACCGAACGCCTGGCAAAAGGAATCGGCCTTGGTGCAGGCAATGCAATCCTGATCAAACTCAACCAGATCGGTTCTGTATCCGAGACACTGGAAGCTATCAAGATGGCACACAAAGCAGGATATACCGCCATTTCCTCGCACCGTTCCGGTGAAACAGAAGACACCACGATCGCAGATCTTGCAGTAGCACTGAACACCTGCCAGATCAAGACCGGTGCACCAAGCCGAAGCGAACGTGTGGCAAAATACAACCAGCTGTTAAGAATCGAGGAAGAACTCGGTGAAGCAGCAGTATTTCCGGGAAAAGAAGCATTCAACATCAAAAAATAAAGGCAGAAAAATGCTGTCGGATCATTAGAGATGGGTGCATCGATTTTTGTAAAAATCGATGCACCCTTTTCTACGTCAAAAAAGGCTTTTCTGTAAATGAAAAATGTTTCATGCGGATGTGTCAGAACACGTTCTTTGTTCTGTTGAACTACGGAAGTGATTGTAAAGAAAAAAAGAAACTGATACAATAAAAGCGTATGTTGCTGAAAAGATAAAACAGATGAAAATCAGGAGGAAGAATGTGAGGAAAAAACAAAAGGTGCTTTGGAAATTGTTTTTGTCCACGTTATATCTGAGTGCCTTTACTTTTGGTGGCGGGTATGTGATCGTTACGCTGATGAAGGATAAGTTCGTGGATAAGTACCATTGGATCGAAGAAAATGAGATGTTGGATCTGATTGCTATTGCACAGTCGGCACCTGGGGCGATCGCGGTAAATGGAGCAATTGTGGTTGGCTATAAACTAGCCGGTCTTGCAGGGGTACTGACAGCAATTTTCGGAACAGTTCTGCCACCTTTTCTTATCATTTCTGCGATCTCTGTTTTTTATCAGATGTTTCGGGATAATTTCATCATCCGTGAGCTTCTGGATGGGATGCAGGCTGGCGTTGGAGCAGTGATCGCTTCCGTGGTATGGGATATGGCAGCGGGGATCACGAAGAAAAAAGAGTGGATATCGATTGTGATCATGGCAGTCGCTTTTATCGCTTCTTATGTGATGGAAGTTCCGGTGGTGTATATCGTGCTGATCTGTATCGCGATGGGAGTGATCCGCACGGTACTGGCAGGAAGGAGGGAACGGAAGAAATGATTTATCTTCAGTTATTTTTCAGTTTTCTTCAGATCGGCATGTTCAGCTTCGGAGGCGGTTATGCCGCGATGCCGTTAATTCAGGAACAGGTGGTGAGCCGTCACGGATGGCTGGACATGGGAGAATTCACCAATCTGATCACCATTTCCCAGATGACACCGGGTCCCATCGCGATCAATTCCGCAACCTTTGTCGGAACCAAGATCGCCGGGATTTCGGGAGCAGTGGTTTCCACATTGGGATGTATTCTGCCTTCATGCATTTTGGTAACGTTACTTGCCTGGATGTATCTGAAATATCAGAAAATGGATCTGTTGCAGAGCGTCTTGCAGTCTCTGCGACCGGCGGTTGTGGCGATGATCGCGTCTGCGGGCGTATCGATTCTGGTATCTGCCTTCTGGAACGGGGCGGATGTCATCGCACTGGCGGACACCCGCTGGACGATGGTGGGAATCTTTGTGATCTGCCTGATCTTTCTTCGGAAAACAAAATGGAACCCGGTACTTGTGATGGCACTGGCAGGAGTGCTGAAACTGCTGACAACGATTGCGGGGATCGGATAAAAGGATTTTCTTTTCCTGAAAATTGCGGTATACTGGAACACAGAAAATATAAAGGAGAACATCTATGGAATTTTGGATAGGTATTATTTTTGATACGATCTGCCTTGCCATGGCGATCAACCCGAAAGGATTTGCAAGAGGCATGAAGTATCAGTCGGTACGACAGACAAAAATCTTCCGGATCGTGGGAATCATCGCGGTGATCATTCTGATCATATCCCTGACAAGCCGGGTTCTGACACTGGTATAAGAAGATGAAGAGAGTAATTGTATATTTAAAAAGAGAAACCGTGCTTTGTATCGCGGTTTTTCTTGCTGTTATTTCTATGTTTTTTGTCAGACCGGATCGAGTTTATGCAGGATATATTGACACCAGAGTACTGGCTTTATTGTTTTGTCTGATGACGATCATGGAGGGATTTAAGAAGACGGGCTTATTTGAACAAATGGCGAATACATTGCTGAAAAAGGTACACACTTTCCGGCAGTTGATGCTGGTTCTGGTGGGGCTTTGTTTTTTCTGCTCCATGTGGATTACCAATGATGTGGCACTTCTGACTTTTGTGCCCTTTACGATTCTGGTATTACGTATGGCAAAACTGGATCAGCGGATGATTCCGGTGATTACCATGGAGACGATAGCTGCCAATCTTGGAAGTATGGCAACTCCGGTGGGCAATCCGCAGAATCTGTATTTGTATTCCGTTTCCGGAATGTCTGCCCTGTCCTTTGTAAAGGTTATGGGACCTTTGTCGCTGGTATCTTTGCTGCTTCTGATCGGTGGCTGTCTGATACAGAAGAATGAAAGTATGCAGATAGAACAGATCAGGAGAAAAACCCCAAAGAATAAAACAGCTGAAAATCTGATTTTGCTCTTTCTTTTTTGCGTAAGTCTGGCAACGGTTTTACGTGTGCTGCCCTGGCCAGTGCTTCTGGGAATTACACTTCTGATTTGTCTGTTTCTTTTCGGAAGTGGAAAAGAAGAATTTTTACCGCTGAGAGTAGATTATAGTCTGCTTCTTACTTTTGTTGCATTTTTTGTATTTATCGGAAATATGGGGCGGATTCCAATCGTAAAAGAACTGCTGATAAAAATACTGGAAGGACATGAACTTATTCTTGGTTTTGCTGCCAGCCAGGTCATCAGCAATGTTCCGGCGGCTATTTTACTTTCCGGTTTTACTACAGACTATCCTATGCTTCTCCGGGGAGTGAATATTGGAGGTCTGGGAACCCTGATCGCTTCCCTGGCAAGTCTGATCTCTTATAAATTTTATGTACAGGAAAGTGAAAAGAATGAAACAGCTGGTACAAAAGGGCAATATTTTCGGTATTTTACGGTATGGAATATAGTCTTTGCAATTGTGCTGTTGGCAGTGACCGTTGTAGTATAACGTATAAGGAAAGTATGATTGAAGAATATAGAGAATAGGAAACAAAATAAAAGGCGCAGAATCGCATTTTCCACCCTTATTTATGGAAAAAAGAAATACAAAGGAGGAAAAAATAAGTAATTGAATATATTGTTAAATGTGATTAAATGTGTTTAAATATACTC
>OLOO01001164.1_pt1 | contig 18545 bp, 13 predicted proteins | sample 1672621 | NCBI WGS metagenome assembly OLOO01 (sample SAMEA3136706, study PRJEB25190) | human gut metagenome | biome: human gut; feature: human-associated habitat; material: faeces | place: Austria | collected 2013 | reverse complement strand
GCCACGCCCAACAGGCGAGACTTACTCTCCAGCCACACGACAACCGGCAGCAGCTGCCAGCTCAGCCTCCTCCGGATAGTAGATGCGCCAGGTGCGACGCAGCTGCGTCATCAGATCCATGACGTCGGCTGCAAAGACAATCATCGCGTCTTCCACGCGGTCACCCGCCACGGCTTTCTCGAGGTCGGCCACCTCGTAGGCAAGAGCGTATGCCTCCTCACCCACATGAACCTCCTCGCGCTCGCCCGTCGCCGTCCATACGATAGTGGCACGGTCGGCACGCGGGTAGTCCATGACCTCGATGTAGCAATTCTCAAACGAGAGCACGGCGCGCTTGGGCTGCTTGGAATGGAGCGTGAGGGAGATCACGGCCATCTGCATATCAGGGTTGCGCATCACGATGCCGCTCGTCACGTCTACGCCGGTATTGCAAGCGTTGGCGATGGAGACAACATCCTCGGGCTGCGAAAGCATGAACATGCGTGCCATGGTAAGGGCGTACACACCAATGTCGAGCATCGCGCCGCCAGCCAGGTGTGGATTGTAAAAACGATTCTCCGGATCAAAATCCTTATAGCTGCCAAAGCTCACCTGAGCAATGCTCATGTTGCCGAATTCATCCTTCTCGGCACGGCGGATAAGCTCGCGGTAGAGCGGCATATGAAGGATGGTCGTAGCATCGATAAGCTGCACGCCGTGCTCGTCGGCAATCGTGCGCGCTTCGTTGAGCTCCTCCGAATTGAGGGTGATCGCTTTCTCGCACAGTACGTGCTTACCGGCAGAAAGTGCGGCGCGCAGGTACGTAATATGGGTATTGTGCGGCGTGGTAATATACACCGCGTCGATAGCGGGGTCGGTGCAAAGCTCCTCGAGCGTATCGTACACGCGGGCCACGCCGTACTTCTCGGCAAAAGCGACCGCCTTCTCGTGCGTACGGTTGTAGATGCCGGCGAGCTTGCGGCCAGCGAGCTCGAGCGTAGAAGCCATCTGGTTGGCAATCACGCCACAACCGATAACAGCCCACGTAAGCTGGGGAGCCGTGAAGACATCATCGGGAAACGGCTTGCCCTCAACCGAAGCGAAGGCGGCGCGGGCCGCCTCGGCGGCGTCACGCGGTGCAAACTGTTGAGACATACAAGCTCCTCAATATGCTGGGGGATAGATTTATCCGTCATATTGTACGGACATCGAAGCGGCAGTACAAACACTATTCGCATGCGTGCAACTCTTCGAAAGCGGCGATTTCTGCCATGAAGCGCTCGCCAAAACTCTCGGCCTTTTTCTCGCCGATACCCGACACCTCGAGCAGCTCATCGAATGAATGAGGGCGTTGGCGACACAGGGCACGCAGCGTTTTATCGGGAAACACCACATAGTTGGGAACCTGCATCTCCTGCGCCAGCTCCGTGCGAAGTGCCTTCAGGCGCTCGAAGAGCTCCACATCGTCGCCCACGCGCGGCACGCTCCTGGCGTCCGATTCCTCGCGCAGCAAATCGACCGCGCGACGCGCCCGCGAGCCGCGGCTCTTCTTTGCCGCTCTCTTTACGGTAAACGTAAACGCGCCGGTATCGGCAGCGAGACCTCCATCCGCATCCACAACCTCCGTCGCACGGGACCCCAAAAGCAGCGTGGGATATTGCCCTTGTGAGCTTGCCAGATACCCGCGCCCGCACAGCTGGTCGATCAGATTGCGAATGCGTCCGGCCGACTCTGCCGCCAAGCTGCCATAGCCTGCAGCCTCGTCAAGATGCAGCTCAAAGATACGCTGCGTCTTTCCACCATGCAGCACATCGGCCACAAGCGACTTCCCGAAGCGCCCGGGTCGTGCAGCGACAAACGCCATAACAGCGCGAGCAGCCTCGGTCATGTCCTCGACCTCGTACTCTGTCAGACAATTGCCGCAGTTTCCGCAACCGGTCCCCGTTTCGGCCGCATGTGCCAACACCTCGGCAGCGGCATCCTCGTCGCCAAAGTAGCGCAGTATATACTCGCGCAAACAACCGGTTGTCTTGCAATAGCCCTCCATCTGGGCGATAAGCCTAAAGCGATTCTGCCGCGCACGCAGGCGCTGCTCTTCATCAAGCTGCTCGTCGTCGGGCTCCTGCTCGGCAAAGAAACGACGCAAGCGCAGATCGTTGCCGTTCCAAAGCAAAAAGCAGCTCGCAGGGTCGCCGTCGCGGCCGGCACGCCCAGCCTCCTGATAGTAAGCCTCGATGCTCTCGGGCGCGTTATTGTGGATGACATAGCGCACGTTGGGCTTGTCGATACCCATGCCAAAGGCGTTGGTGGCAACCATCACACGCACGTCGTCGCGCACAAATGCCTGCTGGTTTTGCGTTCGAGACTCCATGCCCATACCGGCGTGATAGCTCGCAACGCGCATATCGAGCCCCTGTTTTTCCACCGCATCTTGCAATGTCAACGTCAGCTCGTCCACGCTCTTGCGCGTGGCACAGTAGACGATTCCCGCCTCGTCGGGATGTTCTGTCACATATCGGCAAATCCACGATGCCTTCTGGCGCTCGGGCATCTCCTGCACCTCAAACGATAAATTGGGCCGATCAAAACCCGTCACCACAACCTGCGGCGCATGCAAGCACAGCATCTGCTGGATATCCATACGCACGCGCTCGGTTGCCGTAGCGGTAAACGCCGCGACCACGGGGCGCTGCGGCAACGTCTCGATAAACTGAGCGATTTGCAGATATGCCGGCCTAAAATCCTGACCCCATTGGCTCACACAATGGGCCTCGTCCACGGCCAAAAGCGGAATGCCCATACCACCTGGCTGCGCCGTGGCCTGGGCAAATGCAATAAAGCGCGGGTCCGCCAGGCGTTCGGGCGCCACGAACATAAGCTGATAGGCACCGTCGGCCGCTCGTTTGAGCACAGTATTTTGCTGAGGAATGGAAAGCGACGAGTTGAGGTAGCTCGGATGCGCACCGGCAGCAAGCAGCGCCCGCGTCTGGTCTTCCATAAGCGAGATGAGCGGGCTCACCACCAAGGTAAGACCCGATCCCATGAGCGCAGGCACTTGGTAGCAAATGGACTTACCCGCACCCGTGGGCATCACGGCAAGAACGTCGCGCCGGGCAAGAATCGAAGAGATAACGCGCTCCTGGCCCGGCCTAAACGACCCATAGCCAAAATATCGCCCAAGCGTAGCATGCGCTTGTTCGAGGGCAGCGGATGGCGAGCCCCCGTTTGCTATCGAAAACATCTGTGACACCTAAACTCGTCTCCGATACCAAACGGTGCCCTACAGCGCAGCGGCCAGGGCATCAAGGTCCTCCTGCGTTGTTGCCCAGCTGGTAGCCAATCGCACAACCACATGGTCCTCATCATAGGTATCCCAAAAGCTCAGGCAAATCTGCTTGCCCAAGCGCTCATACTCGCCCTTTTCCAAAATGATGAACTGCTGATTGGTGGGAGACTCCAAGAACCAGCGTGCGCCGCGCTCGTGCAGCAGGGCGCGCAAACGTCCTGCCATATCGATAGCATTACGCGCAATGCGCACATAGGTACCATCCGTAAACAGCGCCTCGAACTGCACGCCCAGAAGGCGACCCTTAGCCAAAAGCGCACCATGCTGCTTGATGCGCGGAATCGGGTGCGCGGGAGCATTGCCCGAGGGAAACACTACCGCCTCGCCGCATAATGCCCCCACCTTGGTTCCGCCGATATAAAAGACATCGCACAGCTGGGCGAGCTGCGGCAGGGTGATATCGCATTCGGGGGATGCCAGGGCATAGCCCAAGCGCGCACCATCCACAAAAAGCGGAATCTCGTGCTTCTGGCAGACCTCGTAGATTGCCGCCAGCTCATCACGGGAATAGAGTGTGCCAAGCTCCGTCGGGAAGGAAATATATGCCGCTCCCGGGAAGACCATGTGCTCATGATTGTCATCTGCATAGAACAAATCGATCAGCTGTTCCAGCTCATCGGCGTGCATCTTGCCCTCATGCCCAGGAACCGTCAGCACCTTATGACCGCCAAATTCAATAGCCCCCGCTTCATGGCAGGCAACGTGCCCCGTGGCCGCGGCGACCACGCCCTCATAAGGAGCAAGCAGCATGTCGAGCACAACTTGGTTGGTCTGCGTGCCGCCTGCAAGGAGAAACACGTCGGCATCCGGCGCCTCGCAAGCCTGACGAATCAGCTCCTTGGCGCGAGCGCAATGGGGGTCTTCACCGTAACCGGTCATTGCCTCCATGTTGGTATCGACCAAAGCTGCCAAAACCTCCGGGCAAGCGCCAAAGGAATAATCGTTCTCAAACGTAACCAAAAGATGCTCCTTCTTCTCGGTCTGCGGTAGATCGTCAGACGCATTACCGCAGCGGTTATTCAAACATAAACGAACACCGGGGCATGGCAAACAACTCGATGCATCGCCCTATCCCGGCGCCATAGCTCACGCTAATCGTCGTCGCCGCTCGCTCCCAACTGGCACAAAACGGCAAGTGCTGCGGCAACGGGCCCCTGCTCGTCATCGGCGTTGAGACCGCGCCCCACGCCCGAACCGGCACCGGCTCCCGTGCGATAGGGAATCGACAGCTTGCGGGAACGGGGGAACACCACCGCCCCCAGGCGATCTTTAAGATCGAACGCCACGTTCTTGGGTACGTCCACGCCCAAAAACGTCAAGCGTCCACCGCTGAGCGTCACGCTTTCCAGCCCCAAGCGCTCTGCGCGAATGCGAATGCGAGCACGGTCAAACAGGTTGAGGCCCGCCTGCGGCAGCTCGCCGTGAGCAGCCTCGATCTCCTCCTGCAGCCGGTCCACACTCTCCAGATCATCCGCCGCAGCAAGCTTACGATATGCGAGCACCCGCTCATCCACACGCGGCAGGTACTCTTCGTCCAAGAAGAAGTCCGCCGGGATGTTGATGGCAACGCCCGCTGCCTCAACGGTCTCGGAATCGTCCCCACGTGCCTCGGCAACAGCCTGGCCCAACATCTGCGTGAACAGGTCAAAGCCCACGCTCGACAAGTTGCCGTGCTGCTCGGCCCCCACAAGTGACCCAGCGCCGCGAATCTCCAGGTCGCGCATGGCAATGCGCATGCCGCTGCCCAGATCCTGAAACTCCGAAAGCGCTGTCAGACGTGCCGTCGCCTCCTCGGTAAGCGGCGTCTCGCCCGGAAACATAAAGTACGCGTACGCCTGCGTGGCAGAGCGGCCCACACGGCCCTTGAGCTGATAAAGCTGAGCCAAACCCAGGCGCTGCGAATCCTCGATAATCAACGTGTTGGCATGAGCGTTGTCGATACCCGACTCCACGATGGTCGTGGCGATGAGCACGTCGATTCTTTTCTCGGCAAACTCAACCATCACGTCTTCTACCTCGCGCGGACTCATCTTGCCGTGCGCTACGCCCACGCGTGCCTCGGGCGCAGCCTCATGCACGCGCTCGACCGCATCGTCGATAGTCTTCACGCGGTTGGACACGTAGTACACCTGGCCTCCGCGGCCCACCTCCAGGCGAATGGCGGCACTCACTACGTCGGGGTCGTACTCGCCCACATGCACGATCACCGAGCGTCGTCCCGTAGGCGGCGTGGTGATAAGGCTCATGTCGCGCACGCCCGAGATAGCCATCTGCATGGTACGCGGAATAGGCGTTGCCGAAAGCGTGAGGACATCGATCTGCTCGCGCAGGTTCTTGAGCTGCTCCTTATGCTGCACGCCAAAACGCTGCTCCTCGTCGATGATCACCAGCCCCAAATTGTGGGGGTTCACATCGGCGGAAAGCAGGCGATGCGTTCCGATGAGCACATCGACCTTTCCTTCGGCAAAAGCCGCAAGCGCGCGCTTTTGCTGCCCCGGCGTCCTAAAGCGCGAAAGCACATCCACTTCCACGCCAAAGGGGGCAAAGCGCTCAAAGAACGTCTGGAAATGCTGCTGCGCCAAAATGGTCGTGGGACACAGCACCATCACCTGGCGCCCAGAATCCACGCACTTGAAGGCAGCACGCAGGGCAACTTCGGTCTTGCCAAAACCCACGTCGCCACAGAGCAGGCGGTCCATGGGCTTTGCCGCCTCCATGTCCGCCTTGATATCGGCGATGGCGTCGAGCTGATCATGCGTCTCCTCGTACGGAAAGCTCTCCTCCATCTCGATCTGCTCGGGCGTATCGGGCGGGCACGCAACACCGGCGATGGAGGAGCGGCGCGTATAAAGGTCCACCAGATCGAATGCAAGCTTCTTGGCGCTTTTACGTGCCTTGCCCGTAGCACGGCTCCAATCGGCAGTGTTCAAGCGCGTCAAGCGCGGCTTGTCGCCGTCGGGGCCAACATAGCGCGTGATGCGGTCCACTTGCTCAAGCGGCACGTAGAGTTTGTCGCCATCAGCGTATTCAAGCAGGAAATAATCGCGCTCGCGGCCTCCCACCTCCTGGCGAACGATCTGCGCAAACAGGGCAATACCATGCGTGGCATGGACCACGTAGTCGCCCGGCTTAAAGGGGAACGTGACCTCGGTGATATCCACGCGACGACGTGTGTGGCCGCGCTTGGCGTCCATGCGAGCATTCAGATCGGCGATGGAGAAAACGGCCAGATGGGCGTCGGGAATCACGCATCCCTGCTGAATGGGCGCATCCACAAAGGTCACGCGACCGCGCGTGAGCGTGGGAACCGTGTAGGAGGCACCTTCTTCAAGACCGCGGGCGTTCAGTGAGTCGGCGGTGCGGCGAGAGACGGCAGGCTCGTGCACGCCCGCGCCCCGGCGCTCGCCTGTGGCAATGCGCTCGGACGAATCGGCTGCAAGCACATGCACGCTCGCCTTTCCTGCCACAACGCCAGCGTTTTCGGGAGCAGCCGTAAGCGACTCCTCAAACGGAATAGATTCGTCGGTAAAGCTGAGCTCCATGGATTCACGCGCGCCGCGATCGGGAATGGCAAAGACGACCGCGCAGCGATTGTTCACCACTTCTTGGACACGCGAAAGAAAACGCGTATCCGAACCGGCGATAGCAGGCTGCTCGATCTTGAGTTCGGCCGTCACGGCGCCGCCGGCACGGATAAGCGAAACGTAGTTCAAACGCTGTTGATGACCAAAGTCGAGCTGCTGGGCGCGCACGTAGAGCCCGTCGAGCTTTGATACACCTGCCTCTCCCGCACGACGCTCCAAGTCCTCATAGGCTCGGATGCAATCATCAAAAAGCGAGCGGGGCTCGGAAAGAACCACCAGGGTGTCGTCGCTCACATGGGCAAGCGGGCTCACCGTCGACTCGTAGAGCAAGGGCAAGAAGCGCTCGAGCTCGGGCGTGACGATACGTGCCTGAACCATCTCCAGAAGCGCAGCGAGCTCGGTGTCGCTTTTCGCTGGCGCGTACAGCGCCGAGGTGATGCGATGAACGGCATCATCGGTAAGCGCAAGCTCGCGGCAGGGATAAATCTCGACCGCATCGGCATCGCCGATCGTCTGACCAGTCGACGCAACCATGTGGCGAATACGGTCGAGCTCGTCGCCAAAGAACTCCATGCGCACGGGCGACGAGGCCTGCGCAGGATAGACATCCACAGTATCGCCGTGCACGTGAAAATAGCCAGGTTCGGGCGCCGCATCGGCAGACGTGTAGCCCATGGACACAAGACGCGCGGGCACCTCCTCAAAAGGAATCTCGTCGCCCACGGTAAAGGCCGCGGACTCCCAATAGCCGCTCTCGCGCGGGGGTACGCAGCGCAGCAGGGCACGAGCCGAAGTCACGAGCACGCATGCCTCACCACGAGCGATACGCCCAAGCGCAGCACAACGCGTGGCCACCACAACGTCGTCTGGCTTCTGGTCTTTCCAGGGGTAATCCGTGCGCTCGGGGAAGCGAGCCACGTGCTCGCGGCCCAGATAGGCCATGAGTGCTCGCGCCGCGCAATCGGCCGCTTCCTCGCCAGACACCACATACACACAGGGACGAGGATGGCGAGCGAACTGCGAAGCCAGCACAAGAGTGCGCGCCGAGAGCGACACGGCAAGCGTCGCATCCTGACCGTCCGTCAACGCCTGCTCAATGACCTGCAAGCCTTCGGCAGTATGGAGTTGTGCAGCTATGCGATGAATGAGCATCGATCATTCCTTACGTTCAAAACAAAACAACGGATCTGGCCATTGCGCACAAGACGTCACAAATAAGCCTACCCGCACAAATCAGTTACAGGAGGGGCAAAGATCTGCCAGCGGGCACTCCGCACATTTGGGGGAACGGGCAGAGCAAATCTCGCGGCCAAACGATATCCATTGGTGATTGACCGATTCCCAATACTCATGCGGCAAAATCTTGAGCAAATCTTGCTCTGTTTTGAGAGGCTCCTTCTCGTGTGTCTTGGGCGAAAGCGCCAGCCGATGCGCGATGCGATTCACGTGCGTATCCACCGCAATGCCTTCCACAATGCCAAAGCCCACATTGAGGACGATATTTGCCGTCTTGCGCCCCACACCGGGCAGCTTTTGCAGCTCGCGCATGGTCGAGGGCACCTCACCGCCATAATCGGCCACAATCATCCTTGCGGCCTCCACGCAGTGCTTGGCCTTGGTCTTGTAAAAGCCCAGCGACTTGATTACATCCATCACGTCGGCAACGCTGGCACCCGCCATCTCATAGGGTGTGGGCCAGCGACGAAAAAGCTCTGGAGTTACCTTGTTCACCTGGGCATCTGTTGTCTGCGCAGAAAGCAGCACCGAGATAACCAGACGAAACGGATTTTGATGATCCAAGAAGCACTCAACCGGACCGTACCTTCGGTTCAGGCGCTCACACACCTCGATGGCGCGTTCGCGACGCGAAGCATTGGTTTCGCGCGGCATCAGTCAACACCTCCTCGCACATCGGAACCAGAAGAGACGGCATCGAGATGCGCGGTAGCAGCAGCACCAACCGCCGCGCCCTCGACCGAATCGTCCCCCGGCACTTCAGGCAGTGCCGAGGTCACCCCCAACAGGCGCTCAGCCTCCTCCGCATCTTCCATCGTGCCGATGGAGCCGAGCTTGCGCTCAATCACATTGGTGCGCGTGGTGATGATCGAATCGACCGTGCGACCCGCTGTATCTATCTGGCGACGCGCCGAGCGCAGCGCATCCTGGTAGCGCGGCAACTCCGCCTTGACCGCAGAAAGAACCCTCAGCACATCGTCGGTCTGCTTTTGCAGACGAAAAGTCTGGTAGCTCATCTGCAAGCTGTTGAGCAGCGCGGCCATGGTGCTGGGCCCGGCTACGTTCACATGGTAGTCGCGCGAGAGCAACTCGATAAGACCCGGTCTGTTGACGACCTCGGCATAGAGGCCCTCAAACGGCAAGAACATGATGCCAAAATTCGTGGTCTCGGGCACCGAAAGGTATTTTTCGCAGATGTCTTTGGCCTCCGATTTAATGCGAGCATCCAAGATGCGACGCGCCGCCGCCACGGCATCGGCGTCGCTTGCATCCATGGCCTCGCGCAGATGCTCGTAAGCATCGCCTGGAAACTTCGAATCGATAGGCAGCAAGATGGGGTCGCCCGCCTCCACGGGCAACTTGACGGCAAACTCGACGCGCTCGGTTGAACCGGGTTTGGTGGCAACGTTCTCAACGTACTGCTCGGGTGCCAAAATCTGAGAGAGAATCGCCCCCAGCTGAACCTCACCCAAAATTCCGCGCGTCTTGACATTGCCGAGCACGCGCTTAAGGTCACCCACGCCCGCAGCGATGCTCTGCATATCGCCCAGACCTTTATAGACGGCCTCGAGCTGCTCGCTCACCTGCTTAAACGAAGCCGCGAGGCGGTCGTTGAGTGTGCGCGAGAGCTTTTCGTCCACCGTCTGACGCATCTGTTCCAGCTGCCGCTCGTTATCCTGGCGAATGGCTGCCAGCTGTTGCTCGACCGATGCCCGCACCGCCTCGAGACGCACTTCGGTTGCCTCACGCGTCTGGCCCATCTGCTGTGACACTTCGCGACGCAAGGCGTCCGTCTGTGTCGAAACCTGCTGCAATGCGCGCACAAGCGATTCGAAGCGCTGCTGCTCTGCAGCCGAGAATGCCGCCTGCGTCTGGGTCTGCGTGCGCAACTCGAGACGAGCATCGCGCAGGGCATCCTCGAGGCGCACCAAGATATCGAGTTCCTCGTCCACATGCTCCGCAAGACCAGCATCGCGGCTATTGCGCCTCATAGCTACCGCCGTCAGCACAGAGGCGACAGCCGCAACGCACGCCGCAACCGTGCAGCAAACCAATAAGATGTTCAATCCAACCGCCTTACCTGCGATTTTTTACCGGGTTCATTATAGGGTATCGCCAGGCATCAACTGGAAAACATCGCGATGATCAAACCGCCGTACGCTTGCATCTTGGCAAAAAGCTCGCCCATAAGCAAAGTGAGCTCCTGGGGAGACGCACCATTGAGAATGCACGTCAATGCATACGACCCCACAAAAGCAGCAAAAAGCAAAATGGGCACCAGGACCACAACAAGGAGAGAACGCGCCACTGCAGCCCCTCGACGACGTCGCGTGCGCCGACGATCAAACTCCAGCTGCTCGGCATACGATTCCTGAGCGATCGAATACGGCTCCTCCAAGCCCTCGAATTGAATCCCTCAGCGATCCTTTTGCCGAAGGGGAACCTGCCGGCTTCGCCGAGTTCGGTGCCGGAGCGGATGCGAATAATCTTTTGTCAAGTAGCGATCGATCCATCTGCGACGTGTCTTCGGCGCTACCGACAACGCCCGCGCCCTCCGACATGCTGCGCAGGTGCTTCAGCTGTTCTCGCTGTTCGCGCAGCAACCGAAGCTGTTCCTGCTGAGGAGTCTCGATAAACAAGCTCATATTGGCCTCCCTTACGGAAGGGCATGTACGAAGGATTGTCAGCACCATCATGCGAGCGATGCTATGCGCGGTCAAGCAGTATTTAGGCGGGCGGCACGCTTAGCAAATATCGCCTGGCAAATCCGCCGAGCACATCTAGTGCGCCACAAAATATCGGTCAACATCCGAGCGCTTCTGGCAAAAGCCCTCGCGCGCAAGGTCTTCCAAAATCGACTGGGCTACATCAGGCGCAACCGCAGGGCGTCCCGCGCAGGCTTCCATCTTGTCCAGAGCGGCTCGCGCCTCGCCCGCATTCAAACCGCCCTCGCCCGTCTCGAGCAAACAGCGGACAAGAGCCGCGCGCTTCTGGCGGCGCGAACCCTCAAAAGCAGACTGCCTTGAATACGAAGCAGAACGACGCGAAGGGTTGGGAATCGTCTTTTTAAGATATGCGCCGTAATCGAGCATTGCATAGTACCAGGTGCGCGGCGTATCTCGCCCGTCTTCGGGCAGGGCAAAGCGCCCCTCGGGCACCTGTGGGCCAGGACACGTAGCCTCTACAATACCCACCAGCTCCTTGTCGGGCACCGCCGGAACATCTGGAAAAAAGTGATGCAGGATCACTGTGCGCACATTGGTCTCGAGATACACACCGGGCAAATCAAACGCAAAGGAGCGGATACCTTGCGCCGTCGCCGGGCCCACCCCCGGAAGTTCACACAAAGCAGAGGCGTCACGTGGAAACTCGCCATCAAATCGCTCCATGATATACATCGCCGCCCTATGCAGCGCAAGCGCACGACGGTTGTATCCCATACCCTGCCAAGCAGCCAAAACATCAGCAACGGGCGCTTGAGCCAAGGCCCCAACAGTGGGAAAGCGCTCGAGCCACGCAGGCCATCGATCGCAAACGCGCACCACCTGCGTTTGCTGCAGCATCACCTCAGAGAGCCAGATGCCATATGGATCGCGCGTGCGGCGCCACGGGAGGTCGCGATACAAACGGACCCCTTCCGATCGCACAAGCTTACGAAAGGGGTCTGCGTTCATCTGTATCTGCTCCTAATCCGCGCGGAAAAGAAGCAAGCATCGCCTATGCGAGGCGACGGCACTTTTCGGCGCACGAAACGTACTCGGCAAACGATTCGCGGTTGGCAAACTTGGCATCCACTGCCGGAGCAAGCGTGCCCTGAACCACGTCGGCAAGCGTCACAGAGTCAAGGTAATCAACCATAAGAGCCTGTGCGCCCATCCAAATGGAATGATAGCAGCAAGAATTCATGCGCGGGCATTCGGCACCGTTGGCAGTGCAATCATTCATAACCATGGGACCCTGAACAGCCTCGACGATCTGCCTGATTGTGACATCATTGGGGTCCGCCTTGAGACGCATGCCGCCATGCACGCCACGCAGACTTTCCACGATGCCCGCCTGCACCAGGCCATGCTGGATGGATCGAGCAAACGAATAGGGCACGTCTACCTGCTCTGCAGCAGCCCTAACCGACAAGAGATTATTTTCGCCATCCGCAAGCATCGCGAGCATGCGAAGAGCGTAGTCGGTCTTTCGAGAGATATCCATCCCCCACCCCTTAATATTTCGATTCCGTCAAAGGATAGCCTCACCAAAAGGCCGAAATAACCGCATGACGTGCGTATCTTGCAAATTACTATACCTCTCTATCAAAATTATTTGTATCTTAAAAACTAGACAAGTTTGCAAACGGTCAAAAATGGGATAAACAGCAACGTATGCGTTGGGTTCATTAAAGAGTTATATGATGCTTTATCTTGAAATGAATCCAAGCTCAAGGCATTAATTATTCACTATTTACCGCATTTTGATAGGGCGTTCGAGATCATCAATACTGCTTGCGACTAGTGAAGAAGTTGTGAAACGAATGCCCCATAATCGACGCAAACAGCCTGTTCCAAAAGAGCGAATTGATACGTGATTACACGATGTGGGGGCTATTAAACTAACTCAAAAAGAGAAAGGGCCGCGCTTGGAACGCAGCCCTGCACGTTTGGAAGTGTCCATGCCGAGCAACCCGCAAATGGCGTCGTTGGCATGTTGGGATATTACTCGGCCGACTTCTTTGCAGTCGTCTTCTTAGCCGTCGTCTTCTTGGCTGCAGAAGTCTTCGACCCGGCGGCGCCGCGTCCGCGAGACGTTGTTTTCTTTTCCTTGCTGGGGCATTCCATGTTCACGCAGATGCGCCATGGACCACGCGCTGTCTCGACCACCACAATGGGGGCGCCGCACTCCGGGCAGGTCTCGCCCGTTGCCTGCAGCTTACCACGCGCCGGCAGCGGATAGCTCACCTGGCATTCTTCGTAATTTGTGCAGCGAATAAAGCGCTTGCCGCTTCTCTCGGACTTATGGGCGATTAAATCGCCATGACGTCCCGCCTCGGCACACACCTTGCACTCGCCCACCTTGAGATCGGGCTCAAAATTGGTGGGGCATTTGGGGTTCACGCACTGCTCATATGCCTTGCTGCGGAACGGCTGACACTTGATGCGCGGCGCCCCGCACTCGGGGCACACGCCGGCCTCGCCCTCCAGCGGGCTCACCTTGACACCCGAAGGGACAGGATAGGTCACATCGCAATCCGGCCAGCCCATGCAGCCAATAAAGCTGCCACGCGTCTTGGCGCTCGTCTTCATGACCAGATCCTTGCCGCACTTGGGGCACTCGCCCACCTTTGCGTCGGCGGTCACAGCGTCGGAGATAGCCTCCCCCAGGTCATCTTTATGCTCAATCAACGCATCGAGCATGCCTGCGAGCAGAGCGCGCGAATGGTCAACCACGTGCTCCTGCGTGTCCTTGCCCTCTGCCACGCGCGTCATATCCGCATCCAGCTCGGCAGTCATCTCAGGCGTGGTAATACGCGGAGCAAACTCGTGCAGGGCGTCGATGATAGCCATGCCCAGCTGGCTTGGCTCGATGGGGTCGTTTTTAAGATAGCGAACGGTATAGAGACGCTCGATGATGCTCGCGCGCGTGGACTTGGTGCCCAGGCCGCGCTTTTCCATCTCTTGTACGAGCTTGCCTTGGCTATAGCGCGCGGGCGGCTCGGTCTGCTTCGCCTCAAGCTTGATGTCGTGTACATCGATAACGTCGCCTTGCGCCAGCGCCGGAAGTTGCTCATCACGCTTGAGGCCATACGGATACGCCTCACGAAAACCCGGATCTACCAGCACGTCACCGGTTGCCGTGAACGGCTCGCCCGCAACGTCGATAGCAAGCTTGGTGTTCTCGATGGTTGCAGGGCCCATAAGCGTAGCCAGGAAACGGCGTGCAATAAGGTTATAGAGCTTCTTCTGGCCGCCATCGAGGGTCTCGGGGTCGCCCTGACCGGTAGGATGAATGGGCGGATGGTCGGTGGTCTCGGTCTTGCCGCGCGTGGGCTTCATGGGACCGGCAAGGACCTTTTTGCATACGGGAGCAAGCGCCGGCGAACCCGACGACAGCCCTTTGACGATACCCTCAAGATCGAGTGAACGCGGGTAAACCGTGTTGTCGACACGAGGATACGAAATAAAACCGCTCATATAGAGGGACTCGGCAATGCGCATGGTACGTGCAGGCGAAATGCCCTCTGCAGCAGCGGCGGCCTGGAGGGACGTGGTGTTAAACGGCACGGGGGGCTGCTGCTTGCGCGAGCGCTTGGACACCTCGACGATCGTGCCCGTCGTTGCATGCTCAACATGGGAAAAAGCATCTTCTGCCGCAGCCTTATCGGTAAAGCGCGGCGTCTTATGCGAAATCTTAAACTCAGAGTCGGCCGTAGCGCCCATACCACGGATCTGCCAATAATCCTCGGGCACAAATGCCCTGCGCTCGCGCTCGCGCTCGACAACCAACGCCAAGGTAGGCGTCTGCACACGGCCGGCAGAACGAACATTGCCAAAACCGCCAAACTTGGCAAGAGTCAGGTAGCGCGTAAGCACCGCGCCCCAGATCAGGTCGATATACTGTCGGCTCTCGCCGGCATCGGCCAAATTCTCGTCAAGCTCAACAAGGTTATCGAACGCAGCCGTGACCTCAGCCTTAATGAGTGCAGAGTAGCGCGCACGCGAAGCGGGCACATCGGGGGCCACCTCGCGTACCATGCTAAGGGCATCGGCACCGATAAGCTCGCCCTCACGGTCAAAGTCGGTAGCGATAATCACGGAATCGGACTTCTTGGCAAGATTCTTGAGCACGCGGATGATCTCGCGCTCTGCGGGATTCTTGATAATGGGAGACCATGTAAGGTACGGGAGGCTCTCTACCTTCCAACCCTTGATGTTGATTCCGTTGGGCAAAAAAGGACGACGCTTGCTTTCGTAAGGCGGACGCGCCAGGCCATCGGGCACATCGGCAGGCAGAACCTCGCCGTCTTCGGTCAGCGAGTACCAACCTTGTTTCTCGTCGAACAGAATCTCATCGGGAAAATCGGGAGCCAAAATATGGCCCGCCAGGCCCATAGAGACCCACTCTTCGCCATCCACCGTAAAACGATAGACCGCGGTGTTGTACACCTTGTCGTTTTTAGGCTTGCCGGCATCGCTCAGCAGCTGAGCGATCTTCTGTGCGGCGATATTCTTCTCGGCGATTACGAGCTTCACAAGCATGCTCCTGAAATCGGTAGGCTTTCAAGCGGTACAGTATACAGGTTTAAAGAATATTTGCGCAGGTACCCGTGCTCATGACACACAAAAGCACGGGTTCCCTTCAAATGGACGCCACAAATGGCATCGCACATCAGGAACCCGTGCCGGTATTCGCAGAGCTATTAAGCGGTTGGAGTGCGAGCGCTACTCGTCATCCTCATCGGAGAAGAAGCCCAGGCGACCCTCCGTAAGGCCCTTCTTGCCGTCGCGTGCAATGATGACCATGCGCGTCACCGCAAGCGAGATCTCGTAGAGCGAGAGCATGGCAGCATACATGAATATCAAGGTGACAGGGCTTGCGTCGGGCGTGATCGAGGCCGAAACCACCAGCATTGCAACGTAAATATAGCGCCATGCCGAACGGAACTTGGAATACGGCACGATGTGGAAGACAGCCAGGTAGAAAACGATCAGTGGCAACTCGAATGCCACGCCAAAACCAATCATCAGCAAAATCTCGATGTTGATATAGTCCTCAAGATTCGCAAAGACCGAGGCAATGGCATCGGCCTCTCTCAGCAGCCACTCAAAGCCTGCCGGAACAATGATGAAGTAGCAAAAGACCGCGCCGATGAAGAACAACGCCGTGGCGGCAAGAACAGTGGGAACAACCCAACGACGCTCATTGGGCTTGAGCGCCGGCAGGAAAAAGCCCAAAATCTGCCAGATGATCATCGGCGTACACATGACCACAGCGATCTTGATGGCGATAGAGAATCTCAGGGCAAAGCCGCCGAGCGAGGTAGTGATGTAGAACTTGCCATCCGGGACATACGGGACAATGGGCTCCTTCAGGATGTCCACCAGCACGGGCGTGGCAAAGTACATGACGACGGTAGCAACCACAATGGTGACGATCACAATGGTAAGACGGCGACGAAGCTCTCCCAGGTGATCGAGAAGCGGCATGCGCGCAGGTCCGATGGGCATTATCGGTCGCCTCCTTCCACAGCATCGCCGGGCTGGGCAGAAGCCTCAGCATCCTGGGCGTCGGCTTGCTCGGGCTCTGCCTTGCGCTTGCGCGGGCGGCGAGCGTAAAGGTCAGCCGTGGCACGGTCCTCGGATTCGGCCTCGGTATCCGCAGCGGCGATATCGCTCGCGGCATCGGTAGCATCGGTGGCATCGCCTGCAGGTGCAGGTTCGGAGGCAGTAGCGGCAACATCAGCAACCGCGGCGTCCTCCTCGGCGGCATCGCCTTCCTGCGCTGCCTGCTCGGCGGCAGCCTTCTCGGCGGCCAGGCGAGCACGGCGCTCGGCAAACGTCTCCTTGCGAGCGGGGGCCTCGGCCTCCTCGGCAGAAGCATCGGCGTCGTCATCATCGTCGTCAACGCGACGTGGGCGCGTGGGCTCGTTGACCGCGGCGGTCATGGGGTCGACCACCTCGGACTGCACCACGCTGGTGAGCTTTTCTTGCGTCTCACGGAACTGACGAAGCGCACGTCCAATGGTGCGACCCATCTGGGGCAGTTTATCCGGCCCAAAGAGAAGAAAGCCGAAGACCAAAATGATCGCCAGCTCAGTCGATCCAATACCGAACAAGGAAACCTCCAACAAGCATGCGCTACAGCACCTGCGACCGTGCCCTCAGCGCAGCATCATGCGAACAAGCGAGCAAAAGTATACCCCGAAGTAGGGCGGCTCGAGGCCGCCCTAAACAAGACTGTGGATTGTTTACGCAGCACCCATAGGTTCAACTGCCTAAGCGGCGCTCATGCCAATCTCTTTGTCGACGCCCAGAAGCTGCGCCACGCGCATCACGCCCATCTGAGCGCCCGTGATGGCAAAGCTCTTCTGGTGGTCACGCGCATGATGTGCGGCGCCCACAAGTACGCCGATGCCCGTAGAGTCGATATAGGACACCTGCGAAAAATCGAGCTCGACCTCCGCCGGAGGCTGCTCGAGCGCAAGATCGATCGCGGTGCGCAGTGCATCCGCATTGGAAATATCGACCTCGCCCGCAACGTGGACGGTATAGCGTTCAGGCGTGGGGCTGGTGGTGATGCCGAGTTCCATGTCGTCTCCTTTGCCTTTGATGAAAACAGCCGTGCATCAACCAGACATGGTGACGCACGGCGAGATGAAACTACCTTGCGAACAGCGAAGGCCCTCGCTTTGTCAATTGTAACGTGCGAAAGGACAGCTTCCCTAGTCGCGCAACCTGATTCGCAATTCCTCTGCACGGCGCAAGATGGCATCCACGTCGTCCCGCTCGGCCTCGCATGGAAGTGAAAAACCCTCGGCGCGATCGTAAACCACGCGACCGTCGATCATCGTCATCATGACGTCGTTACGGCTGGCAGAATGCACTACCGCAGCATGCGGCGAGTTGGTGGGAACCTGCATGGAGTTCGAGAGGTCCACCGCCACGATATCGGCGCGCTTGCCAATCTCCAGCGAACCAATCTCCTTGTCCATGCCAATAAGGCGCGCCGCATCGATGGTGGACATGCGAAGCATATCGTGCGCAGACAGGAATCCCTTGTCACCTGAGGTCGCACGCTGCAGCAGCAGGCCAAAGCGCATCTCCTCCAAAGGATCGGTGGAGTCTGCTGCGGCGGGAGAGTTGGTGCCCAGCGCCACGGGGATGTGCGCATCGCGGAATGCCAGCAGCGGGGTCACGCCGTTGCCGAGCTTGGCGTTGGAACGCGGGCAGGCAACAACGCCCACGTTTTGCTCGGCCAAGCGCTCGATGTCACCCGGTTCGATGCAGATCGCATGAATCGCCACGACCTCGGGTGCGTAGAGGATGCCCCAGTTGAGCGCATAGCGGATGGGGGAAACGCCCGTGGGCAGGAAGGTATCGGATTGCAGTCCCTCGTACGCATGGGACTCCTCGCTATCGGCGGCAAGAGCAAACGGCGAGGAACCGTAGCGGATAAAGTCCGCCTCCTCACGAGAACCCGCAACATGGACGGCGACAGGGGTCTGCTCGTCGGCATATTCACCAATGGCACGCAATACCTCGGGGTGCACGGCATAGATCGAACCCGGTCCGATGCCCACGCGCACGAGCATGTCGCGATCGGCGGCAAAGGCGCGCCAGTCCTGAATGTCGCGATCGGCAGCGGCCATATCGGCCTCGACGTCGCATTTCTTTGGAGTGATGACCTCGCGA
>OLOO01001159.1_pt1 | contig 18614 bp, 10 predicted proteins | sample 1672621 | NCBI WGS metagenome assembly OLOO01 (sample SAMEA3136706, study PRJEB25190) | human gut metagenome | biome: human gut; feature: human-associated habitat; material: faeces | place: Austria | collected 2013 | reverse complement strand
TTGGTGTCCTCGGAGCTCGCGAGCAGCACGGCCTCGCCGTACTTGGCGGCCTCTTTGTACGCCTTGTTGGCAAAGTTGCCGGTCACGACGTAGCCGGCGCGGCCGCGGCGCATGAGGTTCATGGGGATGCCCGCAAACTGCAGTGTGGCGCCGCCCTGCAAAAACAGGACACGGTAGTTATCCGGGATGCTCAGCAGACGGCGCAGTGTTGCCTCGGCGTCGTCGAAGATCTGCTGGTACATGCTAGATCGATGGCTCATCTCGAGCACGGACATGCCGCAACCGCGGTAGTCCATCATCTCGTCGGCGATCTCGGTGAGCACGCTTGTAGGCAGCGCGGCCGGGCCAGCTGAGAAGTTGTGCACACGTGCCATCTTCTAGTTCCCCCTCGTAGTCGTTTGGACGTTCGGGATACTTTAGCACAGTGGAGCGCCAGGCGCGACCGTATCACGGTAAAACTCGAGTGCGCCGCTATGATTTACAGGATGGTTACATGGGGAGAGGTGACCTTACCTGATGGCTCGCATCCGATCTGCCTCTGCCTTTGCTTGTTTCCAGGGTCGAACGCGGCCGTTCACCAGGTCATCGCAGCCGCGGGCGATGGAGTGCTGGGCAGCCATATGAGCTTCGTGGTGGTTGTCAATTACCGAGCCAGAAGTGTTTTGCAAGAATGGAACTTTTTCAATTGGCATGCAGAGCCCCCCTGTATTGCTTTCCCATTCAATCTATATCGATGATAGCGTGCGGGCGCCTTACAGGGTTGGGGCAAAGCGATGGGCGGTAGGAAAACTTGGACCTCCGGCCGGCTGGTCCGTGCATCTATGTTCACAATTGAATCATTTTGGCGGTGGTTTTGTTGCGCAATAAAGCGTGCTTGAACCATGGTCGACCTTTATAGGGGACTGTTCGCCGGGTGATAGCGACCGTCTGCAGAAACGGTTCCATTGGACATCTTTGTTCTTCGAGTTGCGCAAGTCCCTCACGGTATGATTAAAAGCACGTCGTGTCAGACCGGTGTCAATAAAAGGTCAGAAATGGCGGCATCGAATGCAATTACGGCATAGGGGATGCTGATGAGCGAAGCAAACTACTTGGAGAGGCTGGAGAAGACGCCCATCTCGGAGCTTAGTTTTGACGATGTGCGGCTTAAGCGTTCAATTCATAATGCTGGTTTCTGCTACTTGCCCGATCTTTTGTCTCTTACCGATAAAGAGATAGACGCTTGTTTTGATAGCAGATATGCCGATTCAATCATAAGGATGCGAAAGAAATACCGTGCGGCCCCCGACGACTTCGCGGCCTCCATGCTTCAGCCCAAGATGGTCGAGAATCCGACGAACGTGAAAGTCCTGCCGAAAAGCCGACCTCCTCGCGAGTCAAATACCGAGACAGCGTCTTCGATAGAGCAATATGAATACGACTTGAGCCGTTTTCCGCTCACACGCTCGCATGGGTTGTTTTCGGCAAAGTTGGAGGAATTTGAAGAAAGAGCTCAGGGTGCCTTTGACGACCTTGGCTCAAGGTCTGAAAACGTCATGGTTTATCAGGCGTTTGAAGAATTCTCGGCAGACCTTGATGAGCTCAGCACTGCTTTTGAAGAACTCATAAAACGTTACCCGACAAAACCTCGCATTGTTCTGATGCTGATTGATAGGTGTTTGCCGAACGCTTTTATGGTTTATGTTGCTGACAAGGCGCGCAGGGTTTTCAACGAGCATAACCTATGGGGCAATTTTTTCGCGAGTCTTGGCATTTGCGACAGTAACGTACAGGGGCTTGTAAAGCATATTTTTATAAAACATGTTGAAGAGCGTGGAATGCCTTTGTACGGTCGTGATGAGGAAGTTAATTACTACTTCTACACCGCACTCCTCCACGGAGGCTTATCAGAAGATTCTTGGTCAAACCTGTGGGAGAAATTACTTCCGCTTGCGAAAGAAGTTTCTAAAGGCAGTCTAGGTTTTGGCGGAGAGATGGACGGGCGCTCCGTTCTTAGGGAGCTAAAGAACCCCGAGAGCCGGTATGCTCCCGAAAAGGCAGTCCTTAACATTCTTGAGAAAGCGCCCGATTCAACCATTGCTCCATTATTTGAGGCGTCCATGCGCGTGGCGGCGCAAATTGTTGACTCGAATAGGGCTGGAAGCCGCTACACGATGCTATCTAGTTTCGGTCTGCCTGAAGCCGCAATGCAGGCCCTTCGTGACAACCAAGAGCGTGTGCCGCCCTTGGCGAACGGAGGAAGGGCTGCTGCTGAGACGCAAGAGCGGAGAAGTGGCACCCACCGATTGATCTATCTTCCGATTGCCAGTTTGCAGCTGGATTTATCTGAGGGCGTTGTGACCATGCGCTGGCCGCGCCAACAGTTCCCGCTGCATTTTGCTGGTGACAAGATTGACTATTATGTTGACGGCGAGCTAAAGGCAAGCTCTGAATTCGATATGAGTGTCGGAAAATGCATTTTGAATGCCGTCGGTATTGCCGTTAACCCTCGGGCTCGTTACGACGTGGAATTGAAGCTCATGCAGAAAGATGAGCGAGCGGGTGACTACATCGAGCTTAGTTCTTTGAGCCAGTCGTTCAGTAGGAACAAGCCCGGTTGTTTTGAATTTATAAAGGACGCTAAGGGCTTCTACCGCTTACGTGGCAAGAACGAGCGGTTAACGAAAAAGCGTCGTATCGCATACATTGTTAAAGACGGATACAAAATCGTTCCCGGGCAAGGCATGAAAGCCGTTTCGGAGTATGAGGCTTCTGGCGATTGGGATGAAAACCAGATCTTCATCTATGATGTGGAGCCCGGTTCGGCAGGTTCGGTTGTTGACGAACTTACGGGCGAGGAAGTTGCCGTTTGGCAAGAACGTTATGTCGCAAAGGTTGATAAGCATCGCATTATCGGAGAAACGAGCGACGGCGTTGACTTGTATGGGCGCGTTCCGAACGAACTCAATACCAGCGACGGCCTGCCCTCTGTGAGCATTGAAGCGCTTGATGGCGCGAGCGCCCTAAAAGACTTGGACATCATGTGCTGCTGCGATGGCGAGCTGGTGTCGATGCCTCGTTGCGCCACATATGAGGATGATACTGAAAATTCAGGTATTGCAAGAATAGAATTCAATCCCTCAAAAACGAGTCAATTCAGTTGGCATATTGAAGAGTGCGTCCTAGAGGCGAGGCAGAAATCTGCCGGTGGTAAGGTTGTTCTCCGCTACCGATTCGCAGTGGTGCCCATACAAGAATTTAGGCCTCTGTCAATCAGCATTGATCACGGGCGTGCTGTAGCCGAATATGGCTTCCAGGCGTGTCTTCCCATTGATGTTGTGCGTATTTATGAAGAAGGCGATGCGGGAGGCGAATGCGACAGGCCTAATTCCCTCAATGCCTGGGAGCGGTATGAAGCGAAGGCCCTCCTGAAGGATGAGTTCTTGCATCTCCGTATTCGTTCGAGGGAGAGCGGCAAAGAAACCGATGCCAAACTTGCTCTTGCTGCAATAGGCGTTGACATGCCAGAAAGACTCGCAAATCTATCCAAGGAGCGTCCAATCTGTTTGGCAGATGCGTTGGAACTCGGCCCCAGTGCGGCAAACTTTAAGATTATCTCCTATGGTTGGAGGTACAACAGGGCTGCGCTAGTGATGCTCGGTTCAAAACCCCTTTTCTTCAAGAACCTCAAACAGCCTGGCGAATACGGATTTAATCTATTTAGACATGCAAGCCTCTTTCAACAGACTGACTATAGGGCATCCAGCCGTCTTCCTCTGAGGTTGTCCCTGTGCTATGGCGATGACGTATCAACGGGAGAACTGATTCCAGCCTGGACTGATGTTCAAATGCTTGACTGTGCCGAAGGGCTCGGCATTAACGGGTGGAAGCTATTGCCAGCCGAATCCCTTGGATATGTTCTTCGGTTTGAAGGCAAGCCCTTATGCGACATCCATTTCAGGTTCTTTAGGATTTCTAGGTATGAGGAAAGTGACGATAAGCCAATTGCTACAGCCTCTGCAGAAAAGGGCTCTACAGAGGTCTTTCTTCCACCCAGCGTGGTAAGGCAGCTGAGCAGCAAGAGGGGGGTTGCCGTCGAAATGTCTCCGAGCGACTTCTTTGGGGACTCCCGGAGAGAATATGCGACAAGAATCAATCTTAACTAGCGGGAGCAAATAATGACGAATGTGAAAGAATTCAATCCCATTGAGACCGCGCGCAAAGTGGAGGACTCTTATCGCGAGTACATCGCTACCACTATTCACTTTGATGACGCGGATTTGCAGAAGCAGCTTGAGACGATTCTTTGCGAGCCGGGATATCTTGCAAAGGGACCGTTTCTTGAGGCGGCGCCTCCGTACCGCAAGGATAAAACTGTGGCCGAACTGGTGGACGAGGGGCTACTTTGCAAGGGCATGATGAGTTTAGGCGGAGGGGAGACGCATAACTTTGACCCCTATCGCCCCTTATATGTGCATCAAGTTAAGGCTATTGAAAAGAGCGTTGCCGAACGTAACTACGCCGTCGTTACGGGTACGGGTTCGGGCAAGACTGAGTGCTTTTTGCTTCCGATTCTGAATGACATCCTCTCAGAATTCGAAAAGAGCGGGCGTTCCGCTGGCGTCCGTGCCATGATTCTTTACCCGATGAACGCCCTTGCAAACGATCAGCTTAAACGATTGCGTCAGTTGCTGAAGGGGACCGATGTCACCTTCGGGCGTTATACCGGCGACACTGAGGAGAAAGAGTCCGTGGCTCTCCGTAAGTGGAAAGACGAAAACCCGGATCAAACTAGACTGCCAAATGAAATCATCTCTCGCGAGAAAATACGTGAGAACCCACCCAACATTTTGCTTACAAACTACTCTATGCTTGAGTATCTCCTTCTACGTCCGGAGGATGCGCCGCTGTTCGAAGGGGCATTTGGTGCAAACTGGCGGCATATCGCCATCGATGAGGCGCACGTTTATTCAGGCGCGCTTGGCACCGAAATCGCATATTTGCTGCGACGAGTAAAGGCTCGTATCGAATCGGAAACGGGAGAACTGCCCAAGCTTCATTGTTATGCAATCTCCGCAACAATTGGCTCAGAAGAGGATATGCCTAAGGTAGCTATATTTGCTCAGGATCTTTTTGGAGAGGTCTTCTCAAGTGACCCCGCGAATCTTGACGTCATCACGAGCGAGAAAGATCAGCCCCAAGATGCCCTTGACGAAAAGCCTTGGGGCACGCTTTCTTTAGACACTTGGGCGGAACTTCGCAGGGAACTTTCCGATCCTGAAAACGCAAGCGTAGAAGACATTCGCAGCACGCTCACGTCTGGTGGAGCTCCTGAAGAGGTTGTAGCGAGACTAGACGGCGAGTCCCCCCCTAATGGGACTAGGAAAGATCCTTCTGGGTGAATCGTCTGCGGCAAAACTGGTGAGACGCTGCGAGCGTCTTTTCGACCTCACTGATCTTGACACCATTGAGGAGCTTGAGATCGAAGAGCTCACGGGAGATAAGAGGGGTGTGGAAATCCTCGCTGCTATGGTTGAGGTGCTTTCCTCTGCGCAGCGCTCCAAGGATGTTCCCATTCTTACGAGTCGCTACCATTCCTTCTTGCGTGCTCCTGAGGGCATCTATTTAAATCTGCATACACGTAAGCTGACTCCTCATAAAACGATTGCGGAGCATTATGACGATGAAAACGATACTCCTGTATATGAGGTGTCGGTCTGTCGCCATTGTGGGCAGGCATACATCCTTGGTGAGGAGAGCTCTGATCCCGAGGTGAAGACTGCGTGGCTAAGTCCTCGACACGAAGGAACGGATTCCGACGACGAGTTTCTTCCGAGAGTCTACTACCGTCTTCTCTCTGGCGAATCGGAGAGAGATCCCGATGAGAAGATCCAATGGCTGTGCCCGATATGCGGGTCTTTGTATCATGAAGCCGAGGGTGGTGCTCATCGTTTCGAGCATGAGATTGTTGCGCGCATCCCAATTGCGCTCAACCAAAACGAGAAAAAACAAGCAGATGAAGCAGAGGCGCGTTGTCGTCATTGTGGATATCAGTCCGTTGTGGCAATTCAGCCAATGCGCGTTTCGCCTGAAGCTGCAGGCAGTGTCGTCTGTTACGACCTGGTCAGGGATATTCCGCCTTTTGATGAGGAGGAAGCTGACGAGGATGATTTGTTCGCAGACCTCGATGAAGAGCGCAGGGCCGGAAGTCTTATTTGCTTCTCGGACAAGCGCCAGGATGCGGCTTTCTTCGCGCCCGCAATGGACAGAACTTATGGAAACATCACACGTCGTCAGCTGATAAGAGAAGCGGTGGAGGCTCTGTCCCGCGACGGTGAGGGTTGTAAGCCGAGCTCAGTTATTGATTGGATAACAAGTGTTGCAAAGAGGCGATATCCGGGGGTCTTGGGTTCCAACAAGAGGGGCCAGGCGACGGCCTGGATTCTCGATGAGCTTGCGGCTGAGGATTCGCGGAACAGCCTTGAAGGCCTTGGCGTTGTAAGGATCGAGCCTACTGAATTTAACGAGGGGTTTTCCCATCCTGGGGCGAAAAAGCTTGTCGCAAGGCAAGTGGATATACTTAATGCCGATGGGGTCACCTGGCTTTCATGCGAAGACTACATTTTGTTTGTAAGGACCTGTCTTGAACTGCTCCGAGAGAAAAACGTTATCGAGGTTCCTGAAGGGGTCCCTGAACTCAGAAACAATCATGAGAAGCGCGGCAACCTTGTCGTGCTTGAGAGAGGCAGCTCTGCGTCTAGGGATATCGTTTATTTCGCGGGAGATGCTGTACGTGGTACAGAAAACAAGCGCAGCGCCTTTATTCGCAAGTACGTCAAAAGGGTCCACGGTATCGAGCTGACCCGTGAGGACGTTCGCCCGATTCTGCAAAGTCTTTTCCAGTTTATGGGGAAGTATCTGAGTTGCAGGCTATTTAAGGGCGAAGGATATTTGATTGATTCGCCTGAACACTTTAGGCTCAGCAGAGATATTTGGACTATGTATCCGCACTCCAACGATGATATTGTCTATCGTTGCGATGCGTGTGGATGTGAGACTCACCTAGATACACGTGGCGTTTGCACGACAACGAAATGCAACGGTACGATGGTGAAAATGAGCTTCGCAGAGGCAAAAAACAAGGACCGCTTTTATAAAACGGTATATCAAGATGAGGCGCTTCCCCTCGACATTGAGGAACATACGGCACAGCTGTCATCCAAAAAGGCTAGAGAAATACAGAGCGAATTTATCAAAGGCAACGTTAATGTTTTGAGTTGCACGACTACGTTTGAGCTGGGTGTGGACGTTGGCGATTTGAGGGCCATTTTTATGAGAAACGTTCCACCTAGTACCGCGAATTATACGCAACGAGCCGGTCGCGTTGGACGCCGCGCTGGCAAGCCTGGATATGCCATCACGTTTGCTCGCTTGCGGCCCCATGATGTCGCGTACTTTGAGGACCCAGCCAAGATAATTGGCGGCAACACGAGAGTGCCAATGTGTTATCTGAATAACGATGCCATTGCGATACGGCATGTTTTCGCCGTCGCTATGTCTGAGTTCTTTCGCTACGCGAGCCGGAGCTTGGGCAAAGACTACTCTCATGGATACAACGACTTTATGGATCTTTCTAAATCGGAGCCGGAAGGCCTCGAAGATCTTCGCCGCTTCCTTGCATCGCGGCCAAAGAGTGTCTATGAACAGCTCGTCCGCGTTGTTCCGCAAGGCATGCCTGTGGCGGAAGAAGTTGGCGTAAACGAGTGGGGGTGGATAGCAAAGCTCGTTGGGCCAATCGATTCGGCTGAGAGCGGAAGCGGTGGCAGGCTTCTCCTTGCGCATAGCCTTAAGCATGCTGATTTTGAGCGTATTCAGGATGGTATTGAGCTGAATATGGGCGTCAACGACATTCTCGCATCCAAGCTTCTAAAGTCTAGGGATGCGCTCAAGAAGGAGAGAACTATCGCAATTCTTGCCGAGAGCGGAGTATTGCCTAAGTACGGGTTTCCGACTGATCTCGTAGAGCTCCATCTTCTTGATATCGAGAATTCTGTAGGTGAGAACAGGCTCGAGCTTTCTAGGGGGATGCGTCAAGCCATTAGGGAATATGCACCGGGGGCGGAAATCGTTGCCGGCAAGACGCTTTGGAAGTCCGTTGGACTCAGAAAGCCGAAAGGGCAAGAGTTGCGAAAGCGCAGGTATGGAAAGTGTCCAAATTGCGAAACATTTGTATGGCCCATTGAAAACTACAGTGATAAAGGCGAGTGTCCCGTTTGCCATACCGAGTTTGCTCTCGAAAAGAATATGCTCATACCTTCCTATGGTTTTGTCGGCACGGAAAACAAAAAAGGCATAGGGCTTAGAAGGCCGAGGCCAAAGGGGTATGCATCGGTGCACTTTAGCCAGCACTGGCCTAACGAGACTGCGACCAGGGAGTTTTGTTTACCTGGCGGTGCGGTGAAAGTAAAATATGCCGAGAACGGGCAACTTTGTGTGCTCAATAGCCCTGCTAAGGGCTTCCAAGTCTGCTCTTACTGCAATCGCGCTGCTGTTGGTGGGGAGAAGATCCAACATACCTACTGGTGCGAGAAGAGCGGCACTGCTCCAAAGATTAATAGGTTCAGTGCGCTGGGTACGGCATTTGTGAGCGACGTCCTCGAGCTCGTATTTGATTTCGATGAGGCGACAGTTTGCAGCGATGGCGACTGGGAAGCTGTGATGTGGGCACTGTTTACCGCTGCGGCTAAAATCCTCGAGGTTCCCGAGACCGAACTCGGAGGGACTACATACAAAAATGATGCAGGCAGCTTCTCAATACTCATCTATGATGACGTGCCCGGAGGAGCCGGTCATGTACGCCAGCTCAGCAAAGAGGTGACGGATCTAATTGAAGAGGCCTATAAGGTCGTAGATGGCCATTGCGGTTGTGGTGAAGAAACTTGCTGCTACGGTTGTATTGCAAATTATTACAACCAAGTTGTGCAGGCGAATCTTTCCCGCGGGGCTGCAAAACGAATTTTGGGAGCTCTTCTTACTGCCTCGTCATCCGGCCGTTTTGCTGGTAATGCCGATGAGGATAAAGAGCTCGATTACAAGGCTGGTGTCCCCAACCCAGTTGATGGATTTGAGCTATGGGCCTCTGATGAAGGTGCGAACAACGAGGCGCTGTCGCTGGCTGAAGCGATAAAGCTGTCAATCCGATCTAATTCTTCGGAGGAGTGGATCGAGTTGATTCGTGAAATGACGAGCTGCGATTCGCATTTGCGCTGGGAGACTCCGGACAAAGATGTGGAGCTATCTGATGCTGGCGGCGACAGCGCTTACGCCACGCTTGTTTGGCGCAAGTCCAAGGTCATTCTTCTTGACGAGGAGGCAGCGGGCGATTTTAAAAAGGTATTTGGGTCCGCCTGGCGCAACGTTTCGGGCTGGAGCCTGTTTGTCGTTGGCGAGTGCTCTGCCGAAGATGTGATGGGCGCGATTTATAAAGAGGCATAACTGTGGCTGCAAGAATGATACCGAGCCTTGGCCCGGCTGAATTCGACGATCGGAGTCGTGAAGGGGAGATTTATTACGCGTTGAGTAAGCTTCCCGATGATTTTACGGTTATCCATTCATACAAGATGTTGGATATTGTGGATGGAAACGCTATTGAACAGAGGGAAGCCGATTTCGTCGTGTTTAATCGCAAGCTCGGCATTCTTGTTATCGAGGCGAAAGCGGGGAGAATTCGCTGCGAAAACGGTGAGTGGTTGTACGGCAGCGGCGTCTCAATGAGAAGGCACGGGGGTCCTTACCGGCAGGCGGATAGTATCAAATGGAAGCTCATTAATCGATTTGAAGAAGTAGGGTTGAGGGAACTGTGCAATAGGTGCAAGGTTGCTCACGCGGTTTGGCTTCCGTCTTTGGGCGCCCACGAGCTCGGTTTTATCGACTACTCTCCTGAGGCTTCTCGCGATATTACTCTGTGCAAGACGGACCTTGGGGATCCAACTGAACGAATAGTTCGCATCATGAGCATGGATGTCGGAGGAAGGGAGACGAGGCTTTCCGATGATGAGGCTCAAGAGGTCTTGCATAAAGTGCTCCTGCCGGAGTTCGATATCGTCCCGACGAATTCAGTGGACTATCGATATAACGACTTCGTGTTCGCAAGGCTGCTGGACTCGCAGGCTCGCGTGTTGAATTTCATTAAGGATCAGAAGACGGCGGTAATTAACGGGGCGGCAGGAACTGGCAAAACTCTCATTGCAATTGAGAGAGCTAGGCAGGCCGCCTGTACGGGCAGGGTTCTCTTTTTGTGCTTTAACTCGCTTTTGAAGGAAGAGATTGCCAGAAGGTGCAACGATGTCCCGGAAATCGACGTCTATACAATTCCGGGCTACGCCTGCAAGGTCTGCAATTCTCTCGAGCCAAACTATGCCAGCCTGGCCGAAGAGCTCATGGAGCACCCCGACTCGTTTCCCTATCAGCACATCGTAATAGACGAAGGCCAAGACTTTGGCCTCAAAGCCATTGAAGATGCGATGGTGCTCGAAACCTTGCGTTCTATCGTGGATTCGAGGCCGGAAAGCACGATGTACCTCTTCTACGACAAAAGGCAGTTTGTCCAAGGCTCAACTATGCCCAGCTTCCTTATGGATGCCGATTGCAAGCTAACGCTTTATGTAAACTGCCGGAATACGGAGGCTATCGAGAAGTCTTCCCTGAGCGCTCTTGGTGAAGCGCACGGTTTTAGAATGCAGGCTATGGCTAGGCTCGGAAAACCTCCATTGCTTATGATTGATTGTGACGCCGCCGCGCAAGAGGCATTTGTGGATAAGCACATTGATCTACTCAAGAACGCCGGTATTAACGACATCGTGGTTATCACATGCAAGACTCTGGAATACTCTAAGCTGTCGGGCTGTTTCACTGGCGATCAGAGCTTAAAGAGGTGGAAAGGTCAGAAGGTTCCTGTTCATACGGTGAGGAAGTTCAAGGGGATGGAGGCTGCTGCGGTAATTATGATTGATGTTGATCAAGCCTTGTGGGAGCAGCCGTCCATGAGCTACATGCCTGAGCCTGGAACTTTGTTTTATACGGCTGCTTCGAGGGCACGGCATGAGCTCAGAGTTGTTTGCGACATGAATGAGGATGCCTGCAACCACGCGCTCGTGGCGATGGGCGTAAAAGCGAATAGGCGCCCCGCCAAGAAGCTCGCAAATGTTCTGGGAGCAGTATTGGTTGGATAGGGCACCGGCGCGCCCTGTCGCCCTTTGTGGACCCAGGATTGTGCCCTAGGGGTTTGCTGCTATTCATGCCATGTGTGGGCCGCAGCTAAATCACCGGGATATACCGTGACAAATACTCCTTTAGAGCGGGGTCGCACACATAGAGATACGTTCCCAGCATGCCGCGTGTCATGAGGACATAGTAGGCGTTGATGATGATCTTTCGCAGGTCATCGTCGCTCGCTTTTTTCTTTGCGACAGCATCTTTGAAGTTCGCTTTTTTAACGCAGACGGCTCCTTTATCGGTGTCGTAGTAAATGTCTGGCCCCAGAATTACGAAGCCGTAGTTGAGGTCGTAGCCCTGCACTGTGTGGATGCATCCGACCTCGTTGACGGCGTTGGGGGAGTTGACCCAATCCTTTTGACTCGAGTTCCAACGTTTAGAGATACCCTCAATGACGATGTCGAACGCGTCTTTGTGTTTCTTCGTTTCCCACTTCCACGCAAAACCTGCCGTCATGCGGGATAGCCCAACTTCTTCTTCCTTGGCTTGCTGCAGGGAACAGAAATCCTCAAATCGGTCGATGATTCCAAACTGGTATCTGGGAACATCGCTGTTCGGATCCCCGGCTCGCGAATCGTAAGGCTCCGATGAAAAGAGCTCTTTGAACTTCATGCCGGCATGCATGTACGCCTTGTTGTCGAGTAAGTCGTAGACAAAATCGAGGTATTCATCGCCGCCGCGTACGCGCATTTGCGTGCTTAGGTTGAACTCTTCAGTTTCAATGTCCTTTTCTTCGAGCTGATTGAGTCGCTGCTCAAGGCCGTCTCGATTGAGTCCGGATGCGCGAACCTGCTGTTTGGGGTCATAGAACAGGTACGCCTTGTCACAGCATTTGAATATCCAGTCAACCTGGTTGCTCGTGTGCGGAAGGCCGAGGCGATCGCAGGTATTGTAAAAAGCTCCGATGCCGGCGCCGGCGGTTAAGCAGTTTCCTAGTCGATGTGCCTCGTCGACAAGCAGGATGTCATACCGATCCTTTTTGGTAACATCGCTGGGACTCAGGATATCGCCAGGCTTTAACCCGGGAAGGAAGTGCGTGAGCTTTTTGAGTGTCTTACTCAGAGACTCCATGGGTGTCACGAAACCGACCCGCAGGCCGGATAATTTGGGTTCATTTTTGATTTTGAACATGAGGCTGATGGCAAGGATAGTTTTGCCTGTTCCAGGCGCACCGTTTACGACGGTTACGCGTTTCTTCTTGGGGCTGCCGTGCTCAACGTCTTTCTGTTCCTGCTCGAGACGCTTGTAAATCGTCTCAATCGTTTCATATTGATCGGGTGTGAGCGTTTTGAAAGGCGAAAATTTAAACAGGTCGGTGTTCTCGAGCTCTTCGATGGGGTGAATTGCATAGTTTTCTTCGCGTAGTTTTGTCCATAGCGTTCGGAACTTCTGGCGGTACTGAGGTCGCTCAAAGTAATCGAATTGGGCATAGCCATTGTTGCCATTGGTTACTTGGTATTTTTCGTCAGCGCAGAACAGTTCGATGAGCCTGTTTTCAAACTCAAATGTCGCCGACTGATTGAAGGTTGGGTTGTCGATCAGTAGTGTTCGATCGAAATCCTTGTCCACGTTTGCGGCGTGTTGCTTCATGCGGCGTTGATAGTTGGTTGTTTGGCCAATGTATGCTGTCTTCTTTTTACTGTTGGTCAGGATGTAGAGAACAGGCCAGCTCTCGTCATGGTGAGCCCCGGGCTCTGGCGTGCCAAAGTCTTGTAGCGATTCGCTTGCCTCGAAGGGCTTGGGTAGGGGAAGCGTGTATTGCCGAAGGGCGAACTCGCTACTCACGGTGTTCCGCCTTTCTGTATTCATTGGATGATGCGTCGACGGGGTAGCGCTCACCATTGCGCTTGAGCTTGGACGAAAGCGCCGCTGACAGGTCGATTTCATTTAAATCTGCGAAACGCAGAAGGAAAAGGAGCGTGTCGGCGACCTCGTCTTCGATGGCTTGGCGTTGCTCGGTGTCTTCGAACATTTCTGCAATGCGCTCGTCGCTCATAAAACGAAAGAGTTGGAGGAGCTCGGAGGACTCAGTTGTCATGCCGATGGCGAGTTCCTTTGGCGTGTGATATTTGCGCCATTCGCGCGCATCACAAAAGTCCCTGACTTGTTCCGTCATGGCATCGAGCTTGTCCATCGTCCGCAACCTCCCTTATGTTCATTGATTTATTATGGCCGTATCTGGGATTTATTGCACATCATTTGGGCGTGCGGTTTGTTCGGTCGCGATTGTCCAGCAGGAGGTTTCGCCATGAAGATCGAAGTTGATGTAGACCAGCTGCGCGAGAGCCTGCTCGACCGCGCGGGGAGCGCGGCGGGCGTGGGTTTTCCTGCTGCCATGCTCGACATGATGGATATCGAGGATGAGTCCCCTCAAGAGCTTCTAGACCGAGCCGAACGCGAAGGCCTCGACCTCCGCGACTTTGCCGTCGACGATGACTAAGGTAGCTAATTTGGGATGGGGCGTCTGCACTCGCAGCTGCGCGAAAATGCACGATAAGCCGGCGCAATGGAGTCTAATGACCTCGCGACGGTTCTGTTTTGACTGCACGCTGGCTAAGTGAGTAGACTTTTTTGGAAATCCTGAACACCCGACAAATTTGCTTCAACAAACCCGCAGGTCACAGACTTGTGCTTTGGTGACGTGGTCGGCGATTCGACAAAAGTCTACTCACTTAGTTTTGAGAGACGCTAATTGTCCGCAACGAGACCCCAGCCGGGGCGATTGATGCTCAAGAGTGGCCAATTCGGGACGGCTGCCCCGCCCCTCTTAGGGGCAAGGCAGGGGTTGCGGTGACTTTACGCACAAAAAATGCCGGAGGGAAGCCCCCGGCTCTTGGAGGTCCCTCTATTCGAGAGTACCGACTTCTTTATAGCATGAGATCGGACGGCTTTCAAATGGCGCCATGTGGATGGGATGGCGCGCCTGATAAAGCCTTCAATGAATGGCATCTGGCTAACGTTCGTGATATAAAGAAGTCGGTCATCTCAAAAGAGAAGGCTTCCAAGTACTGGGGACGTTTTCCCGGCTTTTTTCATTTCGGTGTCAATTTAAATGTATTTCAACCCATTCCCCTCAATAAGTTGCGGTGGAATAGGGACTGAAATGGCTGTTCAAAAGCCTATTCAATCCCTATTTCACCGCAAGTTATGGGTGGGGATGGCTACGGCGCCAGGGTGGCGATGACGGCTTCGTCGCCGGCGTATATGAGTGTGTTGCCGTCGGGGATGATCGTTTGGCCGTCGCGCTTGAGCATCACGACGATAAAGGGGTGCTTGCCCTGCGGCACGTCGCGCAGGCGCTGGCCGGCCAGGCGACCGTGGGGCGTTACGGTGACCTCGCGCAGCGTAACCTCGGCACGCTCTTCAAACGTCGGCGCGGCCATAACCAGAAGGTCGCCTTCTTCAATTACAGTATCACCGTTGGGGAGCACCGGGTGCGCACCGTCGCGCAGCACCAGGACCACCAGCATGTCCGTCGCGCTACCAATATCGGCGAGCGAGCGACCGGCAAACGGATGGCCCGCGCCCACCTTGAGCTTGATGAACGACATGCCGTCCTCGTCGCGGTAATCGTTAAAGGTGCGGCGTACGTCGCCGGCCGCATCTATCATGTCGAGCTTCTTCGCCACTGCTGGCAGCAGCGAGCCCTGCACCACAATGCTCGATACGGCAATTACAAACACCAGGTCAAACAGGTCGTGACCGCCGGGAACACCGGCCACCACGGCAAAGAGACTAAACACGACCGAAGCTGCGCCGCGCAGGCCCGCCCAGCTTACGAGCGCAACCTGGCGGGGGTTCGTCTTAAAGGGCGCCAGCAGCATGCCCACGGCGATGGGGCGGCTCACGAAGAGCATAAACGCCATGAGTGCCAGGCCCGGCAGCAGCATTTGCGGCAGGCGGACGGGCGTCACGAGCAGGCCGAGCAAAAAGAAGATGGTCATCTCGGCCATCTCGGTGAGGGTGTCGAAGAAGTGCGCCAGTTCGACCTTGCCGGTGATGTCGCTCGCGCCTAGCACAATGCCGGCAAGGTACACGGCTAAAAAGCCGTTGCCGCCCAGGTAGCTCGGCAGCGCGTAGGCGACGATGGCCACGGCAAACAAGAAGATGGTCTGCGCACCCTCGGCTGTTGCCTGCGCGCGTTCGATCAGGCGGCTGGATGTCCAGCCAATGGCAAGACCCAGCCCCACGCCTAGGATGATTTGCTTGGCCAGCAGCACGGGGATGTTAACGTCGCCGCCCGCCGCGAGGGTCGCGAGCACGGCGGTGAGCATGTAGGCGACGGGGTCGTTGGAGCCCGATTCGACCTCGAGCAGCGAGTCGGTGCCGCCTCTCAGCGAAAGGTTGTGCTCGCGCAGCACACTAAAGACGCTGGCCGCGTCGGTGGATGCCACGACCGAGCCCAGCAGTAGGCCGCCGATCCAGTCGAAGCCCAGTACAAAGTGCGCGAACACGCCGGTGATGCCAGCGGTGATGACGACGCCGAGCGTGCTCAGCAGCACCGCGGGCACGGCGACAGGTTTGGCACGGTCGATGTTGGTGTTAAAGCCGCCGTAGAACATGATGAACAGCAGTGCCGTGCTGCAGACGGTTTCGGTGAGCGCGTAGTCGCTAAAGTCGATGTGCGCCGGACCGTTGACGCCCAGCAGCATGCCCAGCGCGATAAAGATGAGCAGGGTGGGGAAGGGGAGCTTTTTGCCGACGGGTTTGATGGTCAGGCACAGAATAATGACGAGGCCGATAAAAAGAAGTATCTGGTTCATGGATAGTGTCCGCTCCTGGGTGGTTGGCGTGGCACGGTCAGTTGTCTGCGGTTATTTGTACCCAAAGATGGTGGGTTTATGGGCCTGGACTGCGGGCGTGCGCATTTTCGACACGAGGCTGCGACGTGAGCGTCGCTGGTTGGGGCGCTGGGCTAGACGGCGTGGCGTGAGCGGTGCTGGTTGACGGGCGTGCGCTGGCGACCGTTGACGGTATGCAACCCTTTCCAGCTTTATTGCAACGGAGTACAATGGGTAACGTTTAAGTTCAACTTGAAGTTTTAGCCGTGGCATCGGGCTTCGGCCGTAATGCAGGGAAAGGCGTTCCATGGCGATTTATGTGACATCCGATGCTCACGGGCACGTGCGTGCGCTTGACGAGGCCCTGTCCAAGATTTCGCTGGCGTCCGACGATACACTGTACGTGCTGGGTGACATGATTGATCGCGGGCCCGATCCGGTTGGCGTTATCAGGCTCGTGCGCTCGCTGCCCAACGCTCGCGTGCTCAAGGGCAATCACGAGCAGATTATGCTCGATGCCATCATTGGCCAGGATCCGCTCGATGCCGAGACCTGGGATATCAACGGCGGTTGGACTACCCGTCAGCAGCTCAACGATATGGAATTTGAGGCGTACGAGGAGCTCGTGCGTTGGATGGCGACGCTGCCGCTCTACGCGGTGGCCGAGACTGACGAGCGTCCGTACCTGTTGGTGCATGCCGGCATCCAGACCGAGGCGGCGCGGGCGTTTTTGCTTGAACATGGGGTTGATTGTGCCAATGGCGTGGGGGCGGTGGATGCCGATCACGAGCTACTGCAGCAGATGCTTGCGGTGCAGTCGTCCGATGACTTGCTGTGGATTCGCCATGGCTATTGGGATGCGTCGACGGGGCTGCTTTCTGCCGAGGGCAAGGGCCCGGTCGTGGTGAGCGGCCACACGCCCACGGTGTCGCTTGGACGTTATTGCGAGGTCGGCGGCCTGGCGGGACTCGATGAGGAGTCGGGCCGCGGGCGGATTGTGCGGCTGGGCGGCGAGGATACCGCCGGCGTACCCGATCGCATCGACATCGACTGCGCCGCCGCCACTGGGTCGGAGTTCGGCCGCGTGGGCATCCTGCGCCTGGATGATGGTGCGGAGTTCTACGCGAATATTCGCCCCGGGGAATAACGGCGCACAGGGTAGCTAATTTGGGACGGGGCTTTTTTGACTACTTTTGCCCTTCTGCCCACCAAATGATTTTTCTAGGACGGGGATTTAATAATCATTTGGCTGCCCGCTGGCTAAGTGAGTAGACTTTTTTGGAAATGCCGAGCAGCCGGCAAATTTGCCTCAACAAAACCGCAGGTCATTGACTTGTGTTTTGCCGGTGTGGTCAGGGATTCGGCAAAAGTCTACTCACTTAGTTCTGCGTGTCGCAAATCGTCCGCAACGAGACCCCAGCTGGGGTGATTCCATCGCAAATTCCGGTGATCGGGCAGCTAATTAGGCGCCGTATGGGTTGCGGTCGCGTTCGATGCGTTGGCGGATGTGGGCGTACTCGATAATCAGTAGCACCAGGAGTAGGGCCATGATGGCTAGGTAGCTCACCACAGCGCCCATCAGACCCAGCAGCTTAATCAGGATCACCGGCACCACCACGCTTACGGCGAAGCAGATCAGGTAGATCTTGGTGACGTCGCCGGCGTGGCGCAACACCGTGATGATGGCGTAGATAAAGTCGATTGCCGCGGTGACGCCGCCGGCGACAACCATTAGCAGTGCCAGCGTGCGGTAGCGCTCAAAGTTGAGGCCGTACATAAAGCTCATGATGGGGATGCCGGGGCCTGCCATAAATGCGGCGCATGCTCCGGTAATGACCACGATCAGTGCCATAACGGCAACAATAATCAGGTCAAAGCGGCGACGCTTGCGCGGATTCGCCCAAATGCTCGACAGACGCAGGAGCTGCGGTTTATAGATAAATCCAATGCCCAGCAAAATGGCCTGCGCCGGAAAGAACAGTGCATTAAAGTACAGCTGATACTTGTAGGCCAGCGTGCCCTCCATCACGAACTTGGGCATGCTCTCGATAAGGTTGAACAGGAACAGCGCACCAAAGAGCGGGGCGCACTGGATAAACAGGTGGCCGACCTCGCGCAGGCTCACGCGGCGCGATTTTTCGGTTTCGAGCAGGGCCAGCGGCGCGGTGACCAGCACGAGCGAGGCAATCGCGGCGATGCCCATGGCCATGGCCGCGATGGGCATGCTGCGTGTGAGGAACAGTGCCACGCTAAAGACCACGATGACGCCGGCGGAACGCAGCGTTTGGCTCATGCCGGCCAAATAGAGCTTGTCGGCCTGCTGCAGGCGGCCCTCGTACACGTCGGCGATGCCGTCGATCACCTTATACAGGTAGACGCCCAGGCCGATCGTGGCCATCTGCGCATCGTAGCCGCGGGCGCTGCTGTATACCAGGCCGCATGCCAGCGCGAGCGCTCCACAGAGCCAGCGGTTGAGCTGGTAGGAGGCGAAGGAGGTTTTTTCGTCGATGTCCGAGACCTGAAAGTTGCGCACGCCGTAGTTGCACGCGATCATGATGAGCGTGCCGGTGACAAAGGCGA
>OLOO01001147.1_pt1 | contig 18847 bp, 16 predicted proteins | sample 1672621 | NCBI WGS metagenome assembly OLOO01 (sample SAMEA3136706, study PRJEB25190) | human gut metagenome | biome: human gut; feature: human-associated habitat; material: faeces | place: Austria | collected 2013 | reverse complement strand
TGGTCACGTATATGTACCTCTTCACCCAAATGATGTTTCCAATGAATTTAACGGAACTTGTCCATTCCACCGCGGATGTTTGGAAGGTTTGGCTGCTGGTCCATCACTTGAAGCCCGTACAGGTATTCGTGGCGAATTGATTGAGCAAAATTCTGAGGTTTGGGATGTTCAAGCTTACTACATTGCTCAAGCTGCTGTCCAGGCAACTGTGCTCTACCGTCCAGAAGTTATCGTCTTTGGGGGTGGTGTTATGGGACAAGAACACATGCTTCGTCGTGTCCGTGAAAAATTCACAGCTCTTTTGAATGGTTACCTTCCAGTGCCAGACGTGACTGAGTATATTGTGACACCTGCTGTTTCAGGTAATGGTTCTGCGACGCTTGGTAACTTCGCACTTGCTAAAGACGTAGCTGACAAGCATGCAAACAAATAAACAAAATATGTAAAATCGCTTTAAGAGATAATCTTAAGGCGTTTTGCTCTATACAGGAGGAAGTAATGGAACCTTTATTTTTAGATTCACCAATGCATGAGAAAATCTGGGGAGGGAACCGCCTCAAGACAGAGTTTGGTTACGATATTCCCAGTGAACAGACTGGTGAATACTGGGCAATTTCTGCCCATCCTAATGGTGTATCCTATGTCAAAAATGGAAAATATGCTGGTTTCCACCTGGCAGAGCTTTACAAGGATAATCCAGAACTTTTTGGGAACCCCAAGACTAGTGTTTTTCCTTTGTTGACAAAGATTTTGGACGCTAATGACTGGCTCTCAGTACAAGTACACCCTGATGATGCTTATGGACTAGAGCATGAAGGTGAGCTAGGAAAGACAGAATGTTGGTATATTATTGATGCTGAAGAGGGTGCAGAAATTATTTATGGTCACAAGGCTAAGACAAAGGAAGAATTAGCGTCCTTAATTGAAGCAGGTGATTGGGACGGACTTTTGTCGAAAACTCCTGTTAAGAAAGGTGACTTTTTCTTTGTACCAAGTGGTACCATGCATGCTATTGGTCCAGGTATCCTGATCTTAGAGACTCAACAATCTAGCGACACCACTTACCGTGTCTATGATTTTGATCGTAAGGATGATCAGGGCAATAAACGTGAGCTTCATATTCAACAGTCTCTTGATGTCTTGAATCTAGGGGACCCAGAAAATAGCGTTCCAACAACTGTTAAGACCTTGCAATTAGAGTCGACTTGTTTGACATCAAACTCCTTCTTCACCGTATATAAATGGAAACTCAGTGGCTTGGTTGACTTCAAGCAAGCAGCTCCCTATTTGCTTTGTTCCGTACTTTCTGGCAATGGGACCATGACTATCGATTCACGCATTTATTGTCTAAAAAAAGGTGATCACTTCATTCTTCCAAATGATGTGACAGATTGGGAAATTGATGGACAATTGGAGATGATTGTCAGTCACCCTAACGAGGCTTAAGTATGAGTAATGAAAAAGTTTTAGCGGCCCTATTTGAGCGTATTGAAATCAACAAATCCTATTATTTTGAGGGAGCTTATTATCGTCTGAAAGACTATGGCGACCACATTTATGGCTTACAACGGGCAATTCCTGGTATGTGTGGTGAAAAAACAGCTTCCCCTAGCATCAAATTTTACTGGAAAAATGGTGTCTTGGACTATCAATTTTACGTTGATTTTGAAGCTAGTCCTATGATAATGAAGGCCTGTAGTAGCACCGACCATGCTTTCTTTGAGCAGGCTTTTGAAAATCTTTTGCATGATTTTGAGGATATCCTAGAGAGCTAAGAAAACTCTGAGAAGTAGGCATAAAGTATTATTGTCGATATTTTCAGTGAATCTAATAAAAAAGTTTTACTTTATTTGCGAATCCATTGTGAAAGCCCTTAAACTAGGGCTTTTTTCTTTGTCAATCCTTGAGTGATTTCTTGTTTAAAGGGGGCTTTTGTGGTAAAATATGGAGATAAAGACTGTCGAAAGGAAAAAAGATGGCAAATATATTACGCAAAATCATTGAAAATGATAAAGGCGAAATTAAGAAACTAGAAAAAACTGCCAAGAAAGTCGAGAGCTATGCTGATGCAATGGCGGCTCTTTCAGATGAAGAACTTCAGGCAAAAACAGAAGAATTTAAAAAACGATATCAAAACGGAGAAAGCCTAGACCAACTCTTGCCAGAGGCATTTGCAGTTGTTCGTGAAGGGGCAAAACGTGTCCTTGGACTTTTCCCATATCGTGTGCAAATCATGGGTGGTATCGTTCTTCACCATGGTGACGTCCCAGAGATGCGTACAGGGGAAGGGAAAACCCTGACTGCGACAATGCCTGTTTACCTAAATGCTATTTCAGGTGAAGGTGTACACGTTATCACCGTTAACGAATACCTTTCAGAGCGTGATGCGACTGAAATGGGTGAGCTTTATAGTTGGCTTGGTTTGTCAGTAGGGATTAACCTTTCAGCCAAATCACCAGCTGAAAAACGTGAAGCTTATAACTGTGACATCACTTACTCAACCAACTCAGAGGTAGGTTTCGACTATCTTCGTGATAACATGGTTGTTCGTAAGGAAAACATGGTACAACGTCCATTGAACTATGCCTTGGTCGATGAGGTTGACTCGGTTCTTATCGATGAAGCTCGTACACCATTGATTGTATCAGGTCCTGTAAGTTCAGAAACTAACCAATTGTATCATCGTGCAGATGCCTTTGTTAAGACCTTGACAGAGGATGATTATGCCATTGATATTCCAACAAAAACAATTGGTTTGAATGACTCAGGTATTGACAAGGCTGAAGAATTCTTCAACTTGGACAACTTGTACGATATTGACAATGTTGCCTTGACTCACTATATTGACAATGCCCTTCGTGCCAACTACATCATGTTGCATGATATTGACTATGTGGTAAGTCCTGAGCAAGAAATTCTTATCGTCGACCAATTTACAGGTCGTACCATGGAAGGTCGTCGTTTCTCAGATGGACTCCACCAAGCCATTGAAGCAAAAGAAGGTGTACCGGTTCAAGAAGAAACGAAGACATCTGCCTCAATCACTTACCAAAATATGTTCCGTATGTACAAGAAATTGTCAGGGATGACTGGTACTGGTAAGACTGAGGAAGATGAATTCCGTGAAATCTATAACATGCGAATCATTCCGATTCCAACTAACCGTCCAATTCAACGTATTGACCACGACGACCTTCTTTACCCAACCTTGGATGCTAAATTCCGTGCTGTGGTACAAGATGTTAAACGTCGTTATGAAAAGGGACAGCCAGTCCTTGTTGGTACGGTTGCCGTTGAAACATCTGACTTGATTTCTAAGATGTTGGTTGAAGCAGGTATTCCTCATGAAGTGCTTAATGCCAAGAACCACGAAAAAGAAGCGCATATTATCATGAATGCGGGTCAACGTGGTGCCGTTACGATTGCGACCAACATGGCCGGTCGTGGTACCGATATCAAACTTGGTGAAGGTGTTCTTGAACTTGGTGGACTTTGTGTTATTGGTACCGAACGTCACGAAAGCCGTCGTATTGATAACCAGTTGCGTGGTCGTGCGGGACGTCAAGGGGACCCAGGGGAATCTCAATTCTACCTTTCACTTGAAGACGAATTGATGCGTCGTTTCGGTTCTGATCGTATCAAACAAGTCTTGGAACGTTTGAATGCTGATGATGAAGATATTGTTATCAAATCACGTATGTTGACACGCCAAGTGGAAGCGGCTCAAAAACGTGTCGAAGGAAATAACTACGATACTCGTAAACAAGTCCTTCAGTACGATGACGTTATGCGTGAACAACGTGAAATCATCTACGCTGAGCGTTATGATGTTATCACAGCGGAACGTGACCTTGAACCTGAGATTAAGGCTATGATTACGCGTACGATTAACCGTACGGTAGATGGTCACAGCCGCAATGATCAAGAGGAAGCTCTTAAAGGTATCTTGAACTTTGCTCGTCAGGCCTTGGTTCCTGAGAATGCCATCTCACTTGAAGATTTACGAGAAGTGGGAGAGGTAACGAAACGTAGTGTTAATTATGACGCTATTAAAGTTTACTTGAATGAGTTAGCAGATGATGTTTATGATCGTCAAATCAAGAAATTGCGTTCAGAGGAAGCTATCCGTGAATTCCAAAAAGTCTTGATTTTGATGGTTGTTGATAACAAGTGGACGGACCATATCGATGCCCTTGATCAATTACGTAATGCCGTTGGTTTGCGTGGTTATGCCCAAAACAACCCAATCGTTGAGTATCAATCTGAAGGGTTCAAGATGTTCCAAGATATGATTGGGGCAATTGAATATGATGTGACACGTACAATGATGAAAGCACAAATTCATGAACAATCTCGTGAAAATGTGAATGAACGTGTTTCAACAACAGCAACAGGCAATATCCAGGCTCACCAAGCAGATGCTAATGGTCAAGAAATTGACTTTAGTAAGGTTGGTCGTAATGACTTCTGTCCATGTGGCTCTGGTAAGAAATTTAAAAATTGTCACGGTCGTAAACAATTTTAGGAAAAAAGAAATAGGTAATTATTATGGTTTTTAAAGCAGTAAGTGAAAAAATTGATTTTGATGCAGTTAAAGAATCAACTACATTAACAGGTGAAGCCCTTGCCAAGAAACAAGCTCGTGATAAAGAGCTTGAAGCAATCATCAAGGGTGAAGATGACCGTACGCTTTTGGTTATTGGTCCATGTTCATCTGATAATGAGGATGCAGTTCTTGATTATGCTCACCGTTTGGCTAAACTTCAAGAAGAAGTGAAAGATAAAGTCTTTATGGTTATGCGTGTTTATACAGCTAAACCTCGTACAAATGGTGATGGCTATAAAGGACTTGTACACCAACCTGATGCTGAAGGGAAACCAAACCTAATTAACGGTATCAAGGCTGTGCGTAATCTTCACTACCGTGTTATCACTGAAACTGGTATCACAACTGCTGATGAAATGCTTTACCCAGAAAACCTTCCTTTGGTAGATGACCTTGTGTCATATATTGCCATCGGTGCACGTTCTGTAGAAGACCAACAACACCGTTTTGTTGCATCAGGTATTGATGTTCCAACTGGTATGAAGAACCCAACATCAGGGAACCTTAACGTCATGTTTAATGGTATCTACGCCGCACAAAACAAACAAAACTTCCTCTTTAACGGTGAAGAAGTTGAAACTTCAGGTAACCCATTGGCACACGTTATTCTTCGTGGTTCAACGAATGAATATGGTAAAAACGTGCCTAACTTCTACTATGATGATGTTCTTGAAACAATCGAACACTATGAACAAATGGGCCTTGAAAATCCATTCATCGTTATTGATACAAACCATGATAACTCAGGTAAACGTTACTTGGAACAAATCCGTATCGTTCGTCAAACCTTGATTAACCGTGACTGGAATGAAAAAATCAACAAAGTTGCACGTGGTTTCATGATTGAATCTTACCTTGAAGATGGCCGTCAAGATGCGCCAGATGTCTATGGTAAATCAATCACTGACCCATGTCTTGGTTGGGATAAGACAGAAGAATTGATTCGTGAAATCCACGATACTTTGTCAAAATAATAAGGTAACAGAAACCATATATGGGGAGTGAACCGTTTGGATGACCAAGCGGTTCGCTCTCTTTTCACAAAGAGAGGGAAATAGATGGGAATTCATCAAAATAGTCCGCTTATTGATGTAGCGGAAGTAAGGAAATTGCATGCTCTTACGGGAGATGCACTAGTAACTAAACAGGCTAATGATGAGGCTTTGGCAAAAATTATCAAGGGTGAGGACAAACGTATTCTCTTGGTTATTGGTCCATGTTCATCTGATAATGAAGAAGCCGTTCTTGACTATGCTCACCGTTTGGCCAAACTTCAGGAAGAAGTGAAAGATAAAATCTTTATTGTTATGCGTGTTTATACAGCTAAACCACGTACTAATGGAGATGGTTATAAGGGGCTTATCCACCAACCAGATGCAGAGGGTGATGTAGACCTTCTTGCTGGAGTTAAGGCGGTTCGCCACCTTCAGTCACGTATTATTACTGAAACAGGCCTCCCAATCGCTGATGAGATGCTTTATCCGTCAAATCTTTCCTTCTTTGATGACCTACTTAGCTACCACGCTGTTGGAGCACGTTCGGTTGAGGACCAAGAACACCGCTTTGTAGCTTCAGGTATTGATGTGCCAATTGGTTTGAAGAACCCAACGTCAGGGAATTTGAATGTCATGTTTAATGGTATCTATGCTGCGCAGAACCAACAGCATTTCCTTTACAATGGCGCTGAAGTTAAAACAGATGGTAACCCACTCGCTCACGCTATCTTGCGTGGTGCCAACAATGAAAATAGTCAGAACATTGTCAACTACCATTACGAAGACTTGGTTAAGGCTTTGGACAAGTACAGTGCATTTAATTTGGAAAACCCATTTATTCTTGTTGATACTAACCATGATAACTCAGGTAAAAACTTCATGGAACAAGTTCGCATTGTGCGTGAAGTCCTTCTTAACCGTGAGTGGGATGAGCGTATCGCGGATACCGTGCGTGGCTTTATGATTGAGTCTTACCTTGAGGATGGTCGTCAAGACACACCTGAAGTTTACGGTAAATCAATCACAGATCCATGTCTTGGTTGGGATAAGACAGATAGCCTTATTCGTGAAATCCACAATCGACTTTCGTAACAATTATGATTTTTGGACATGGTATAGACTTGCAGGAAATTTCAGCTGTTAAAAAGGCTTATGACCGCAATCCACGCTTTGCAAAAAAGGTATTGACACCAAAAGAGTGGGAGCGTTTTGAATCCCTTTCTGGCAATCGTCAGATGTCCTATTTAGCAGGTCGCTGGGCTGGTAAGGAAGCATTTTCAAAGGCCTGGGGTACAGGTATTGGAGCAGTCGGCTTTAAGGATATTGAAATTTTGACCAATGACAAGGGCGCGCCAGTGGTGACCCAGTCGCCTTTTGAAGGCAATGTCTTCATCTCGATTTCTCATAGCGGTGATTTTGTTCAGGCAAGTGTCATTTTAGAAAAAAACTAAGAGATAGATGTTGGAAGAGGATAGCTTATGATCTCAAGTTTACATCGACCAACCTTGGCAAAGGTTGATCTATCAGCAATTTCAGAAAATATTGAACAAGTGGTTAGTCACATTCCTAAAAAGGTGCAGACTTTTGCAGTTGTTAAGGCCAACGCTTATGGTCATGGGGCTGTTGCGGTGGCCAAGCATTTGTCTAAACAGGTAGATGGTTTTTGTGTTTCCAACCTAGACGAGGCGCTTGAACTCCGTCAAGCTGGCTTAGAGCAACCGATACTTATTTTAGGAGTCGTCTTGCCAGACGAGGTTCCTTTGGCTATTCAAGAAAACATCACTCTGACGGTAGCTTCGCTTGAGTGGTTGGAAATAGCTAAGAAGCAAGGGCTTGATTTGACTGGTTTGACCTGTCATATTAAGATTGATTCAGGTATGGGACGCATTGGGGTGCGTAGCCAAGGAGATGCAGATAGTTTGATTGCTGGTCTGAAGTCACTTGGTGCGGATGTCGAAGGTATTTTTACCCATTTTGCAACAGCTGATGAGGCAGATGATAGTAAATTCAAGCGTCAATTGGCCTTCTTCACGGATTTGGTTAATAACTTGGTGGACCGCCCTCGCTTGGTACATGCTAGCAACTCTGCGACGAGTATCTGGCATGCAGAAACAGTCTTTAATGCGGTACGTCTAGGTGTCGTCATCTATGGTCTCAATCCTAGTGGCAGTGCTTTAGACCTTCCCTATAACATTCGTCCTGCTTTAAGCTTGGAGACAGCACTTGTTCATGTTAAGACCCTGCCAGCAGGTCAAGATGTGGGTTATGGTGCAACGTATACGACGACAGCTGATGAGGTTATTGGAACCATTCCGATTGGCTATGCGGATGGTTGGACCAGAGATTTACAAGGTTTCCACGTTATTGTGGATGGACAGTTTTGTCCTATTGTTGGGCGTGTGTCTATGGACCAGATTACCGTTCGTCTTCCTAAGGTTTATCCCTTAGGAACTCCTGTCATTCTTATGGGGGAAAATGGTGTAGCAAGCATCACTGCGACAGAGGTGGCTGAAAAACGTGGCACTATCAACTACGAAGTCCTTTGTTTGCTTAGTGATCGTGTACCTCGTAGCTATGACTAATATAAATAAAGAGAAATCCAGTTTGATACTGGATTTTTTGATTTTAGTGAAGACCATTTTCATGTGTTATAATAGCTGATAAGGCTTCCTCTTTCACGAGGAGAAGAACACGATAGAAATGATAGAGGATATGATTCGACTAGATTCACCAATTGCGGATTTGAAAGGCTTTGGTCCTAAGTCCGCTGAAAAATTTACCAAATTAGATTTACACACGGTTGGGGACCTCTTGCTTTATTTTCCTTTCCGATATGAAGATTTTAAGAGTAAGTCTATCTTTGAACTGATGGATGGCGAAAAGGCTGTTATTACGGGAACAGTGGTGACGCCTGCCAATGTGCAGTATTATGGCTTTAAACGGAATCGTCTGAGTTTTAAAATCAAGCAAGGAGAGGCTGTGATTGCCATTAGTTTCTTCAACCAACCTTATCTTGTGGATAAGATTGAGATGGGGGCAGAAGTGGCTATTTTTGGCAAATGGGACCAGAAGAAGTCTGCTGTGACTGGTATGAAAGTTCTGACTCAAGTTGAGGACGATATGCAGCCAGTCTACCATGTGGCCCAGGGTGTTAGTCAGGCCCAACTGATAAAGGCCATAAAGGCAGCTTTTGATAGTGGGGCCCTTAATTTGTTGGAGGAAAATCTCCCTCAGGTGCTGCTGGACAAGTACCGTCTCATGAGACGTCAAGAGGCTGTGCGTGCCATGCATTTTCCGAAAGATTTGGCTGAATATAAGCAGGCTCTACGTAGGACCAAGTTTGAGGAGCTCTTTTATTTCCAGATGAATTTACAGGTGCTGAAGGCTGAGAATAAGTCCGAAACCAATGGTCTAGCAATTGCTTACGATGAAGCCAAAATCAAAGCCAAAATTGCAGCATTACCGTTCCCCTTAACAGAGGCCCAACAGCGTAGTTTATCGGAAATCCTAGCTGATATGAAATCTGGGGCTCATATGAACCGTCTCTTGCAAGGAGATGTGGGCTCAGGGAAAACAGTTATCGCTAGCCTTGCCATGTATGGAGCCTATACGGCAGGCTTGCAGTCTGCCCTCATGGTACCGACGGAAATCTTAGCAGAGCAGCACTATCAAAGTTTACAGGGGCTTTTTCCTGAGCTAGAGGTAGTGCTCCTAACTTCTGGGATGAAGGCGGCGGACAAGAAGGTAGCTCTTTCTAAAATCGAATCGGGGGAGGCTCAGATGATTGTGGGGACTCACTCACTGATTCAGGATGCTGTGACTTATCACAGTCTTGGGCTAGTCATTACTGATGAACAGCACCGATTTGGAGTTAATCAACGTCGTATTTTCCGTGAGAAAGGTGACAATCCTGATGTCCTTATGATGACAGCGACACCTATCCCTAGGACTTTGGCGATCACTGCCTTTGGGGAGATGGATGTATCTATCATTGACCAGATGCCAGCTGGACGTAAGCCCATCATCACCCGTTGGGTCAAACATGAGCAGTTAGATACCGTACTGACTTGGATTAAGGGTGAGTTGGAAAAAGACGCTCAGGTCTATTTTATCTCTCCTCTGATTGAAGAGTCTGAGGCTCTCGATTTGAAAAATGCGGTGGCCCTTCATCAGGAACTCACAGATTTCTTTGGGGATTCAGCTACAGTGGCTCTGATGCACGGTCGCATGAAAAATGATGAAAAAGATCAAATTATGCAGGACTTCAAGGATAAAAAATCTCAGATTTTAGTATCAACTACAGTTATCGAAGTGGGGGTTAACGTGCCAAATGCTACGGTTATGGTCATTATGGATGCGGATCGTTTTGGACTTAGCCAGCTTCACCAACTTCGAGGACGTGTAGGTCGTGGCCATAAGCAGTCCTACTGTGTTTTGGTGGCTAATCCTAAAAATGATACCGGGAAAAAACGCATGCAGGCCATGTGTGAGACTACGGATGGTTTTGTTCTAGCAGAAGAGGACCTTAAAATGCGTGGTTCAGGAGAAATCTTTGGAACACGTCAGTCAGGAATTCCTGAATTTCAAGTGGCTGATATTGTGGAAGACTATAATATCCTAGAAGAAGCAAGGCGCGTGGCCAGCCAAATTGTATCTGACCCTAACTGGCGCGAGAATCCTGATTGGCAGGTGCTAGGAGCTCATTTGAGAAGCCAAGGCGAGTTTGATTGAGGAGGAAACCCATGAAAAAGAAACGGTTAAAACTCGATTTTTTTGCTATCTTGCATCCCTTATTTCTTATGATGTTAGGTCTCCTGTTTTATTTTTTCGCCTTCATCTTGATCTGGTTTATTACCGAATTGGCAAAGCTGATAGAAGGAAAGACGGACTTTCATACCCTATATCTTTATTCACTTCTTATCTCTCTAGTTTGTTCGGTATTACTGATTATGTACGTCGCGGGTTTTATAGCTCAGCTGATTATCCATATACAGCATCAAAAGGAAAGGACGCTTTTGCCGGTCTGGTGTATGCTTACGGCTGTACTGATGCTTGTGCCCCTATTCGAAGATTTTAGTATCTTAGGCTCGTCCTGGAATTTTAAAGGGTATTTTCTTTCCATAGTTGCCTACATTGCCTATCTCTTTACAAAGCTACCCAAGGTTATTGAAAGTTACCGCTATCATGCGACAATTCGCTATGCCGTTTGGGTGGCTCTGGTCTTGGGAATTATTTTATCCATGCTTTAGACAGAAAAACTCTCAGTAAACTCACTGAGAGTTTTAAGTTTCCTTCAAGCTTATTACAAGCTTTCTTTAAGTTAGGACACCTATAATAAAACCATCAAAACGAGATAGGTTTTGATAATAAAACGTTTTGGCTAAGCCAAACCATTCCTACAAAGGAGGACAAAACAATGACAGTAAAAATTAAAGTAACCTACAACCGAAATTTCCAGAAGCATCCTCAAGACTTTAAGGTTTATCAAAACTAGTATTGATGCTAGGAAGAGGCTAAATTTACCCATATTCTACAACTTTCATCCCTCATTTTCCAAAATCCCTTTTTCCTTTTTTTCATAACGTAGAATCCCTCTTCTTAAACTCATAAAAAGTCTAGACGGAAGCATGACCAGTCTAGGCGATTAACATAAGTAAGCTAACCAGTTGAGATTTTCTTGACTGGTTTTTATTTTTTTGAATTTTAGATAAAAAATATCGAAAAACGATAAAAATGTGTTGACAAGGAGAAATAAAGAGTGTAATATATAATTATCGATAAACGATAATAAGTTTTCGATAAAGATAATCTTATTCGCGAAAAAGAGAAATTATATACCAAAAACTATTTAATAAAGGAAATACTTATCATGAAAACACTTAAATCAATCATCAACGCAGTTCTTATTCTTCTTATGGCAATCTACGGTCTTGCAATGCTTGCTTTACTTATCCTTCCTTTTGTGGATGTGACTAATCTTTTTCCAGGTGCTGAGGTTCATTACCTTTCTGGATGGGGTTACTGGCTAGTCTCAGAGTTACAATTCGCCTTCTATCTTGCCTTGCTTTGTCTCCTTCGTAAAGAGCTTAAAGACTTTACTTGGAAGGCATTTTGGACAGAAGATTTTTCTCTCTTCTTGAAAAAGGCTGCTCTTCTAACCTTTGTGCCATCAGCCTTGAATATCTTCTTACAGTTGGGAACGACTAATCACCTTGTAGTGGACTTCAGCACATCAGTCTGGCTCCTCTTGGTCTCTCTAGCTTGTGATGCTGTCCGTCTTCGTAAGGGACAAACAGCTGTCAAATAATTGAAGGAATCTTATTTGAAAAGTAGTAAAATCTTACCTATAAACTAGTATTTTATATTGATATTCGATATAATTGATACTGTTAATAGTTAGCTAATGATTTAGTATGAGGTCAAGGGCTCCTAGAGGCACCTTGGCTTTTTCTAGTCTATGCTCAAAGAAATCAAATGAATTTACAATCGAGGTAACACATGACAACTATCTTATTTTATTTTTTAATCATCCTAGCCTTGGCTGGCTCTAGTTATTATGGTTGGAGATCGGCCAAAAGTGCTAAAAATCGTCAGGAAACGCAAGAACAGAAACGTCTACGTAGTATTCTCCTGTTCGTTAATGTCCTCCTTTTTGCGGGCTTTTTAAGTCTTGTTATTACCATTCTTAATGACGCCTTTATTCTGACTGGTCATGAAGGACTCTTACAACAAGGTTTGCGTATGCTTCTTGGTTCGGGGGTTACCGTGAAAAGTAGTAGCACTAGTCTGACGCTTTTTGCAGCAACCATTGATTTCCTTCGTATGTCAGTCAACATAGGCTTCTTGTTGTGTCTACGTGTCTTTCTGATTAATCTTTATCGTTCTGATATTTTTATCGCTAAAAATGCTAAGTTGGTTCGTTGGTCAGCGCATTTGCTAGTTCTTGGGGCCTTTATCAATAATGGTATCTTTACATTTGGGACAGGCAACCATAGTTATAGTTTCTTTAATATCAGTTATTTGCTAGTTAGCTTTGTTCTCTATGCTGTTGCTATGATTTTGACTAAGGCTAATGCCATTGCTGAGGAAAATGAGTATACGATTTAGGAGGGGCTTATGATTATTGTCAATTTGGACGTTGAACTTGCCAAGAAGAAGATGCGCTCGGGTGAGCTGGCAGAACGGATTGGTATTACCCCAGCCAATCTCTCGGTTCTTAAGACAGGCAAGGCCAAGGCAATCCGTTTTACAACACTGGACGCTATTTGTAAAGAGTTAGATTGCCAACCAGGAGATATTCTTGAATATAGACCTGACGAAGAAAACTAAAAGCCTGAAGCATTTCAGTCACCTTTCTGGTGACCATGCTTCAAGCTTTTTATTTTTTCTTCAACCATGCGACCAGGGCTAGACTGGCTAGCACGGTACCACAGACCATGGCGATATGTGTTTTTGAGATGGTTAGTTCATAGTGGAAATCTTTATTTTCCAATTTATCGGTTGCTTCAATACTAAGTTTCATGTCTTATCCCTCGATATAGTCTTTCAATTCTTGACCTTTGAGTCCGGCACTGAGTGCGATGAGGAGTTTGAGGCGAGCTTTTGGTGCATTGAGTTCTTTAACAAACATTACGCCAGCTTCTTGGAGTTTGACCCCACCCCCTTCATAGGCGTAGACAGGTTCGGCGATACCGTTGAAGCAGCGGGAAACGAGCACAACAGGGACTCCTTTTTCCATAAGATTTGTGATTTCTCTTGCAGCCAATGGTGGGAGGTTTCCAGCACCTAGTGCCTCGATAACCACGCCATCAATCTTTTCAGGGTCTAGGAGACTGATGATTCCATCTCCGATACCCATCCCAGCATAGGCCTTGATGATTGGTACTGTTCCTGTGATTTGTTCCAAGTCAAAGCGAACACGAGGCTCAGCAGTTTTGAACCAGAGGATGTCATGCTTCATGATGATTCCTAGTGGACCGTGGGTTGGTGTGTGGAAGGTTGCCACGTTTGTGGTATGGGTCTTAGTCACATACTTGGCTGCATGGATTTCATCATTCATAACGACCAGGATTCCTTTGTCAGCGGCCTTGTCGTCGCTAGCAACACGTAGGGCTGAGAGATAGTTATAGACACCGTCGCTTCCTAGCTCGTTTGACGAACGCATGGCACCAGTTAGGACGATTGGAATCTCAGGGACGGCCATGGTATCTAGGAAGTAGGCTGTTTCTTCCAGGGTATCTGTCCCATGAGTGATGACCACACCATCATATTGCCCAGCTGTTTCCTTGATTTTTTTGTAAATATCCAGCATGTGGTAGGGTGTGATATGTGGGCTAGGGATATTAAGAAAATCGAGAACGGTTAGTTCTAAATGATCTAAATCAAGTCCCACATGGTTCATGGGATTATCAGCGTTTTGCCTGACCCTACCATCATTATCCGCTGACATGGAAATGGTCCCTCCAGTGTGAAGGACTAGGATTTTTTTTGTCATTTATACTACTCACTATCATATTTATGTTATAATTTATTTTAGCATAAAATGTTAGAAGGAGGGGAGCTCTGTGGCCATTAAAGCAGTCTTTTTTGATATTGATGGGACTTTTCTAAATGACCGAAAACGCGTGTCTAGTTCAACCAAAAAAGCCATCAGTCAAATGAAGGAAGATGGTATCTTAGTTGGTTTGGCAACAGGTCGTGGTCCAGGATTTGTTCAGCCTTTCATGGACAATCTGGGTCTGGATTTTGCAGTCACTTATAATGGTCAATATATTTTGACTCATGACAAGGTCCTGTATCAAAATCAGCTCCCTAAATCAACAGTCTACAACTTGATTCGCTATGCCACCAAGCACCGTAGAGAGATTTCTCTAGGGACTAGCACAGGTCTTGTTGGTTCCAATATTATTAGTATGGGAACGAGTAAGTTTGGACAAATCGTCAGCCGTATTGTCCCTAAGTCCTGGGCTAAGATGGTGGAACGTAGTTTCAAGTCTTTGATTCGTCGTTTCAAGCCACAAAGTATTGAGACTCTTAAGACTATCATGCGTGAGCCTATTTATCAGGTGGTTATGGTAGCGACGGTGGGGGAAACACAAGATATTGAAGAAAAGTTTCCTCATGTGAAGATTACCCGTTCAAGTCCTTATTCAGCCGATATTATTTCAGCGGACCAATCTAAGTTAAAAGGTATCGCTCATCTAGGTGAGGTTTTTGGTTTCGAACTCAGTGAGGTTATGGCCTTTGGGGATTCGGAAAATGACCTAGAAATGCTGTCTGGCGTCGGCATTGGTGTTGCCATGGGTAATGGTGAAGACGAGCTGAAAGACCAGGCTACCCATGTCACTGATACTAATAACCAGAATGGGATTGCCAAAGCCTTGTCACACTACGGTTTGATTCATTTTGAGACAGAAAATTCATTTACCAGTGATGATGGCAACTTCAACAAGGTTAAGGATTTCCACCATTTGATGGATGGCTCAACTAACGACATGCCTCGTGTTTACGGTATTGAGGAAGCTAGTCACCGTGCGGACTTCAAGTTGGAAGAAATCGTCGAATTTCTTTATGCTTCATCAGGTGGGGACAAGCGTGTCTTTGGTCAGGCTGTTCTGGATTTGCATGCTGCTCTTGATAAGGCAGCCCTCAAAGTTAGTTCTAAAGAGCACTCAGAGTCAACGATGGTTGGTCAGGTGGATGCTTTGACTGACTTGCTTTACTTGACCTATGGTTCATTTGTCCTTATGGGGGTGGATCCTAAGCCTTTCTTTGATACGGTTCATGAGGCTAATATGGGGAAAATTTTCCCCGATGGCAAGGCTCACTTTGATCCCGTGACCCACAAAATTCTTAAACCAAGTGACTGGGAAGAGCGATTTGCACCAGAACCACACATTAAACGAGAGCTGGATCGTCAGATTCAAAAATCTCTACAAAGAAGTAAATAGAAAATATAAAGGTTTGGACAGTTTGCTCCAAGCCTTTTTCTAATAAAAATGACATTTATTAATGTCTTTATTTGTGATAAAATAAAGACATTCTATGTATTTTTAAGGAGATTATTATGACTAAAGCAGATTGGTTAGACTTTTTTGAAGCCATCAATGGTCGTTCAGCGACTGAAGAAGAAATTGCAGCAGCACTTGCAGCTGGTGAGTTCCAAGATGACGCACCAGCAGTAGAAACTGCCCCAACACAAGAAGCGCCAGCGCAACCAGCTTTCGCTAATGTTCAAGAAACACCAGCCCAAGAGGCGCAACCACAGCCAACTTTCGCTGGTGCCCAAGAAGCGCAACCACAGCCAACTTTCGCTGGTGCACAAGAAGCACAACCGCAAGCTCCTTTTGCAAATGCTCAGGCTGCTCAAGCACAACCAACCTTTGCAGGGGCTCAAACTGCTCCAGTACAAGGAGTGCCAAATCAAGCAGCGCAACCACAAGCTGGTTTTGCGAATGCTCAAGCTGGTCAACAAGCAGCTTTTGCTAACGGTCAACCTCTTCAACCAGGTCAAAACGTTCAATTTATCAATGGTCAAGCTGTAGTTGTCCCTGCACAACCATCAGCATTTGCGACAACTTTCAAAAACTACTGGACATGGTTGCTTAATGCATGGCGTCGTCCAGCTGACATGACAGACTATGGTAAACACAATGGTTGGCTTAACTATATCTTCTTGTCACTCTTCACTGGACTTGCCTTCTTTGCAATCTTGAGCGCTGTGGCACGTAAATTTATTAGCCCAGTTGTATCAACAACAAATGCATTGTCTAGTATGTTTGGTTCTTATGGAACAGATAGTTACTCATCTTCAATTTCAAGTCATACATCTAGCATTGGTTTTGGAGCCTTCTTCGCAAGTATCCTAGCTGCCTTCCTCTTTATCTTTGCCTTTATCTTGGCAGGATTTGTAACACGTAAGGCTATCTTCCGTGACCCTGAGACTACTTTCTTGAATAGCTTTGACCGTTTTGGTCGCTTGACATCATTGGCCTTGCCAATCTTGCTCGTAACAATCTTGTTGGGAGCTATTGGACTTGTTGCCTTCCCAGGATTCTTGTTCTATGTTGTTTACTTCTTATTTGCAATTGCTAATCTATTTACAATTGTTCCTGTAACAACAGCGTGGAAGGCTGATAAATTCTATCAAATGATTTTGGCAGCACTTTTGAATGGTGTCATTTTGTCAATCTTGTTTGCAATCGTATTTGCTATCATGTCATCATTTACAGTAGGTCTTCTATTCTAAGTAAACCTCTGACGATTTTTGAAAAAGCAAGTTTATAGGAGTCTTTATGGCAACAAAAGAAAAGTGGATTGATTTATTTGAAAAGGCAGTTGGTCGTCCGCCCCATGCTTTGGAGATTGAAGAAGGCCAGAAAGCAGACTTTGACTTAAAGGCTATTAAAGGCATTGCGGCAATGGGCTTGGACCAAGAAGCCACTCCTTCTGAACCAACAGAAGAAGTTGATGAGTATGACGTTGCCGAGGAAGTGTTTGAAGATGTACCGCTTGGTGATGAAGAGGAAACGACTCCTTTAGAAACTGAGGAGCTTGCACCAGTATCTCAAGCAGATCAAGGTCAAACTGAAGAGAATTCAGAGGCCGCTTCTAAAGAAGCACAAGCCATCTGGATGAAGGCTTTTAAAACCTATGTTGGACGTCAACCTCTTCCTGAGGAATTCTTACTTGGTAAGTCTTCAGGTTATGATGTGTCAACTATCCATCAGTTTATCTCAGATGGTAAGGCTGCGAAACCAGCCAAGCCTGCCATGGCTAAAGGGAAGAAAATCCTGATTATTGCTGGTGTTGTTGCAGCAGTCTTGGCACTTGCTGGTTACGGCTTTGGTTCTTACTACTACTCACGTGGTCAAGTAGCAGAGCGTTATGAAGCAGCAGCTAAGAAGAGCTTTAAAGATAGCTTGGAATACCAAGTATGGTCTGATACTAAAAAGGAAATTAAAACATCCGAAGTCAAGTACACAGACACTAAAAGTACACAAGCCTATAGCAAGAGCCAACTCCTGTCTGGCGAACGTATGCAAAAGGTTGGGCGTCAGTTCCTTATTTTTCCTAAGTGGAGAGTCGTGGTAGATCCTGGAACGGTTGATTTAACCGTTAATACAGCTGATTTGAATGTGACTATTAACGGGGTTTCTTACGCGACCACAGATGGCAATAACTACACGGCTAAATTGAACCATCTCTATCCAGGAACTTACAATTTTGTGGCTTCTGGTAAGGTCAATGATCAAGATATCACGGTCTCATCTGAGGAAAATGTGACCTCTAAAACAGAAGTTAACCTTTCTGTAGAGTATCTTAGCTTTACTGTTAAGTCTAATCTTAAGGATGGAGACCTCTACGTTGGTGGTACCAAAGTTGGAACCCTTAACTCAGGGAAACTAGATGTTAACAAGGTAGCAGTAGCTGGATCATCAGCCGTTTATGTTAAGAAGAATTTCGAAGATGGTAGCTCTATCAAGACAGAGACACTGTCTATTAAGAAAATCTCTGAAGGTCAAACGGTTACTCTAGATGCTGATGGTGTTCTTGACCGTGATACGGCAGATCGTCTCTTGACCGCTGCCTACGGTAAATTTGGTAGCTACGCTTCTAATCACAACACGACACCAGATGGTGTATCCGATATTTTCCTTAATGGTACTGATGATACCATGTATAAGGATGTAACGGCTGATATTGATAAAAATACTACAGGTGCTAAAAACCGTGCCGCTGATAGTATTACTTTCTCAGACGTTGACGTCACAGAAGTCGTTCAGACTGGTGAGAAGACCTTCAAGGTGACCTTCACTGCAGTTTATGATTTCTACTATGGTTATGATTCGAAATTCAAGTCATCAGGAGATATTAAAGATAAAATCTCTTGGTCATGTAATGTGGAATATGTTGGTGACGATAGTGACTCTAGCAGTAGTGGTTCTAACTACAGCGACTACCGTATCAATGGTAAGGCTGGTGAATCACAAAAAGTGAGTCGTGAAGATACTGTGAAGTAGTAGTTACTTGCTCAGTTAGTTAGCATTGAACAGATTACAAATGGGAGGGGAGTCCTCCACACTAAAAATGAGAACTTGGCAACAGCCAGGTTCTTTTGTTTGTCTGTTTTAACCTCTTAGGGGCTAAACTGTGCCACTTACCTAAAAGGCCTTGTTTTGTGTAAAGCACTTGTTATAATGGAAGCATCAAAAGGACAGGAAAGGAGTATTATGAAAGTTAGAAT
>OLOO01001136.1_pt1 | contig 18944 bp, 15 predicted proteins | sample 1672621 | NCBI WGS metagenome assembly OLOO01 (sample SAMEA3136706, study PRJEB25190) | human gut metagenome | biome: human gut; feature: human-associated habitat; material: faeces | place: Austria | collected 2013 | reverse complement strand
AGCACGACCTTGCCAAGGTCGGGGTCGCGGGTTCGAGTCCCGTCTCGCGCTCTTCTTAATTCAAAAAAACACATCTGCATCAGATGTGTTTTTTTCTTTACTGAGACTCGACCCCGCTCGCGGGTTCGTATCTACGCTCCGCTTCGGTCGGTGCTAACAAAGGTCCACTGGACCTTTAGCACCCCGTCTCGCTTCTACTCTACTCCATTGCCGGACTCGAACGGGTTCGTATCTCCATTTCACTCCGGTCGGCGCTAGCAAAGGTCCTCTGGACCTTTAGCTTCTCCGTTCCACTCCGGTCGGTGCTAACAAAGGTCCACTGGACCTTTAGCACCCCGTCTCACGCTCTTCTTATACATAAAAGGTATCCTTGGGGGCGCCCTCCATAAGGAATGTGCCCCAAGGTGGCGTATCGCTCGTCAGACAGCTTTCCGCTAGCGTTGTCCTCATAGATTTGCCGCACGGTCTTTAGGGATTATTTGACATGTAGAATAATCCATATATCCCCCTCGGACGGTCATTCAGTTGTCAGGTCGGCTCTTTGCCCTCACGCTAATCAATTGGAAATTTATTTTCGATTTGAACGAAGTAAATTTTGTAAACTTTCCGCAAACGACCAAAAGAGCCGGTACACAGCACATCAAATCAGCGAGAGATAATCTCTCGCTATATCTTTGATGAAACTATGTACCGGCGCTGAAATTCAGAAACCTTCAATGTCTGCTTTCTTCCGTTCCGCAGGCAGACACTGCACTGGAACGGCGCAGCCGCAATCTTTTTCGGTAGATTGTGACAGGAAAGACGGCTGCCGTTTCCGACAGCCGCCCTTGGGTTAAACATTTGATTTTACTTTACGCTGCGCTTTTTCTTTCTGCCGTAAACGGTTGTTGCCGTTACCGCACCGCCGCTGATAAACAGCAGAGCAATCCACAACAAAAGATTGGAGTTATCTCCCGTCTGCGGAGACTTGTCGGCATCGGGTGTGATGGTGCCGCTGGGCCGCTTCACCGTTACGGTATCGGCCTGCTTGATTTCCTGTGTTGCCGCAGCGTCCTTGTAATACTTCTTGCAACCGGAGCAGTACCAATACTCGATATTGCCCTCGGCAGTCTTGGTCGCCGCCACTGCCGAGAAGTGTTTCAAATCAGAGTGGTTGTTTACATTCAGCTCTCCATAGCTTTCGCCGCAGAACTCACACTTTGCCTTGTCCTTGCAGGTGGCCTTACCGCCGGAGTGCTCACTGAGTGTCTTGCCGCAGAGGTCGCACTTATGATCCTTATTGGTATCGGTGCACTCACTCAAAATCTTTTCGCAAACATCGCACTTGTGATCTTTGTTACCATCCGTGTGCTCGACTTCATCCGTTTTTGCTCTGCACTCGGTACACTCGTGCCAATGGTTGGTTTCATCCGTTGACCAATCGGGTGAGTAGCTGTGCGGTTTCAGATCGCCGTATTTCTCACCACAAATCTCACAGGTTGCCTGCTCGATGCAGGTTGCTGTTCCGCCGGTGTGCTCGTTTTGAATGGTAACCGTCTTTTCGGCAGAGAAGTCAAAGCCGTCAGCGGTCTTTGCACTTACGATCAGCTTAAAGCTGTTTTCTTCCGCCGGATATGTGGATGCTTTTATGATACCGCTGTACAAACCATTCTCAACGGTCGGCGTAAGAGGGCCATCACCAAGTCCGATAAACTCATACCCATAGGCTGCATCCGTCGCGCCTTCCGGCAGAGTAAAGCTGAATTTGTAATCCTGCGTCCGGCAAACTTTGTCGGAGCCACTGATGTTAATGGTCGGAATATCCTTTTTTGCAGTTTCGTGATTGCAGAATTTACACTTCTGCCAATACTGCCCGTTTTCACTCTGCCACTCGTAGGTGTGTCCGTCGTTCACGGTTACGATAACCCTTGTTTCATTGCCTGCCTTGTCGGTCACAACAATCGTCTGCTCACCGCTTGCGGGAGAGAGAATAAATTGACCGTTTTCATCAAGGATGACTTCCGTGCCGTTCACCTTCACTGTGCCGATATATTTTTCGTCAACGATAATAGTCTGTGCTGCGCAATAGGTTTTGCCGGCTTCAATGCCGGTGATAACGGGGCTTGTTCCGTCAAGCACAATACCGTTTGTGTTAATGTAGGCAACGTTTCCGCTGGTATCGGTCAGTTTTGCATAAATAACATACTCGTTATCGGGATTGATACTGAACGGTGCGGAATATGCCGTAAAGGTCATTCCCGCAAGTTCCGATTCGGCAAGCGCCTTTTCGCTCAGCAAGTATTCAATTGTCACCGTCTCGCCGCTGTTGTCAGTGGCCGTAACAGTTACCGTCTGCGTATCCTTAAAGAACAAACCGAAGGTGATGGTGTTGAGGAAAGACTTCCAGTCGTTTTCGGCAATCTTGATTTCGCCTGTAGGTGCTGCAATATCACGCCACTGAGCCGTGATCGTCAGATTCTCCGCAGGCATGGTTGTCGGGAATGCTTTATCCCAGCCGTTGAACTGATAGCCCTCTCTTGTCAGGGTCGGAGCGGTAATCGGTGTGCCGTAATCCTGCGTTATGGTAATATCCGCTTCGCCGTTTTCGGGCTTGACTGTGACGGTATATTGATTGATTTCCCACTTCGCCCAATATTCCTTGTTGCCCGTTTCGGTGTCGCCGATTGCCGTAACAGGAGAGCCGGTCAGATTTTCGTTGTCATACCAGCCCTTGAAGGTGTACCCGGTGCGCGTCACATCTGTCGGGAGTGTTGCGCCCACGCCGTAGGTGTAGGAGGTGACATTGCCGCTGTTGATAGTGCCGTCGCCCGCGTTCAGCGTGACGGTATAGGTCGGGGCTGTCCACTGCACCGTCAGTTCCGTCACATCAGCAGGAACACTGGCACCGGGGGCGTAGGAATTGCCATTGCTGTCAAGCCACATAAAGTAACTGCCTGTATCTCCGGCCGGGCGGGTCAAACCGCCGGATGCAGGCGCGGTAAACTTGCTGCCGTTTTTCACGATGATGTGAATAGCATCGGAGCTGCCGCCCAGCTTGCCGCCGCCAAGGTTGAGGGTAACGGCTTTCAGCCCGTCAGCGCCCAGTGTGTCAGCGTTCAGGACTTCAAGGACGGGGCGGAAGCCGAAGGTCAGGTAAGAGGTATTGTAGCTGGTCCAGAAACGGGCCGAACGTTTCCACCCGCGAACCGCACGGAACAACGCCGAAATTCTTATAGTAGTATCTTGTCCACACGAAAGCATCTTCCCCCAGTTTTTGATATATCCGTCGTCCTTATCCAGTATCTTATCCCATTCGTTGCTTTTGGGCGTGCCGCGTTCTGAATCACCTGAGCCTGTATAACTACTTCCCACAGACGGTGCGCGCAGGGTATAGTCCACGCCGCCACTGGCATAATTTTTGCCGAAAATCAGACTCGCAGTATCTAAGTCATTCCAGCTTACCGTATGCGTTACGACATAGTCCGCCACAAACAGGCTGTGGGGATATTTTTTCTGCTGTGCATATTCCTCGGTGGTTGCCATCTCCGATGTGAGCTTGTAGGCGTTCACCGTCCCTGCGTAGGTAAAGGGAACATAATGCAGCGTGCTGTCCGGCAGATCGCCGTTTTCCGTTCCGGGTACGTTCTCGCCGGAGAGGTCAAAATAATATCTGCCGCCGGGTTTGAGGGAAAACTGCTCTGATAAAGCAAACTGCGCCGTGAGCTTGGTAACGTCCGCCGGAACAATGGCACCGGGCGCGTAGAGCTTGCCGTTGCTTCCGAGCCACATGAAGTAGCTGCCTGTATCTCCGTCCGGGCGGGTCAAACCGCCGGACATGGGAGCGGTAAATGTGCTGCCGTTTTTCACGATGATCTGAATAGCCTCGGAGCTGCCGCCCAGCTTGCCGCCGTTCAGGTCAAGGGTAACGGCCTTCATCCCGTCAGAGCCCAGTGTGTCAGGGTTCAGGACTTCAAGGACGGGGCGGAAACCGAGGTAGACGTTCCGAAACGAGGACGAGGTGTAATACCAGGAGCGGGCCGAGTTGTACCCACGGTACGCCCGGAACGACTCGGCGGAAGAAGAAGTATCCTGTCCCCACGAATACATTTTATTCCAGTTTTGGATATATCCGCTGTTCTTGTCCAGTATCCTGTCCCATTCATTATTTGACGGCGTGTCGTGTTGGGACTCACCCGAGCCTGTAGAGTTACTTCCCACAGACGGTGCGCGCAGGGTATAGTCCACGCCGCCGCTGGCATAATTTTTGCCGAAAATCAGACTTTTCGTATTTAAGTCATCCCAGCTTACCGTATGCGTTACGGCATAGTCCGCCACAAACAGGCTGTGGGGATATTTGTTCTGCTGTGCATACTCCTCGGTGGTTACCGTCGCAGACGTGAGTTTGTAGGCTTCTATCGTTCCCACATAGGTAAAGGGAACATAGTGCAGCGACGTATCCGGCAAAGAAACCGCACCATCTGAGTTTCCGCTGTTTGCTGTGCCGGGAATGTCCTCGCCGGATAGGTCAAAGTAATAGGTGTCGCCGGGTTTGAGGGAAAACTGCTCGTCAGGCGAATCATTAGCCAATAGCATTGGCGCAGCCAGCGCCCCCAATGCAGCGGCAGCTTCCGCATACCGGGTCATATCCAGCTCATCGATTTCCTCGTCGGAGAGCTTCTCCTTCGCCTCGTCGATGGCGTCAAGCTGCGCCTTGACTTCTTCGGCGTTATCTTCAGTGATTTCTTCTGCGTTCGGTAAACCGTCGATCATGGCCTGTACCTGATCTGCGGCACTCAGCTCTATGGGACCATTCGGATCATCGGCTCTCTCGGTGCTGCCGTTTTCGCCGGTTCTGTCCTCAACAGGGATGTATTGACCGCAGTTCTGCGGTATGGCATTCTCCGCTCCACAGACAGGGCATTCCTTGTTCATGTTGTCCGTCGTGCAGGCCGTTTCACAGCTGCAAACAGGCGGTCCTTCCGCACTGTCCTCCGCAAATGCCGCCGTGGGCAGCAACCCTATCAACATCACACAGCAGAGCAGAAGACTTAAAATTCGTTTTCTCATTTCGTTTCCTCCGTTTCGCTGCCGCTCGACAGCTTAAAATCGTATTTCATTTCCAGCATGGCAAACAGCTTATACATAACCTCTGTGGCGATTGCCTTAATATCTAATGACTGAATAAAGGCAAGCACATTTTCCTGTTCCGCCTCCGGTATCCGATACACCCGCATTGCCGCCGTCAAAAAGCGGCTGAGCTTGCGTTCCAACGGAAAATGAATATCACATTTTCTCGCCATATAGCTGCGCATCAATCCCGCCGTGCCAATTTCCATCTCATAAAAGTCGCTCTCGGTATCATCAGGGAAATGTTCACCAAAAATCTGCTTCAGCTCTGCTGTGGTATGCAGGTAAATATATTCCGACGTGTCGGGCAGGGAATAGGCTTCAATGTAGATTTCTCGCAGGTTCTCATTCAGTTCAGTCAGTGTCAGTTGGATCGCCGTTTCCACCGCATAGGCGTAAACCGGCGGCAGCTTGCTGTCTGCAATGCTTCTTGCCACGCCGAACTGTCCGCCGAACATCGTTTCGGTCAACTCCAGCAAAATTCTGTCCTTGGTAGGAAACAGATTCAAATAGCTTCCCCTTGCCACACCTGCCTCGTCCACAATCTGACTGACAGTGGTGTTTTTATACCCCTGCTCCAAAAAGAGACGGACGCATACGGTCAGTATTTTCCTCTTTGTTTCGCTGCTGTCTCTTCGCAAATATGTCACCTCTCTTCAATTTTGTTAGTATATATACTAATAATATCACAGCAAGTGCAAAAAGACAATCGGTATTTGAAACTTTACCTCCGTAAATTGTGACATTTCCGCAAACGCTGGCTTCTTCCATTACTCACGGAACTTTATGACTTCTTGAATACTACCCGCAAAGGAAAAGCCGCCGTCTGTTGACAGCAGCCTTTCCGATTGTTTGTTATGCGTAAATCAAATCGTTTGAAACAACCTCCATAGCAGCATTGTGGATGTTGTTCATCTTCTGCACCCACAGCATTTGGTTTTCCGCTTTGAGTGCTTCCGTTAAACCCTCCTTTTCGGCAAGTTGTTTTACCAGCCGAGAGAACATTTCCTCTGCCTGCTCGTTTAGGTCGGCAAGGTAATCGTTCAGCTTGCCACTTATCAGCAGTTCGGAATAGAGTACCTTGCGGTGCTGTTTCAGATACCGCAAGTGTCGCTGTCCCCATACGCCGATATGCCTTGATTCTTCTTTAGGCAGTTTCAGGCAGGGAAGATAGTAATCGCCCTGCAATTCATACCAAAGTCCGTTTTTCTCGTCATAAATGTACTTATCCATTTTGTAATCCTCCAATTATGATTAATTTTACCTACAATCCAATCATTCCGGCTGATTACAAAAGCCAAAGGGAGAGGACTTCCTTACGAAGCCTCTCCCTTCTAGGATACCTTTTTTTGTATAAACGAGTCCTGCCGGACTCGAACGTTCGAGGTCTTCGCTCCGCTTCGGTCGGCGCTCTTCTACCTATGCATCGAATGTAAGAACGATGTTGCCACAGCCTTCTGCCAATTTTTCACACATCATATGCACATTTTTCTGCAATGGTATTTCTTTTTTGTTCTCATCTAATAAAATAATGCTCTGTTTTGAACAGTCTGTAAAAGCTGAACTGTCAACAAAATATCTATACCACCTGCCATATATAGAATCAGTCTTCACATCTATTTGATGAACCAGTGTAAATTTCTCTCCATAAGGGCTATGTGGCACATATGTAATTTTGGCATATTTGACACGTGCATATGGTGCAATTTGTTTTTCCCATTGTTTCTGTTCATCTTCTTTATATTTATCTTCCTTATATTTACCTTCATTTTCAGATCCCATGACCACTACAGCAATAATAATTATCACCAATATCCACCACATGATTCATACCTCCTTTTATTTTTCTAATTCAGCAATGCGTTTGTCAATATCCGCAGATACTTTGTCAAGTTCTTCATCAGACATATTCTGTATCATACTGATGATTTCTCTCTTCGTAAAACCAGCAATAAACTCATGATCAAGTTCGTCGAGTTTGTCATGTTCATCAGACTTTTTCCAGAATAACTTCTTAAACTTCATTAATCCCAACATATGCTACCTCTTTTCTTTCTTACAATCATTTATTGTTTCTTGATGGTTTTATTTTATCAAACACATACTATTCACCTGTTCCCAGAATGCAAAAAAATCGAGTAAAGATTTTCGCTCCATCTTTACCCGATTTCTTTATACTTATATCCATTTTGATGCTGCTTCTAAGTCAATCACCTTTTTATTATGCGAGAAAAAGTGCTTTGTTATCCATCACTCTTTTGCCTGCTGTGCATCCAGATAGTTCTGTGCTGCAGTCTTCAGTTCCTGGCAAGCCATTGTTTTCTAAATACCAATGTACCGGATGATTCATTTTCAACACTAATTGTTATGGAATAGTTTCTTGTTCTGATACTTCGGTTCGCACGTTAAATTAATACGAAGTCTTCTGAAAATATCTGTATCTACAGATGATAAAATAACTGAACAATGTGCATTGCAATTCTTTAACCTCGGCAGACAATCCAGTGCTTTCTTTGCATTCTCATTGGAGGCCGCACTGACAGAAAGAGCAACCAATACTTCATCTGTATGCAGTCTCGGATTATGATTACCCAGATAATTCACCTTCAGTTCCTGAACCGGACGAATAACTTCTGATGCCAATAAATGTTCGTCATCCGAAATATCCGCCAGGGCTTTCAATGCATTCAAAAGCATTGCGGATGCCGCGCCAAGCAGTGCCTTATTCTTGCCGGTAACAACTCTTCCATCCGGAAGTTCAATGGCTGCTGCCGGTTCCCCTGTCTCCTCTTCTGTTGTCTTAGCCGCAACAGCAACAGCATAATCTGCAGTTGAAAGACCTTCCTGGTTCAGAAGCATTTCCAGCTTGCTGATCTCTGCCTTATTCTCCTTGCCCTTCTTCTGCTCACAAAGGGCAATATAATAACGGCGGATCATCTCTTCTCTTGCGGCTTTCTTCACCGCTTCATCATCAATAATACAATTGCCGGCCATATTCACACCCATGTCTGTCGGTGACTGATAAGGCGATGTTCCTGAAATCGTCTTAAATATCGTCTGCAGGACAGGGAAAATCTCAACGTCTCTGTTATAATTAATGGCAACCTTGCCATAGGCTTCCAAATGGAAAGGATCAATCATATTGACATCATTCAGATCCGCAGTTGCTGCTTCATAAGCAAGATTCACTGGATGCTTCAGAGGAATATTCCAGATTGGGAAAGTCTCAAACTTCGCATAACCTGCTTTAATACCGCGCTGATGCTCATGGTACAGCTGAGACAGACATGTTGCCATCTTACCACTTCCCGGTCCCGGAGCTGTCACAACGATCAATGAACGCTCTGTCGGAATATAATCATTCTTGCCGAAGCCATCCTCACTGACAATCAGCGGAATATTCGCCGGATAACCCTCGATCATATAATGTCTGTATGCAGCCACACCAAGATCACCCAGTCGCTTAATAAATCCGTCCGCGGACTGCTGTCCCTGATACTGTGTGATCACAACACTTCCCACATAAAGCCCCACACTTCTGAAAAGGTCGATGAGTCTCAGTACTTCCTGATCATAGGTAATACCGATATCGCCTCTCTTCTTGTGCTGATCAATAGCAGATGCACTGACTGCAATTACAATCTCTGCCTGGTCTTTTAACTTCAAAAGCATCTGCAGCTTACTGTCCGGCTGGAATCCCGGAAGAACTCTGGATGCATGATAATCATCAAAAAGCTTACCGCCAAATTCCATATAAAGCTTGCCGCCGAACTGAGCCATTCTCTCTCTGATATGTTCTGACTGCATATTCAAATATTTTTCATTATCGAATCCTATCTTTCCCATCTTTGTCTCCCTTTCTTTGACATTCTTATTAATCGTAACACCTTCATCGACTTCATGCAACAAAAATTATGATTTATTTTTTTCAACTAATCCTTTTCTATTTTTACGGATGGACATATTGATGAAAATACTATAAAATATAACCGATTGACAATGTTAAACAATGCATAAAATACAGGAGGACTTACAATGGGTAAAGAAGCCAAAACCAATGCTATGCGCATCTTGGATAAGAATAAAATTCCTTATGAAATGAACACCTACACCTGTGATGAATTTATCGACGGCTGCCATATTGCTGATCAGCTGGGTCAGCCTTATGAACGCAGTTTCAAGACACTGGTCACTGTCGGCAAAAGCAAGAATTATTTCGTATTTGCTATCCCTGTTGATAAGGAACTGAACTTAAAGGCCGCTGCCAAGGCTGCCGGTGAGAAGAATGTTGAACTGATCCATGTCAAAGATATCAATGCCATCACCGGTTATATCCGGGGCGGCTGTACCCCCATCGGCATGAAGAAGCAGTTTCCGACATTTATCCATGAATCGGCCGCCGATTTTGACACGATTATTATCTCCGGCGGGCGTCTCGGTGTTCAGCTGATTCTCTCACCTCAGGATCTGATCAAAGTTACCCGGGGACAGTTTGCGGATATTATCATGCACTGATTCCGAATGGAGAGTTCATCTGCCTGCTTATAACAACAGGGACATTCTCATGACCTGCCATGAAAATGTCCCTGTATTTTATTCCTCTGTTATTCAGGATTCAATGCCATTACGCCGTAGCAAAGACATAGCTGATAAATGCATCCATGGCCTCTTTTTCTGCAAAGCGTGCCAGATAAAGTCTGTCTCCCATCGCTGATGCCAGAACTTCAGGAAGCTCTGTTGTCATCATAATGTCATCCTTATACGCAGCCATCACTTCTTCATAGCTGTGCAGATAATGTTTTTCCTTTCTGCATCCTGCCGAAACACAATAGTATTTATCCGGATACTCTTCCTTTGTCAGCCGATCAAAAGCAACCATGTCCGCCCAATCTTTGTAGACATCCGTACTACAGGCATAATTGATCATATCCGGTGTGAAACCGCCTGATGGCCTGTAATTCACTTCCAGACCAATAATCTTTCCTTTTTTTCCAAGATAGTCATGATCTTCTGTCAATCTGAAAAATTCAAAATGAACAAAACGGCTCTTTACGCCAAATGATTTCACAGCTGCTCTGCCTGCTGCGCGAACATCATCCGCAATATGTTTTTCAATATAGAACACACTGTCATCGTGATTATTGACACTATCCATGATAGAAATTGGGGTATGATTGCCTGTCTCAAATATCGGTTCTCCCTTACTGTTCATGATCGCATCATAAGAGTAAATCTCTCCGGGCACAAACTCTTCCATAATAAATTGCACACCATGAAAATCTTCTTCATGGAATGCCCGCAGCTCATCCTCACTCTTCAGTTTATAAGTCGTTGTCGCACCGACGCCATTATCCGGCTTCACGATAACCGGATATCCCACCTTCTCAACAAAAGCAAGACTTTCCGTCAAATCCGTCACCAGATGATACCTAGCTGTTGGAATACCTGCCGCTGCATAATAAGGTTTCATTTTAGATTTATACTTCACATGTTCCATGTCAGCCGTCTTCATTCCCGGAATATTAAAATCTGTTCTCAGTCTGGCATCCTGCTCCAGCCAGTATTCATTATTGCTTTCAAGACCATCCATTGATCCATGCTTATAACATAGAAAAGCCACCGCCCGATACATCTGATCATAGTCTTCCATGCTGTCCACCTTATAATACTCTGTCAAAGCTGTCTTCAGGGAGTCAGTCAGGTTCTCATACTGCGTGTCACCAATCCCGAATACATTCACGCCATTTTCATGCAGCTGGACACAGAAATTCTCATAATTTGTTGGAAAATGTGGCGAAATAAAAATAAAATTACGCATAATCATACCCTCTTCTTCATAGTCTCTTGTTTGACTATAAAACATCTTCCAATATCTGTCAAGTACCACATTAGCTTGATTCGGATTTAAAGGATTAAAGTGCAAAATACGTTAAAACATGCTATACTGACAACAATAGACAAAATAGCAATCAACAAAAGGAGGCGCCGCAATGATTGAATTACATGTTACTTATACCATGAAGCCCGGCATCCGGCCAAAAGCTTTCTACGATGCGTTAAACGCTGCCAATATTCCTGAAACCTGCCGACAGGAAAAAGGCAATATCCGTTATCATTATTTTCTTCCTGTTGACAACGATAACCAGCTCTTTCTGCTGGAAATATGGGAAGATAAAGACAGTCTGAAGGCTCATCAGCAGACACCGCATTTTAAGGCGATGCCTGCCATCAAAGATCAGTTTGTTGAAAAGACAGATTGTGTTCGCTATGACACACTCTAATTTTCCTCAATACATCTGAGCCTACACTATCGCCAGATCGGCAAAAGCCTATCATACGGTCAGGCACTGTCAGTCAGTCTGCCTGTATGATAGGCTTTATAATGATCTCTTAATCAACATGCACTTCTGCCTTATATCCAATACCGCGCACCGCCTTCAGATCAAACTCCGGATACTTCCTGAATTTATTCCGCAGCCGGTTGACATGTACATTCAATGTTGACTGTGACGTTTCTGTCGTCAATCCCCATATCTCATCCATCAACTGGGTTCTGGTAAAAATCTTATCCGGATAAGAAAGCAGTTTGTATAAAAGCCAGAATTCCTTTCTAGGCAAGGTCTGCCTGTCCCCTTTCCTTGTTACGGACAGAGAATCGCAATCCAGGATCACATCCCCTACCTGAAGCTTCTTATCATAATTCTTGCCAGATCTCCGAAGAACCGCACGAATTCTCAGTACAAGTTCTTCTTCATCCACATTCTTCGTCAAATATTCATCTGCACCAGCCATATAGCTTTTCCTGAGGCCATCCCGCTCTTTCTTCTCCGCCAAAAGCATCAATGGCATATCTGAATACGTATCCCGCAGCTGTCCCATCAGTTCATATACATTCAGATCCACCAGGTTATCTCCAAGGATAATAAAGTCAATGTACGATGTCTCCAGCACCTTCAAAACATCTTCGCCGCCAGAAGCCTGAAGAACAGAATAGCCTTCCCGCCTCAGCAGTTGGTAAAGTCGTCTTCTGTAAGCTCTGTCGCTATCTGCTATCAATATCTGAAACATTTTGCCTCCTTTACCTGTTCTCGTCACTTTCCGCCAGTGAAAAAAGCCTTGCCGTTAAGTTCTCCAGGTTTTCCTTCTCACTTTGAAGCTGATGTGCATCATTCTCCTGCATCTTCATCGGTTTCATCTTCACAACAGACTTCTTCAACTGGTTCATCGCTGACTTGATCTGATGCTTTTCACTGCGATCCAACTGCTTGCCAGCCTTCTTCAGCGCCTGCTCTGTCTTGGCGATCAGCACTTCTGATTCTGAGTGGAGTTCATAATAGCCTTTTCTCTCGCCATCTTCCTGTTCATACATCTCTGCCTCACGAACCGCTTGCTGTATCTCTTCCTCTGAAAGATTCGAACGCGATGTGATCGTAATCTGCTGTGCTTTTCCTGTTCCCATATCCTTGGCAGCTACCGTCAAAATACCGTTGACATCAATATCAAAGGTAACTTCAATCTGCGGTACGCCGGCCATAGCCCGCTTGATACCGCTGAGCTTGAAATTGCCAAGCAGCGTATTGTCCTTGACAAACTGGCGCTCGCCCTGATACACCTTGATATCAACCGATGTCTGGAAGTTCGCTGCTGTTGTGAATATCTGACTGTGTCTGGCCGGGATAGTCGTATTCCGTTCGATCAAATGTGTCGCAATGCCGCCCACCGTTTCAATGGACAGAGATAATGGCGTCACATCCATCAAAATAATGGAACTTGCCGCAGAATTCTCCGGCAGACTGCCGCTTAGCTTGCCAGCCTGAATAGCTGCCCCCATGGCAACACATTCATCCGGATTGATACCCTTGGATGGTTCCATGCCAAGCATCCTCCGAACCTTGTCCTGAACAGCCGGAATACGTGTCGATCCGCCTACAAGCAATACCTTCGACAGATCTCTGGCTGTAATCCCCGCATCTCTCAAAGCATTCTGAACAGGTCCTGCTGTTCTGTCCACCAGATCATGGGTCAATTCATCAAACTTCGCCCTTGTCACAGTCACTTCCATATGATGCGGCATGTCCTTCACCATTGTCAAAAAAGGCAGATTCACGGTTGTCGATGTGGATGATGACAATTCAATCTTCGCCTTCTCCGCCCCTTCACGTACTCTCTGAACGGCCGCCTCATCATGACTCAGATCAATATGGTCGCTGGCTTTAAACTCGGCCAGAAGATAATCTGTCAGGCGATCGTCAAAATCATCCCCGCCCAGATGATTATCTCCCGAAGTAGACAATACTTCGATTAGCCCATCACCTATCTCAATCACGGATACATCAAAGGTACCGCCGCCCAGATCATAAACCAGCACCTTCTGATCTTCTCCGTTATTCAGACCATAGGCAAAGGCGGCCGCTGTCGGCTCATTGATGATCCGCGTTACATTCAATCCTGCAATCCTTCCTGCATCCTTCGTTGCCTGCCGTTGTGCATCATTAAAATAAGCAGGCACCGTAATGACCGCATCCGTCACCGTCTCACCGAGATAATCCTGTGCATCCTTCTTGAGTTTTCTCAAAATCATGGCAGAAATCTCCTGCGGAGAATAACGCTTGCCATCTATATCCGCTCTGTAATTCGTCCCCATCTGTCGTTTAATTGAAGAAATTGTCCGTTCAGCATTTGTCACCGCCTGGCGCTTTGCAGGCGCTCCCACCAAACGTTCACCTTTCTTCGTAAACGCAACAATCGAAGGGGTTGTTCTCAACCCCTCCGCACTTGTTATAATAGCAGGTTCTCCGCCTTCCAGAACAGCCACACAGCTGTTGGTCGTTCCAAGATCAATACCTATTGCTCTGCTCATATCTCAACCTCCGACATATATCTCAACAGTCTCTCATATTGTACTGTTTTATTCTATGTAGAAGTAATCATAGCCTAGAATTGTTAACTTAATATAAACTATTGCCATTTCATTGATATTTAATACTTTTAATAAACGGCTTATATTTAAAGAGATAATTCCTTATTTAAAATATAACCTGTTGCCACATAACATGCACCTGCAAATAAAATATCAAATATAGAAAAAACAGCCATCATACCATTTGCAGATGCCATGTCTGTCCAGTTCAAAATCTGCACAACAACAGCGCTTACTGCAATATTCAACACGCAATAAATGACAAAACTGATCAGTCCCTTGCAGCGCATACCTGAAAAAATCGTAATACATAATGTGATAGCCAGAAATGCGGATGTCAACATTCCAACCCAGCTGAATACAACCTGTATAATGGACCACACAATAAGCATGCCGTCAACATTCACCTGCAAAGTAAAACTGAATAATGCTTTCATCTGATCAAACAACGTCTGCAACTCTCCGTACTTGGCACATACCATGGTGATATCTGCGAATCCAATAATTCCAAAGATAATCGCTGCTGCTGCAATAGAGAAAAAACCTGTCAGAATCTTGCTTCCCATAATTTCATAAACATTATAAGGTGTCATGAAAAGCATATAGCCGCTCTTGTCTCTTAAATCATGATAATAAGTAATAATTTCTTCCAAACCAACAATAACAAAGGTGACCGAGGCCAGAAATGTCAACATTCCGGCAGCAATGGCCATGATTTCTTCTTTGCCCAAAAGCATACCTGCCAGAAAAGCAACCTCCAGCAGCGCTAAAATTGCTCCAATAATCACTTTGGATGTTTTCTGTTTGATGAGTTCATATTTTATCAGCTTTAACATAACATTATTCCTCCTGAATTCTAACCATAAATCTGACGATACAGATCCGTAACAGATTCCCCGCGTTCCTGTCGAATCTCTTCTACATCACCCATTAATACAATCTGTCCGTCTTTCATGAAAATAGCCTTATCAATAATCCGTTCCAATTCCTCTACCAGATGACTTGAAATAACAACAGAAGCATTGTCGCTCATATTCGTCAGAATTGTGTTGACAACTTCATCTCTGGCCAGAAGATCGATCCCGTTTAACGGCTCATCCAGCAGATACAGCTCTGCCTTTCTTGACAAAGTCACAGCAATCTTCAGCTTCGCCATCATACCTGAGGATAAATTTCTCACCTTCATATTCATCTCCAGATCCATATCTGCGATCAGCTTCTCAAACTGCTGTGCATCAAAATCATCAAAGAAATCCTGATAATATCTGCCCACATCCTTAATCTTCATATAACTGTAAAAATAACCTTCCGTAGGCATATAGGCAATATGCTTCTTCGTCTCGGCACTGATCTTCACACCATCCAGTGTCATCTCTCCTTCATCCGGGACAATCAGACCGGCTGCCATCTTCATCCATGTGGACTTGCCGCTGCCATTCGGCCCAAGCAATCCATAAATATGTGCATCCTCTATAGCAACGGACATTCCATTCACCGCAAACTTACCGCCATACCGTTTCACAACATTCACACAATCAAGCATTATAACTCCTCCTTTGCATACCGCTCTCTCAGTAGCTGTATCATCTCATCCAAACCGATACCGATTGCCTGCATTCCCTGAAGAAATGTATCCAGACAATCCTCTGCCATCTCTGACTGTAACGTCTTAATCATTCCTGAATCCTCCGTAATAAATGTGCCCATGCCGCGCTTCGTATAACAAAGCCCTCTGCTCTCCATCTCTTTATAAACTCTGCTGGCTGTATTCGGATTAATCTGATACTGCACAGCCATCTCTCTGACAGAGGGCAGCTTCTCACCTAAAGCCAATTCTCCCTGAATCAGCCGCCTGCTGATATCCTCTATCACCTGCAGATAAATCGGACGATCATTCTCATATCTCAATCAAATTTCTCCTTTCCCCGTCTGTATCATTAATCTTTTAAATGCACATCACTGTACTATCATTATAGTACACTAGTATCATATGTTTGTCAACTCTTTTTATAAAATTATTGTAACCTTTTCTTTTAATGCGAAAACTCTTAATGTGAAAAGATCCCTGACTGAATCGAATTCAATCAGAGATCTTCCTGTCTGTCCATTATTTAAATGTTTCAATATTTAATCCTGCTCTGAGAGCGATCATCTCCTCTAAGCGATGCTCTCCCTCTTTTTTCCACATAGCCATAAAATAAAGTTTTGCCTCCGGTCTATGGGTGGACAATGTATGTATTTTCGGATTTTTATACTTTCTGACCATAGATGATGGAATAACGACACATCCTTCTCCGCTTTCCATGATAAAACTCATATCCAGTGTACTTTCACAGAAACGAATGGATGGTGCGCATCCGATTGCCCCCAGCATTCGGACAACCTGGGACATACCTCGAAACTCTTTATCAATGATGTATAAAGGTTTCTCAGATAATATCTGCTTTATGCCTTCAATCCCTATGGTCTCTACCGGCTCACCACGATAGACAACAACCATTTCATCTTCGTAAAGGACTCTGTATTTCAGCAACTCATTCACATCTTCTTTCGTCCCCATAAATACACCCATGTTCAATGTTTCTTCACTGATATCACGATTAATGTCCAGATATTCACCCATTTTAAAAATAGCCCTGAGTGTAGGCATCTCCTGTCTGAGCTGATGAACAGCTTCCGCTACTCCCAGATGAAAAATCGGTGAATCTCCCACCCTGCTCTCAACACCTATAAAAACATTATGCTCTTCCTTCTTTTCTATATCCTTGGTATTTTTTAAAAGGATCGGTATCGTATCCATACGCATGAGAATCACCTTGGCTTCATTCAAAAAGACTTTGCCCGCCGGTGTCAGACGTACGCTGCGCTTGTCTCTTTGAAGAAGCACCATGCCCAGTTCCCTTTCCAGATCTGCAATCTGTTTACTGAGGGCAGACTGGGATATAAAAAGTGTTTCCGCAGCTCTGCTGAAATTAAGCGTATCAGCTACTGCCGCAAAATATTTTAACTGCCTTATTTCCATTTGTCTGACCGCCTTTCTGTTTCACTGCTTCTTATTGAAGGACTTTTTCTTTCAACACCTTCATAATATGTTCGACAGTACCTGCCTTGAAAGGATTGCTCAGATGCCCCTCTTTAAGAAGTTCAAAATAACCTTTGCTGCCGCCTAAAGAACAAAGTCTGAAATAGTCCTCCCATGCTGTCTCTCTGTCATCAATAGAACGGATATAATACTCAAGTGCTCCCATAGATGCAAGTGAATAGTCAATATAATAAAACGGGCACATAAAAATATGCTGTTTCTGCATCCAGAAACCACCTGCCTCAAGAAATGGATCCCCGTCATAATCTCTCCATGGCATATATTTTTCTTCCAATGCATGCCAGAGTTGATATCTCTTATCTGTATCTGTCATCTTCTGTGCATACACCTCATGCTGAAATTCATCCACACAGGCCATATACGGAATAACTCTAAGCCCTTCCTCAAGATGCGTCTTTCTATACTGGTCGGCCGAATCTTTGAAAAAATAATCCATCCATGGATATGTCAGATACTCCATAGACATCGAATGAATCTCCGCTACTTCAGATGTTGAAAAAGCAATCTCATCCGGCACACCGTTTCTTGTAGCCGTATAGGCCTCAAAGGCATGTCCTGCTTCGTGTGTCAGAACATCCACATCTGCGGAAGTTCTGTTAAAATTGGAGAAAATAAACGGAGCCATCATATCCGGCAGAAATGTACAATATCCCCCCTGCATTTTACCTGGCTTTGTTTCAAGATCAAATAATTGATGCTGAACCATAAAGTCAAAGAACTCTCCTGTTTCCTTTGAAAGTTCATGATACATTTTCTGCGCTAATTGCACTTGTTCCTCAGTTGTTCCGTAAGGTATGGCATTGCCCTCAGGAGAGGACATATCTTCATCATAATAATACAGATGATCAATTCCCAGACGATTTCTCTGCTTCTCATATATTTCCGCAACAACCGGAACCACAAACTGCCTGATCATCTCACGGTAGCAAGAAACATCTTCACGGTCATAATCAAATCGCTCCATGGAAAGATACATCATCTCTGTATAATCCTTAAATCCCAGTACTTGTGCCTGCTTGATCCGGTTGTTGATCAGCTTTGTGTAAATATCATTCAGATCATCTGCAATAGACTGATACAAATCAGACCATGCCGTCAACGCAGCTTTTCTGATTTTTCGTTCCGGATCCTGCATTTTTTTCAACAGCCCATAAAAATTAAGTTTTTCGCCTTTAAACTGTGCAACCGGCTTTGCAGCAGTTTTATGATAGAGCTGTACAAGGTTGCTTTCCTCAACCTGATTTTCGACATTCTCCTTGCTGACAAGTTTCATTAAACGTTCCATACGAATAAAATACAGCTCACCATATTCATCTTTTAATGCATCCAGATATTCTGACTGCAGAACTGTTTTCTGAAATTCCTGCATTTCAAGATCAACAAGCGGCATATTTTCATAAAAGCATTGCATTTCAGATTCATAAAAGGGATCTGTTGTATCAATAGTATTGCGAATTTCAGCCACCGTCGCCATCGTTCTCAAATGTCTTTGCTGATCATTCACTGCTTTAAATACTTTACTTACTGCTTCTTTTGTCCCGGCATTTTTGATTTTGTCAACAGATTTTCTGATCAATTCTTTGGCGTTTTCAAAATCCGGCCGAACATATTCATATTGTGAGAATGTTGTAAAATGATTCATAATCTGAAACCTCTCTATTCGTTTTATATCGGTGCATTCAGATACCTCATGCCCTCTGTTGTTCATATAGAAATTATTAGACCTAAGTGTGCGCCTGACGCACACTTTCGCGCGTTCCCGGATAGCACAGCTATATATTCCTCTCCGCGAACTGCGCTTTCTGGCACGCAGTG
>OLOO01001129.1_pt1 | contig 18992 bp, 17 predicted proteins | sample 1672621 | NCBI WGS metagenome assembly OLOO01 (sample SAMEA3136706, study PRJEB25190) | human gut metagenome | biome: human gut; feature: human-associated habitat; material: faeces | place: Austria | collected 2013 | reverse complement strand
GGTGGCTCCGGCGCGGGGGCCGGGCGGCGGGGCGCGCCTTTTTCCCGGCGCAGGATACGGAACCGCATCGGCTCACCCCTCCACTTCCACGGTGGAGACTGCCCCGGCGGTCAGTGCCTGCCAGAGCTCCTCGCCGCCCGCAAGGTTCTCCTCGGTGCCGGTGTTCCAGGCCCCGCGCATCCCGACATAGAAATCCGCAAGATAGGCCTGGCTGTCGCCGCCCTGGGCGTGGGTGGTGTCGGCCCGGTACTCGCCCAGGTCAAGCCCGGCCAGCACCGGGCAGTCCGTCCAGCGGTAGACCATGTTCCACCAGTCGCTGTCGCTTCCGGCCTCGGGCAGGGTGCCGTCCAGATACCGCAGGGAACCGGTGCTCTCCTGAAAGCCCGCCGGGTCATACAGCAGGAACACCGAACTCAGGCCGCCCGCCACATCCGTGGCCAGCTTGGTGGTGCCCGCCATGGTCAGGTAGGCATCGCTCTCGGTCTGGGTATCCCCGGCAGAATAATCCAGCGTGTAGACATTCAGGGTCACGACCGTCTTGCCGTCGCCGTTCAGGTCCTCGCCGTACCGGGCCAGCTGCTCCTGCAGGGCGGTCACGGTGTCATCCGGCAGGTAGTAGGGGGCCACCACCGCCACATTATAATCGGGCTTGGTGGTAAAGAAATACTGCCCGATGAAGCTGTAGGCCACAAAGGCCGCTGCAATGCCGATCAGGAGGACCCACTTGAGGTTATAATCCCACCAGTTGGCCCAGCGCTCTTTGCGGGTATACTGTTTTTCCGCCCGCGGGGCAAGGTCTGCGGGGTCGATGTCCCGCTCGTAACGATAGCTTGCCATAGTTCTCCTTACAGCTGGGCCAGAATGGTCTGGCGCACGGCATCGGGCAGCTGCTTCTGTTCAGCCTTGCTCATACCTGCGGTCTGGATGGCGGGCAGGATGCGCACCCGGATATCGCCGGGCGTGGCCCGCAGGCCGTGGCCCTCAAACAGGCCCCGCGCACCGGAGATGGCCACCGGCACCACGGGCACCCCCGTCTTGATGGCAATGCGGAAGGCACCGGCCTTGAACTCGCCTGCGCCGCCCTCTTCGCCCTTGTAGCGGGTGCCCTCGGGGAAGATGACGAAGCTCCGGCCGCTCTCCACGATGGCGGTGGCATCGTTCAGGGCCTTGACGGAAGCTCGGATGTCATCCCGCTTGACGAACACACAGCCCAGCAGCTTCATCCAGCGGTTGAGCAGGGGGATCTTTTCCAGCTCCTCCTTTGCCAGAATGCCGTGGGGCGCGTCCAGCGCGGTCAGCAGAATGGGGATATCATAGTAGCTGCGGTGGTTGCCCACGAACACGCAGGGCCCCGCCGGGATATTCTTCTGCCCTTCCACCGTCATCCGGGCCCCCGTAACATGCAGGATGCCCCGGCTCCAGCGGGGGATGTTGGCCTTGACGATCTGCTCCACCGTGTCCAGATCCCCGGCAGCCAGGGCACGCTCGGCCCGGCGCAGGGTGGCATAGTGCACGATCATATAGCCAAACAGATAAACGAATAACGCAATGGTGCGTAAAATGCTCAAATTCCTTTCCTCCTTCCGGCCAAAAAGGCCAGTATCATTGTAACATACTTTGGGACAAAATGGGAGAGAACACACTTTTTTTACAAATACGTGCTTTTTAGCTTGCAAAATCCACAAAATCCGGGTATATTTATAAGCAGAAAGGTAGCACAATGGCATTGCTGCCCATTACAAAAGAGAGGTATTCCGGAACAAATGGGTTTATTTCCTTCTTCTAAAGATTTCAAGGACGGACCGGGCGTTGAAAAGGACACGCCCCGCAAAACGGGTGTAGGCCGCTTTTTTGAGCTGGTGGGCCGCGATATGAGCAGCATGTTCCTTGCAAACCTGCTCACCTGCATCGGCTTTCTGCCGGTGATCTGCCTGGTGTACATCGGCTTCCTGATGAACAACCTGACCGTGATGATCGTCAGCGCCATTGCGGGCGGCATCCTTGCAGGCCCCGCGCTGGCCGGCATGTACGACACGGTGCTGCGCGCCCTGCGTGACGAGGCCGGTTACTGGTGGACAACCTACCGCCGGGCCTTCCGGCAGAACTTCAAGGCCAGCATCCTGCCCGGCATCCTGTACTGCGTGGTCGTCACGGTGCAGATCTTCCTGGTCTATTTCTGCTTCAACATGCTGTACCACGGCACCAACGTGGGCGTTCCCATGTGGGTGGCCACGGTGCTGAACCTTGTGCTGTTCCACATGCTGTTTTCCTACATGTGGCCCCAGATCGTGCTGCTGGATCAGCCCCTGCGCCTGACGCTGAAAAACAGCCTGAACTGCATGATCGCGTTCCTGCCCCACGCGCTGGCCGCAGCGCTGGTTACTATCCTGTTCTGGGGCCTGGTGATCCTGTGCATGCCGCTGGGCCTGCTGCTGATGCTGGTGTTCGGCTTCTGGTTCCAGTGCGAGATCTGCTGCCAGATCGTCTACGGCGACCTGAACCGGGTGTTCCACATTGAGGAGAGCATCCAGAAGCTCCACGATGCCCAGCTGGAAAAGGAGCTGCGTGCCGAGCGCGGCCAGGACACCCCCGAAGAATAACACTGCGCCGTCCACAGCGCGCAAAGGAGAGAAGTGCGGATGGAACAACGGAACAATCTGGTGCTGCACGGCACCGAGACCTTCTCCCGGGGCGCACTGGACAATGTGGCGCTGGAAAGCGGCGCTGTGGTGCTGGATTCCTCCGCCGGCCGCTACCTGCCCTACGGCAGCTATACCACCCCGGAGTTCGCCATGCCGGCCTTTTGCAACCTGAATGTCAGCTGGAACGCCAGCGCCCCCCACAACACCATGGTCGAGGTGCGCTGCCGGGTCTATGCCGGGAACACCTGGACCGGCTGGCTCAGCTTTGGCAAGTGGGCACCGGATTACCCTCGCTGCAGCATCAAAGCCCAGAGCGAGGACGGGCTGGTGTTCCTGATGGGGGACACCGTCACCGTTGCCACGCCGGGCGGCGGCACCGGCATCCAGCTGCAGGTGAACCTTTCCACCAACGATGACAAGGCCACCCCGGCTGTCCGGCTGCTGGCCGCCGCCGCACGTCCCCTTGCCTGGGAGAAGCACAACGGCCACCCGCTGAACCGGCGGCTCTACCTGCCGGAATATTGTCTGAGCGCCCACGACCCCAGCTTTGGCCGTGAGATGGACCTGCCCCTTGTGATGGCGGCCCTGATGAACCGCTACGGCGAGGATATCCTGCCTGAGGAAGTTGCCTACGCCATGGAGGACAAAGCCACCAGCTCCACCGGCAATGCCGCCTTTGCGGCTGCGGCGGCGGGCTGCTGCGGCTACCCCTGCTGGCAGGCCTGGATGGATCTGGCCGACCTGCGCGCCCAGATCCACGATGACTGCTCCATCGCAGTCCGGGTGGAGCGCCGCATCCGGGGCCAGCGGGACCCTGTGGGGGTCTGGATGGGCCTGCGGGGCTTCGGGCACGATGATGCCGTTCTGGCGGATTTCGTGCTGCTGAACGACCCCACTGCCGACAGTGACGGTGCCGTGAACTGCACCATGGCGCTGTCGGATTTTATGCGATACTTCACGGGCCGGGCCATTGCCCTGCGGCCCAAGCAGCGGGAAGTGGCCGCCGACCTGCCCAACCGGGTGCGGTGCGACCTGACCCGCGCCGAGGATGGCAGCTATTTCTTTGAGCAGCGGGGCCAGCAGGACCCGCTGCCGGAGAATTTTTCCGGCTGGGCGGCTTACGCCGTCCACGATGGCGTGGCCCACGCCACCACTGCCCACCGCACCTTCCGCCGGATGGAGCGCACGCCCGAGGGCGGGCTGCTCTTCCCGCCCGAGCAGCTGGCCGCAGGCGGCCGCTGCAGCGTGTACGCGGTGGACCAGACCGGGCGGATGCGGGTGGCGGAAGTCCGTCTCCCCGCGCCCCCCAAGCCCGCGGCAGAGCCTGCCGCACCCCAACAGGACCCAAGCACCGTGCAGCCCGGCCTCTGAGCCGGCAGCGCAAAGCGCTTTTCGGGATAGAAACCACAACATAGGGAGGAACACATTATGGCAAAAACGATCATCACCATTGGACGTGAGTACTGCACCGGCGGCAACTACATCGCAGAGGATGTTGCAAACGCACTGGGCATCAAGCTCTACGACAAGGAGCTGATCACCATGGCCGCAAAGCACTCCGGCCTCTCGGAGGAAGCCGTAGCCGCCAGCGAAAAACGCCGCACCCACAGCCTGCTGTACAGCCTGTATACCATGGGCAACGAGCTCCCGCTGGGTGATCAGGTGTTCATCCTGCAGAGCCGCATCATCAAGCAGCTGGCCGAGGAAGGCCCCTGCGTCATTCTGGGCCGCTGCGGTGACTATGTGCTGCGGGATCGCAAGGATGTGCTGCGCGTGTTCATCTACGCACCGGTGGAATGGCGGCGTGAGCTGGCCAAGACCGACCCGCTGGTCAAAGCACACGACGAGAAGGGCATCAAGGAAGAGATCGAAAAGACCGACCGCAACCGTGCTGCCTACTACAACTACTACACCCAGAACCGCTGGGGCGATGCCCACAACTATGATCTGGCCATCAACGCCGCCCTGGGCCGCGAGACCTGCGTCAAGATGATCCTGGACGCTGTCGCCGCCAAGGAAAAGACCATGGCCGAGTGATCCCCGCCGGGCCGGACGGCCCAAAAAACAATGCTGCTTCGTGGGTAGGGTGCTTTTGTGCTCTGCCCACGTTTTGGGCAACGGCAACGACCACCGCCAGTGGCGGATGAAGGGAGGAGCCGTTGGCGCGGCGGTCAGCGAAACGCAGGTGCTGTTTACAGCACGAAGCGATCGCCGGACACCACAGGAGGGGCGGGACACCTCCCTCCTGTTCAAGCATAAACCCTCGTCTATCATTCAACGTCAAAAGGAGAAATCGTGGAAAACAAACAGCTCAATCTTTCCGAACCCGAAAATATCATGGGCACCATGGATGTCAACCCGCTGCTGATCAAGCTCAGCATCCCGATGATGATTTCCATGCTGGTGCAGGCACTGTACAACGTGGTGGACTCGATCTTTGTCGCCCGTGTCAGTGAGAACGCCCTGACCGCCGTCTCTCTGGCCTTTTCGCTGCAGAACATGATGTTCGCCGTGGGCATCGGCACCGGCGTGGGTGTCAACGCCCTGCTCTCCAAGAGCCTGGGCGAAAAGAACCAGTACCGCGCCAACAAGACCGCCGAGAACGGCCTGTTCCTGGCACTGTGCAGCTACCTGGTCTTTCTGGTGCTGGGCCTGACCGTTGTGCGCCCCTACTTCTACGCCCAGACCGCCGATGCCGACATCGCCGAGCAGGGCATCCGCTACCTGACCATCTGCTGCGTGCTCAGCCTGGGCATGTTCATGCAGGTGATGAACGAGAAACTGCTGGCCGCCACCAGCCGCACCACCCTGAGCATGATCAGCCAGCTGGTGGGTGCCATCGTCAACATCATCCTTGACCCCATCTTCATCTTCGGCTACTGCGGCGAGGCTCTGTCCGGCACCACCGGTGCAGCTTTGGCCACCGTCATCGGCCAGTTCTGCGGCGCAGGGGTCTCCTTCTACCTCAACCTCCGCAAGAACCCCGATATCCAGCTGGATTTCAAGGGCTTCCGCCCCAGCGCCGAAGCCATCAAACGGATCTACGTTGTCGGCCTGCCCAGCATCGCCATGCAGTGCGTGGGCAGCGTGATGACCTTCCTGATGAACCAGATCCTGATGGCCTTTACCGCCACCGCCGTGGCCGTGTTCGGCGTTTACTTCAAGCTGCAGAGCTTCGTGTTCATGCCCATCTTCGGCATGAACAACGGCATGGTGCCCATCATCGGCTACAACTACGGTGCCCGCAAGCCCGACCGCGTCAAAAAGACCATCAAGTGCGCCATGTTCTATGCCGAGGCCATCATGCTGGTCGGCTTCCTGCTGTTCCAGTTCCTGCCCGACAAGCTGCTGGGCCTGTTCTCCGCCAGCGAGGCCATGCTGGCCATCGGCAAGCCTGCCCTGCGCATCATCTGCTTCCACTTCCTGCTGGCCGGCATGAGCATCATCCTGTCCTCCACCTTCCAGGCGCTGGGCAACGGCATGTTCAGCCTGATCATCTCGGTCTGCCGCCAGCTGGTGGTCCTGCTGCCCGCCGCCTGGCTGCTGAGTAAGACCGGCAATGTGAATATGGTGTGGTGGTCCTTCGTCATTGCAGAGCTGGTCAGTGTGACCCTGAGCTTTGTGTTCTTTGCCCGCCTGGACAAAAAGATCATCGAGCCCATGTACGACAACGCTGCCGCTGCACAGTAAACTGTTTCAGAACCCGTCCGGCACAAGAAAGGAACGTGACCTTTTATGGCAAAGAAGTTGAAATGGAATCTGATCCTGATGAGCGTGCTCTACCTGGGGCTGGGCATCTTCCTGCTCATGCGGCCCTCCACCGCCCTCAACGTGGTCTGCTACGCCCTGGGCGGCGTGGTGCTGGTGTGCGCCGCCGTTCAGCTGGTGCGCTACTTTGCCGTGGAGCGCGGCATCTTTCAGAGCCAGCTCACCCTCATCTCGGGCATCATCTGCCTGGGCCTGGGCGCGTTCCTGATCCTCCGCAGCGACATCGTGGTGCGTATCCTGCCCATCGTGTTCGGCCTGTTCGTCATCTTCGACAGCCTGGGCCGCATCCAGAACGCTCTGGACCTGCGCCGCTGTGAGTACCCCAGCTGGAAGGGCTTCCTGCTGCTGCCGGTGCTCAGCGTGGTGCTGGGCGTGGTGATGATCCTGAACCCCTTCGGCACCATGGAGACGCTGGTCATGGCCATTGGCATCATCCTCATCATCGAGGGTGCCATCAACCTGCTCAGTGCCCTGTACACCGTGCTGGCCATCCGCCGCTTTGCCAAGCTCCACCCCGAGACCCAGTCCATGCTGGAATCCCTGACCGGTCAGGACCTGAACGGTGACGGCGTGATCGCCCCGGACATCGCCCCTGCCGACGTGGAAGCCTCCGCCGTGGAGCTGGATCATGTGGATGAGAGCGCTGAGGTGGAGCAGGAAGAGGATTAAACTCCCTCCGTCATCGCTGCGCGATGCCACCTCCCTCCATGAGGGAGGCTTTGGCCACCCCCATAAAGCTTCCCTCCGAGAAAAGGCTTCCTCTCCGAGGGAGCTGTCGCCGACAGGCGACTGAGGGAGTTTGTAACTAATAGCAAAGGATAAAACTAGAGATGGAAAAATACGATCTGATCATTGTGGGTGCCGGTCCGGCCGGCATCTTCACCGCTGTAGAGCTGCTGCGCCACGGCAGCAAGAAAAAGATCCTGTTGGTGGAAAAGGGCAAGCCGGTGGAAAAGCGCCACTGCCCCAAGGCCGAGCTGGGCCACTGCGTCAACTGCCGCCCCACCTGCGCCATCACCACCGGCTTCTCCGGTGCAGGCGCGTTCTCGGACGGCAAGCTGAGCCTCTCCTATGAGGTGGGCGGCGACCTGCCCAGCCTGATCGGCGAGGAGTTCGCACAGGAGCTCATCCATTACACCGATAAGATCTACCTCGAGTTCGGTGCCGACCCCCATGTGGAGGGCATCTACACCGGCGAGGACATCAAGGAGATCCGCAAGAACGCCATCCACGCCGGCCTGAAGCTGGTGGACTGCCCCATCCGTCATCTGGGCACCGAGAAGGCCCAGCAGCTGTATCTGGCCATCCAGAACTATCTGGCCGACAACGGCGTGGAGATGCTGTTCAGCACCGAGTGCGAGAACATCATCCTGGAGAACGAGGAGTGCAAGGGCGTGTTCATCAAGGGACCCAAGGACGAGGAAGCCCATGCTGTTTATGCCGATACTGTGGTCATCGGCACGGGCCGCCGCGGTGCCGACTGGCTGGAGAAGATCTGCGCCGAGCACCACATCGCCCACAAGCCCGGCACCGTTGACATCGGCGTGCGCGTGGAGTGCCGCAACGAGGTCATGGAAAAGGTGAACAAGGTGCTGTACGAGTCCAAACTCATCGGCTACCCCAAGCCCTGGAAGAACAAGGTGCGCACCTTCTGCCAGAACCCCGGCGGCTTTGTGGCTCAGGAGAACTACGACAACGACCTGGCCGTGGTCAATGGCCACAGCTTCAAGGAGAAGAAGAGCGAGAACACCAACCTGGCCATCCTCGTCTCCCACAACTTCACCGAACCCTTCAACCAGCCCATCGCCTACGCCCAGAAGGTGGGTGAGCTGACCAACATGCTGGGCGCGGGCCACATCCTGGTCCAGCGCTACGGCGACATTCTGGACGGCAAGCGCACCTGGCCCAAGGAGCTGGCGCAATCCAATGTCAAGCCCACCCTGAAGGATGCCGTGGCTGGTGATATCACCGCCGCCATGCCTTACCGCGCCATGACCAACATCATCGAATTCATCAAGATGCTGGATATGGTCGTGCCCGGCTTTGCCGCCAACGAGACCCTGCTTTACAGCCCCGAGCTGAAGTTCTACTCCAACAAGGTCAAGATGGACGAGAACCTCGACACCAACATCCGGGGCCTGCACTGCCTGGGTGACTCCTCCGGCTGGACCCGCGGCCTGATGATGGCCTCCGTCATGGGCGTGCTCATGGGCCGGAAGCTGGCCGAAAAGGAAGGGTGCTGATCGCACCTTCCCGCCCCTCAAACGCAAAAGGGAGCTGTTGCAAAATAGCCCCAACAAAAAATGAGATAGGCAACTCCTTTCGGGGAAGTCTATCTCATTTTTTTCGTTGGTGTTGTCTTTTCAACAACCCTTATCGATTTGTCACACACTGATCCATATAATCCAAATAATGCGTCCAGTCCTCGCTTAAGACTTCATGCCAGCCTTTTCGGCAATGGTAGCCCATGCTTTCCGTCATAAAGTTGTTGCCATCCGCAGCAGGCTGAGTCAATCCTTCGGCTAGCGTATTATCAAGAACTTCCATATCGTAGAGCAAATAAGCATCCCGGGATTCCATCAGGCTGTTCCATGCACCTTGAGGATCTGCCCACAAATCATCTTCTGCACAAGCTACATACACCTTTCTTGGTGCAATGGAAGCCAAGAGCAAATGCTGATCCACCGGAAGAGCATTCACATTGTTTCCATAGCTGGCATACTTGCTGCTAAACCAGTGCTTAAAAAAGCTGTTGATAGATTTTACCGTTTCACCGTGGTTGCTTCTACTGAGGCTGGCTCCAGTATTGCCAGAGTCATTGGAGAATACGACGGCAATGCGAGGATCATTGGCCGTTGCCCAAATGGCGGCTTTTCCAAGCCGGGAATGGCCTATCACAGCAATATTTTCCTTATCAATGGCAGCATCCTGCACCAGATAATCCACTCCCCGAAGCAAACCGAAGGCCCATGCACTAACCGTTTTGAATTCAGGCTCATCGAATAGGCTGATAACACGACTGTTATAGGTATCCCCATTATCCGGCGCAATGTCATTGCAATACATGGTTGCTACAGCATAACCTCTTGAAATCGAGTTTTCGACATTCCAGCGTTCTTCGTTGTGACCCCGGTTCTTTTCCAATTCACTTGTTTCCCCGACCCAAGCATAGGACGGCAAAATAGCGGAATCATTCAAAACAGTATGATTTCCGTTAAAGTTCAGTCCACAAACGACCGCAGATGTTTCTTGATTTGCTGGAAGATACATCAAAAGCAACGCATCTGAACTGCCTTTCTCAGTTGAAACCGTAATTTTCACCTGCTTGCGAACTGCCTTCCCATCCAGGGCTGTACCTTCCTCCAGAACCTCAAATGTTGTATCAAACCCAGACTGAGGAAGCGGGCCATAGACATTTTCAGAAAAGAGTTGGAGAATTTCCTCTCGACGGTTTTCAAATTCTTCCGCAGTGGTAACCAGCGCTCCATCCTCCATTTTCAAAACTTCCGGTAGAGTGCTATAATCTCGCTGATTCGCTCCAATCACCCAAGTCCTCATTTCTTCAGAAAGTTCCAGATTAAAATTGCTACTGATAGCCACAAGGTTTTTCCACCCTAGCATAGAGCGCATGTAAATCAAAAAACCTCCGATTACTAACAAAAGAATCACCAACAAGGCCAGCGGTATATACCACCAGTGGAATCGTTTTTCTTTTTTCATAAAGAACTCCTTTCAACCTTTGTCAAGCGCCACGCAATCCGACAGACACATTTATGTATAGCAACCGCAAATCCCCCCTCCCGTATATGAAGTCAATACTGCGTGATTTATACATTTCCAAAGTCTTGAAAATCCAACCAGCGCAGCTTATTCCGGTTTGGAGAATTTGACGGGCAGCTGGTTCTGACGCTCCACCTCGTTGAAGATCTCGATCTGGTGCTTGATGTGCTCCGGCTTCATGTAGAGCTCGGCACCGTTGACCAGATGCTCATACCAGTCGTGGTAGAAGCGGCTGGAGCACTTGCCAAAGACGTTCATCATATCGGGGTCGAGCGCAATGGTCTCTTCCTTCCACTTGATGTTATTGGTGCAGTAAGCGGGGGAGCCATCGGGATTATGGAGAGACTTGTGCTCCAGAGCGAACATGGGGCACTCCTCAGGGTCAAAATACTTGTACTGGATCTTGGAGGAGTAGACCTTCATGGTGCCCAGCGTGCCATAGATGTCAAACAGGCAGCCGTCGGCGTAGGCATCGGAGGGGTTGACCTCCACCTCATACACAGTGCCGTTGGAATACTTCATGGTGGCGAACATGTAGTCCTCAGCGTCGCCCACGGAGTTCCAGATCTCCATGCGGGAGTGGATCTCGGGCAGCTCATCGGAACCGGCCAGATCCATGATCTGCTCAATGGTGTGCGCAGCGTTGTTCCGCATGGCACCGCCCTCACGGTAGAGCAGGGTCTGCCAGTCATAGCGGCGGGCAAAGAAGTTCTGGCGGGCACGCACCAGCTTGACATCACCCAGGACCTTTTTGTCCAGCAGCTTCTTCATCTCCAGATAGTAGTCGTTGTATATGTTTCATTATAGCACAAAAAGGAGGCGTTTCTCCGTCCTTTTTTCACTTTCGGCACCATGCATAAGAAAACCGCTGGATCCATTACGCCGCCCCCAACACACAGGCCGGTTTTGATGCACCCCGCGTCAAGAAATCCCGGTTTATTTTGGAATGATATGCATTTTCTTGCCAGATTCAATTGATTTTTCACTAAAAAATCGGTATACTATTCCCAGAGTACTGTGCGTTGTGCCCAATGCACAGCGCGCACAGGGAGGTATTGCTATGCACGATTCCCCGGGAAGCGTCGTCACCCAGCTGTGCTCCGGGCTCCAGCTTTACAGCGCCGAACGGCGCATTGCGGACTGCATTCTTGCAGATGTAAAGTGGGCCTCGGTCGCCACCTCTGCGGAGCTTGCAAAGGCCAGCCACTCGTCCGAAGCCACGGTCACCCGGCTGTGCCACAAGCTCGGCTACGCAAATTACCGTAAATTCCAACTGGAGCTTGCGCGGGATGTGCTGGAGCAGCAGGAAACGGAGGCCCGTAAAAGGCCCCCCAATGACCCGCTGCATCAGGCCCTGCTCGATCTTCAGAACAACCGTCAGGAGGAGGTTCAGGCCACCATTCAGGCCTTGAACCTTGTCCAGCTGAGAAAGGTGCTTTCCATTCTGCGGGCGGCAGAGATCATTGAGATCGAAGCCAACGGCAGCAGCCTGCCCGTTGCCATGGATGCCTCGCTCAAGCTGGGCAGTTTGGGCAAGCGCTGCATGATCAGCCCGGTGCCAGAAAAGGCACGGTCTTTCGCTTCGGCACTGACCCCAAAAGATGCCCTGCTGCTCATTTCCAGCGCAGGCCGCTGCGAGGCGCTGGAGACGGCCGCCCGTGCCGCCAAGAAGAACGGCACACCGGTCATCCTCATCACCTGCGACAAGCGCTCGGCGCTGGCAGGCCACGCCAGCTATACCCTGCTGGCCTCCAACCGTATCCAGCGCATTGCCAGCGATATGATGCCTTCCCAGCTTTCGGCAGCGCTGGTGGTGGAGGTGCTCTACTACCTGCTGGTGGGCAATTTCGATCTGAAGTAAGCGCAAAAAAGTCCCGGCCGTTCTGGTCGGGACTTTTTGCTGTGTTTAAGCGATCATGCGTTAAAAACGTACTTGTCCATGCGGTGGAATGCCTCCTCGATGCGGGAACGGGGAGAAGCCAGATTCATGCGCAGGTGGCAGGGGCCAAAGAACATGGTGCCGTCCTGGATGGCAGCGCCCACATCCCAGCAGGCGTGCTCCACATCCTCAATGGTCTTGCCGTGGGCCTTGCACCAGTCGGTGCAGTCCACGAACAGCATGTAGGTACCCTGCGGCTTGGAAACGGTCACGCCCTCGAAGTGCTTCTCGATGTAATCGCAGGCAAAGTCGATGTTGCCGGTCAGCACCTCGCAGAGCTCGTCGGTCCACTCGTAGCCCTCGGGCTTGTAAGCACCGATCAGGGCGTGCATGGAGAGGACGTTCATCATGTTGTAGTGGCTCAGGCTGGACTCCTTCTCGATGCGGTCACGCCACCAGTTGTTGTAAACGATATGGTAGCTGCCCACCAGACCAGCCAGATTGAAGGTCTTGGAGGGGGCATAGAAAGCGGCGGTGCGCTGGCGGGCATCCTCGCTCACAGACTGGGTGGGGATGTGCTTGTTTCCGCTCAGGATGATGTCCGACCAGATCTCATCGGAGACCACATACACATCGTACTTCTTGTACAGCTCCATGGCCTTTTCCAGCTCCCAGCGCTCCCACACGCGGCCGCAGGGGTTGTGGGGGTTGCACATGATGGCGGCATGGATCTTTTCCTCTTTCAGGTGCTTTTCCATGTCCTCAAAGTCCATCCGCCACACGCCGTTCTCATCCTTGACCAGCGGGCTGTGGACAGCCTCGTAGCCGTTGTTCTTCAGGCTCATGGTGAAACCGCCGTAGGTGGGGCTGTGGATCAGGATCTTGTCGCCCTTGGAGCAGACGCAGTTCAGGGCGCTGATCACGCCGCCCAGCACGCCGTTCTCGTAGCCGATGCACTCCTTGGTCAGGCCCTGCACGCCGTTGCGCTTTGCCTGCCACCGGATGATGGAATCAAAGTATTCATCGGTGGGTTTGAAGTAGCCAAATGCGGGGTGGTTGGTGCGCTCGATGATGGCTTCCTGGATGGTGGGCACGGTGGGGAAGTTCATATCGGCCACCCACATGGGGATGGCGTCAAAGCCCTCCTTGGGGGCGGCGGGGGCAAAGCCGGTGCCAAGGCCATCCACTGCAAGGGCATCCTTGCCGTGGCGGTCCATGATGGAAGTGAAATCGTATTTCATAGCGGGGCTCCTTCTCTCAAAATTTTTATCTGGTCCCAGTTTAACACACTTTGCCGCCGGGTGCAAGCAGCCAGCACGTTTCCCCGGATATCGTGCGGAAAAATCACGAATTTTTACGGTAATTGCACGCAAAAAGCCGGTCGGCATCCGCCGACCGGCTTTTATTGGTATTGACTTTCCGGATCAGCCCAGCATCTCGTGAGCGGTCTTGCAGATGGTCGCTGCATCCAGACCGTACAGCTTGAGCAGGTCCCATGCAGGGCCGGAGCAGCCGAACTTGTCCTGCACGCCCACGCGGCGGACAGGGGTAGGCAGCTTCTCGCTCAGGACGGCGCAGACAGCCTCGCCCAGGCCGCCGATGACGCTGTGCTCCTCGGCGGTGATGACCTTGCCGCACTCCTTGGCGGCCTTGAGGACGATCTCCTCGTCCAGAGGCTTGATGGTGTGGATGTTGATGACCCGGGCGTGGATGCCCTCGGCAGCCAGCTGCTCGGCAGCCAGGCGGGCCTCGTTGACCATCAGACCGGTGGCGATGATGGCAATGTCGCTGCCCTCGGTGATCTGCTCGCCCTTGCCCAGCTCAAAGTGGTAGGTAGCCTCATCGTGGAACACAGGCACAGCCAGACGGCCGAAGCGCAGGTAAACAGGGCCCTGCATGGCGTAAGCGGCACGCACAGCGGCACGGGCCTCCACATCGTCTGCGGGGCAGATCACGGTCATGCCGGGCAGGCTGCGCATCAGGGCAAAGTCCTCGCAGCACTGGTGGGAAGCACCGTCCTCGCCCACGGAGATGCCGCCGTGGGTGGCACCGATCTTGACGTTCAGGCGGGGGTAGGCGATCGAGTTGCGGATCTGCTCAAAGGCACGGCCTGCGGCAAACATGGCAAAGCTGGAAACAAAGGGAACATAACCCATGGTGGCCAGACCTGCGGCCACACCCATCATGTTGCCCTCGGCAATGCCGCAGTCGAAGTGACGGTCCGGGTGCGCCTTGCGGAACATGCCGGTCTTGGTGGCGGCAGCCAGGTCAGCGTCCAGCACCACCAGGTCGTCGTGGCCCTCAGCGGCCAGCTCTTTCAGGGTGTTGCCGTAGCTGTCACGGGTAGCGATCTTCTTCACTTCTGCCATCTTACTTGTCCTCCTCTTCCAGCGCGGCGTAAGCTGCATTCAGCTCCTGCATGGCCTGTGCGTATTCCTCATCGTTGGGGCCCTTGCCGTGCCAGTCAACAGAGTTCTCCATAAAGGAAACGCCCTTGCCCTTGAGGGTATCCAGAATGATGCAGGTGGGCTTTTCGTTCTCAGCGTGGAAAGCGGCGATGGCGCTCTCAATGGCATCAAGATCGTGGCCGTTGATGGTCAGCACGTTGAAGTTGAAGGCCTTCAGCTTCTCCTCCAGCGGGGCGCTGTTCATCACGGTCTCGGTGGTGCCGTCGATCTGCAGATGGTTGCGGTCCAGCATGACGCAGAGGTTGGACAGGCCGTAGTGAGAAGCAAACATAAAGGCTTCCCAGCACTCGCCTTCTTCCACCTCGCCGTCACCCAGGATGGTGTAAACATTGATGGGCTTACCGGCGTGCTTGGCACCCAGTGCCATGCCGCAGGCGGCGCTCACGCCCTGACCCAGACTGCCGGTGGACATATCCACGCCCGGCACACTGTTCATGTTGGGGTGGCCCTGCAGGTAGCTGCCGATCTTGCGCAGGGTCTTGAGGTCCTCCACCGGGAAGAACCCACGCTCAGCCAGCGCGGCGTACAGCGCCGGGGCCGCATGGCCCTTGGAGAGCACCAGACGGTCGCGGTCAGGGTTCTTGGGATCCTTCGGATCCACCTTCATCTCTACGAAATAGAGGTACGCCAGCACCTCGGCGATATCCAGGCTGCCGCCCGGATGGCCGCACTTGGCGCTGTGAGTGCCCTCGATCACGCCCATGCGGATGTGGCAGGCGTGTTTTGCCAGGGTAAGCTTTTCTGCATTTGTCATCTTTGGTCCTCCCGTATGAACCTCAGCGTTTGCATCGGATTATGGTACGCACCCGGGCCGTACGCCCCGATGCGCTATTTCTCAAGTCTATATTATCTATTCTATGCAAAAACGTCAAGGTTCTTTCGTCAAAATGTACATCCCTTGGCAAAATCGCTTGTAAATGTTCCCGTTTTTGTTGAAAATGCAGGGCCATTTTGCCCCCGCAAAACATTTTTGCAGCTTTTGACCGGCTTGCTTTCTGATGCCGAATTGAATGCAGCCTCCGACAATGGTTATTCTCACACCAATGTCTGTAACAGTACATTTGCAGAAGGCCCCGGTGAAGATTCCTTTTATTACATCTACAAATTTCAAAAATCGGCAAACACCGCCCTGTAACCATCCTCATCCGCTGAGCTTGACAAGGCGGCTTTGCATCTGCTATACTTTTTGCACAATTCCCGGCTGAAGCCGGGGCTTTGCGGGCCGAAGCCCGTGTTTCTCCCCGCAAACATTATTTTGGAACAGACACCATGAAGGGGTCTGCCGCTGGCGCGCGTGCTGGCGGCAGGCCCTTTTTGTCTGCGCATCTTCAGGAGGAATCATTGATGAATACCAAGACCCGTTCCGCGACCCGTGATCTGGTGCTGGCCGCACTGTTTCTGGCACTGGCCTTTGTGCTTCCCATGATCACCGGCCATGTACCTCAGATCGGCAACATGCTCTGCCCCATGCACTTTCCGGTGCTGCTGGCTGGCTTCGTGCTGGGCGGCCCCTGGGGCCTGGCACTGGGCTTTGCCGCCCCGCTGCTCCGCTCGGTGCTGTTCGGGATGCCCCCGATGTACCCCATTGCCATCGCCATGGCCTTTGAGCTGGCCACGTACGGCGCTGTGGCCGGTTTCATGTACCGCAAGGTGCAGCACACCCTGCCCATGATCTACGCCACCCTTGTCACCTCGATGGTGGCAGGCCGCCTTGTCTGGGGTGTGGTGCGCTTTGTGCTGGCCGGTCTGTCCGGCTCCAGCTTCCCGTTCAGCGCGTTCCTGTCCGGTGCAGTGCTCACTGCCGTGCCCGGCATCGTGGCGCAGCTCATCCTCATTCCGCTGATCGTAGCTGCACTGCAGAAAGCAAAGCTGACGGCTTAAAATCCCTGCGCTGACCGAACCCACACAGCAAAAAAGCCCGGAACCGTACCTGCTATGGCGGCAGGTGGTTCCGGGCTTTTCAGTTCATATTACAGTGTGGCAGCAGCTGTAACAAAAAAGAAGGAGAATCTTCAACCGGCAAATTGGAGAAGATCAGCCGGCAAAGCTTGCATTGGCAGCGCGGCGGTTGCTCTGGTTGACAAAGTTCTTCTTTGCGCTCTCGAGCAGGCTTGCAAAAGCCAGGCCAATGCCGCAGTTATCGGACACGCCCTCGGTGACAGTCAGGTAAGCGTCCATCATAGTGTTGTCCAGAATAGCAGTGTTCTTGTTCATCATAATAAATATCCTCCGTATATCGGTAAATGTCATTGTGTTTTTTGGCAGGGCCTCTATCTCCCTGCAGCCTCAGAGCGGAACCGTTCAGAACCCTTCGTTCTTTTGTTCCCCTCTCTGAGGATGGCCATATTATGCCACTCAATTATGAAATCGTTTTATAAATTCTATGAACAAACTATGAATTTAGTGATACATTTTTAACGTTCTTTCGTTCTTTGCGCAACTAGCACAAAACGTTTTTTATGAAAAATAAAGTTCTTGTATACATGGACGATTGAAACCTTGTTTGGAAAGTTTTTTCATATTTTCTCTCCGTTTTGCCCAGAATTTCTTCTGCAAAAGTGGATACTCTCATGCAAAATCCGTCAAAATCCGTCAACTTCCAACAGGGCGAGGGCTTTCCTGTGCAAAATGCCCAGAAAAAAGTTCCAAACAAAAAGGCCGCCGTGCCAGCAGCACAGCAGCCTTTGAAAAGCCATTTCAGTTTTGCATCACTTGCACAGGAACGCCGGCAGGGGCTTGCCCTCCTTGCGCCACTGGTGATATTCCGCAGTGGCGGCAAATTCCACGTCACCGGCGGAGTTCAGGGCAGTTTCCACGGAATCCTGCACCACGCCAATGATAAAGCCGACACCGACCACCTGCATGGCGATATCATTGGAGATGCCAAACAGGGAGCAGGCCATGGGGATCAGCAGCAGGGAACCGCCAGCCACGCCGGAAGCACCGCAGGCACCCAGAGCGCTCATCACGGAAAGAAGGATGGCGGCGGGCAGGGACACCTGAATGCCCAGCGTATTGGCCGCAGCCAGCGTCATAATGGTAATGGTGATGGCGGCACCATCCATATTGATGGTAGCGCCCAGGGGGATGGAGACGGAATACATATCCTTATCCAGCCCCAGCTTTTCGCACAGATCCATATTGACCGGGATGTTGGCGGCAGAGCTGCGGGTGAAGAAGGCGGTCAGGCCGGATTCACGCAGGCAGCGGAACACCAGCGGATACGGGTTGCAGTGCAGATACACAAAGATGATAAAAGGCGAGACGACCAGTGCCATAAAGAGCATGGTGCCCACCAGCAGGAGCAGCAGCCTGCCGTACTGGGTAAAGATGGACAGGCCGTTGCTGGACACGTTGGTGTACACAAGGCCCATGATGCCGAAGGGTGCCAGATTGATGATCCAGCGGACGATCTGGGAAACTGCATCCGCTGTGTTCGCCAGGAACAGCTTGGTGCTGTCTGCGCCGTACTTCTTCATGGCCAGACCGAACAGGCAGGCCCAGAACAGGATGCCGATGTAATTGCCGTTCAGCAGGGCACTGACGGGGTTTGCCACAAAGTTGGTGAGCAGGGTGTTCATCACCTCGCCCAGACCCTGGGGCACCACCTCGGATTCTGCCGCCTCAGCCAGAACGACGGTCTGAGGGAACAGGAAGCTGGTCGCCGCCGCAATGGCGGCGGCCAGGAAGGTGGTGAGCATGTACAGCCAGATGACCGTGCCAAAGCGCCGGTCCAGCCTGGACGTGCCCTGCGCCAGCGCACTGGCCACGATAACGAACACCAGCACCGGGGCAATGCCCTTCAGGGCACCCACGAACAGGCTGCCGAACTCTTCCACCCAGCCCGCACCGGGCACCGCCAGTGCCAGCACCGCACCGACCACAAGGCCGATGACGATGCGCAGGATCAGGCTGGTGGCGTTGTACCTTGCCGCAACCGCTTTCAACGTTTTCATAACTTTTCTACTCCCCTATCCAGATTGTGCGCCTATTGCGCACAGTTTTCCCATTCCTCTACACGGAACAAGTACGATTATACGCCTTGCAGGCCGAAAAGTCAAAGATTTTGCCCGCTTTTTTTGTTTTTCATTTCAACATATACAGACACGAGCTTTTTTCACTGTCCGTATATGAAATACAGATTCACAAAAAGAGACCGCACCCCGTGTGTTTCGGGATGCGGTCTGTTCCTGTTTTAGTCGAGATAGGACACCTTGCCGGGCACAAAGCCCTGAATGCCCATGCCGGGCGCGTCAGAGACGGTGATGTTCTTTTCGTCGAACACGGCACCGCCGAGGATGTGGTCCTCGCTGCAGAGCACCGGGCCGTCGAGGTCGATCTTGGTGATGATCTTCTTGGCGCAGGCCAGCTCCACAGCGGCGTTGACCGAGATCTTCGCTTCCAGCATACAGCCGATCATGCACTCCACGCCGTACACCTCAGCGGCGGCGGCAA
>OLOO01001109.1_pt1 | contig 19251 bp, 18 predicted proteins | sample 1672621 | NCBI WGS metagenome assembly OLOO01 (sample SAMEA3136706, study PRJEB25190) | human gut metagenome | biome: human gut; feature: human-associated habitat; material: faeces | place: Austria | collected 2013 | reverse complement strand
ATACATAATTACTCAAAAAGGAAAAGAAAGACTTGAATTAGAAAAGGAAAAGATGCAAAAACAAATTATTTTGTTTATGAAAAAGGATTATGAAGATGAAATATAAGTATACATTTTTAAAAAATAGATTGTTTTATGATGAAATATTAATTCCTTATCTAGATAAAATGTCTAAAAAAGGATGGAATCTTGTATCAGTTAATTCATTTTTTAAGTTTGAAAAATCCTCACAAGTTTATAAATATCAAGTTGACTATAATCCATTAACGGATGACTATTTAGAAACTTTAGACCATTTAGGATATGAACATGTTTGTTGTATGCAAGATATGCATATTTATCGAAATGTTAATTTAGATGCGGAAGATTTATCAAGTGATGAAGATGTTTTATGTGAGGCAAAATTAAAAATGTTTAAACCATGGGCAATTGCTATGTGCATTCTTGCGGCTATGATCTTTTATGGTTTTACAAGTTTCTTTTCTTGGTTGTACCGTTTTTCTTGGGGTTCGATATTTTTAAATTTAAATGTTTGTTTTAGTTTGTTTCTTATTTATGTAGGCTGTTTTTTATGGCTATTTGCAGCATTGTTTATTTATTTAAAGAGACGTGCTTTAAAGAAAAGAACATATTCTTATCAAAAGTTTAAATATTTAGATGGGTTTGTTCGCATTGTTATAGATATTTTAGCTATTTTGATGATTGGAATGTTATTTGTCTTGAAAATGAATAATTTAAGTTCACTTTTAAGCTTTTCGGGTTATTTTATATTAATTACATTATTTGCGACAATTATTAATACAAAAATTCCTTTAATTAAAAATCCAATCAAAAAGAAAATAGCAGTGATTGTTTCTGTTGCTGTTTTTGTAGGTGTTTACTTTTTGTATAATGAAATTGATTTTTCGAAATTAGATAAACAAGAAATGACGATCACTTTGCCAAAAAATAAAAGGATAGATGAAAATAATTCAAATTTACTTGTTGATACGACAACTTTTATTCAAAAAATCGGTAAAGATAAAGATGATGGAGAAGCAATTTATTCTTTTGAAGGTTATTATCAATGTTTAAATACTTTTGTTTCAAAAAATATTTTTAAAGAATTGGTTCTTGAACGTGAAAGACAAACAAGAATGCCAAGTGATAAAAAGATTGACCAAATCGTTGAAGAAAAAGGTTCATGGCGTAGCGATGAAATTGGGTATAATACGTATCAAAATGTTTTAAAGAAATTTAAAAAAAGAAAATCAATGTATTTTGATCAAGTTGTTGAAATTGGTCATTATCAATTAGGAATCAAAGGTAAAAAAGTGTTAATTGTATATGATGAAGATATTGATGATTTTTATCATCATTACATAAACTTTATACAAAAATAATGGAATATTGACAAATTTTTGTAATTATACTATTATAATTTTCAATAATAGAATCAAAGGAGAAATGTAAAAGTGGATTCTGCCCAGATAATGAATATCATATCATTAATCATTTTATTAATTTTATCATCGTTGTTTTCTTGTAGTGAAACAGCTTTTTTATCGGTAAGTAAAATTAAAATACGTACACTTGCTGAAGAAGGAAATAAAAAAGCAAAATTAGTAGAGTCTTTATTAGATGATCAAGATCGTTTATTAAGTGCTATTTTAGTAGGAAACAACCTAGTAAATATCGGTGCTTCGTCACTTACAACAGCAACGATTATGGCTATTTTTGGAGATGGTGCACAAACAGTTGCAATCGCAACAGGTGTTGTAACATTGTGTATTTTGATTTTTGGTGAAATCACGCCTAAATCTCTTGCTACTCAAAACGCTGATAAATTAGTTTTTGCTTTAGCACCATTTATTCGTTTTGTTTGTGTAATTACTAAACCAGTTGTTTTTGTGTTGAATATTATTACAGGATTTATTATTAAACTTTTAGGTGGTAATCAAGAACATGGCCCTAGTTTAACTGAAGAAGAATTGAAAACAATTGTAACAGTTGGACATGAAGAAGGTGTTCTAGAAAAAGAAGAAAAAGAAATGATACATAATGTTTTTGAATTTGGTGAAACTGAAATCAAAGAGATTATGACACCACGTATTCATGTTGAAAGTTTACCGGATGATTGTACGTATGATGAATTAATGAATGTTTATCATGATGCACAGTATTCTAGATATCCTATTCATGATGAGTCTTTTGATGAAATTATTGGTGTTTTAAATATGAAAGATTTGTTGTTTATCGATATTGATAAAGAACATTTTGATGTTAAAAAGTATATGAGAGAGACTTTTGTGGTCTATGAATTTAATCAAGTCAATGATGTTTTTGCTTCAATGAGAAAGGAACATGCAACACTTGCTATTGTATTAGATGAATATGGTGTTATGAGTGGAATTGTTACTTTTGAGGATATTGTTGAAGAAATCGTTGGTGAAATTGATGATGAATATGATGATGCAAGTGATGATATTGTTAAAATCAATGATCATGAGTATTTAGTAGATGGTAGTTTAAATTTAAATGAGGTCAATGATGAAATTGATACTCATTTTGAATCGGAAGATTTTGAATCAATCGGTGGTCTTGTTTTAGGAGAGTTTAGTGGTGTTCCTAAAATAAAAGATAAAATTGAATTTCCAGGAGTTACAATTATTATCGAAAAGATGCATAAGAATCGAATTGAACTTCTTAGATTAATAATACATGAAATGAAAGAAGAGGAAGAAGGAGAGGAAAAACATCAATAAGATGCTTTTCCTTTTTTAAGGAGGCTATATGAAAACAACAGTTGAAATAAAAAAAATGGGAATCAATGGAGAAGGTATTGGTTACATTAATCGTAAAATTGTCTTTATTAAAGGGGCATTATTAAATGAAGAAGTAGAAATTGATGCCAAACAATACAATAATAAAAATTATTATTTTGGTGAATTAATTAGAGTCATTAAACCTTCACCAATGCGTGTTAAAAATCCATGTCGTGCGAATAAAGAATGTATGGGATGTAATTTATTACATTATGCTTACCCAGCACAATTAAAACATAAAAAAGATTTAATTAAAGAATCTTTAAAGAAGTATACAGAATTAGATCGTTCACAAATTAAGATTGATCAAATTATTGGGATGAATCAAAAAAATGGTTTCCTTACACAAGCCAATTTACCTATTGTAGATTTTAAAGGAAAAGTTACTTTTGGAATTTATCAAAGAGAAACAAAATATTTAACAGTGATGACAGGGTGTATGAAACAACATCCATTAATTAATCAAACATTATTACAATTAGAAGAAGTTTTTAATAATCATCAATGTAAAACATATAATGATAAATTTAGAACAGGTTTAAGATTTATTAAATTACGTGTTTTCCAAGATAAAGTACAAGTCATCATTATTACAGGGAAAGACGGTTTAAAAGATGAAGTGGTAAGTGATATTAAAAAACTAAAACAAGTCAATGGTTTATTTATGTCAATTAATACTTCTAAATATCAAGATTTTGAAAGTCAAGGTTATAAGAAGATTTTTGGAAATACGAAAGAAGAATTTATTTGTGATGGTAAAAAATATATTATGTCTGTTAAAACAACTTTACCAGATCATTTAGAATCTTTTGAAATTAGAAATAAGATTGTTAAAACAATGGTTAAAGGAAGTAAAAAGATTATTTCTATTAATTGTGAAAATGGTATTTTAGAAATGAATTTAGATCAAGAAGTTGTTGCTATTGATGAAAAGAAAGATAATATTGAAAGTGCTACTTATAATGCTAAATTATTAGGAAAAGAAAATATTAAATTTGTTTATGGTCAACCAATTAAGAAAATGGTTACTTTTGCAAAAAAGAAAGTGTATGATACAGTGATTATTCAAGGAGTCAATGGGATTTCTAATGAATTAAAGGATACTTTAAGACTTGGAAAAGTACAAACAGTCATTTATATGAATTCTTCTACATCTATGCTTGCAAAAGATTTGCAAGAATTATCAAAATATTATAAAGTAGAAGAGATCAAAGCAGTAGATAGTCATATGTATCAATCATATGTGACATCAATTGCTAAACTTACAAGAAAATAGGAAGAAGGAATAAAAATGGAATACGATTATACACCAAGAGGTGTCTGTTCAAGAAATATCCATGTAGAAGTTGAAGATGGGATTGTTAAAAATGTTATCTTTACAGGTGGATGTTCAGGAAATACTCAAGGAGTTGCTGCACTAGCAAAGGGTATGAAAGTTGATGAAGTTATTGAACGTTTAAAAGACATCAAATGTGGAGCAAAACCAACAAGTTGTCCAGCACAGCTTGCAAAAAGTTTACAAGAGCATGCTAAATAAGTGCTCTTTTTTTGTTTTTTTCATAAAATAAAATGGTGGTGTTATGTTAATTAGAATCAAAAAAATGCAGTTTCTAGTAGGGATTTGTTTGATTTTGCAAATTATTTTGTCTTCGTTATTTTTACCTTTTCATTTTATAGCGATGTTTTTTTCTATTGTCATTATCATTTGGCAAAGAAGATTTTGTGTTTTACAGATTCGTTATCATTACTATGCAGTTATTTTATATATCTATAGGTTGTTTGTTATGCTTGTTTTAACGTATTCTTTTTTTGAAATGTTGTATTTATTTTTAACTTTATATGTTGGTTTGATTTTAATTTTATTATCTTTGAAAACATTTTTGTAATTCTTTTAATCAAGGATGATTTAGCGTATAATATGGAAAAAGGTGGTGGCAACATGATTGGTGAATTGAATATCTATAGTTGTTATAGTTTTCAAAATAGTACGATTTTGATTCAAGATTTATGTAAAAGAGCGAAAGAATTGCATATGGAAGCATTGGCTTTAACAGATATCAATAATATGTATGGTGCGATTGAATTTTCTAATGCTTGTCATCATTATGACATCAAACCTATTTTTGGAATGCAAGGGGATGTACTTATTGATCAAGAAGTTTATCCTTTTTTATTCTATGCAAAAGATCAAATTGGTTATCATGATTTAATGAAAATATGTAGTGATATTAATTTAAGTGAACGTAAAGCGATTGAATTAGAAAGATTATCTTTATATCGTGAACATCTTTTTATTCTTTCTGGATGTAAAGAAGGAATTGTTGAAAGGCTTGTTTTAAAAGAGTTAGAATCTGAGGCTTTAAAATATATTGCGTTATTTAAAAAAATGTTTAAAGATAATTATTATATTTGTATTCAAGATCATCATTTAAAAATGCAATCATTTTTAAATGAACGTTTAAAAGCACTTGCCACTTTACAAGAAGTGAAGGTTTGTGCTTCGAATGAAGTATGTTATTTATATCCACAAGATGCTATAGCGGTTGATTTAATGCAAGCAAGTATCCATGGCGAAAAAATTGATCGAAATTATAAAGTACAAACAAATCAGATGTATTTAAAAGATGCTTATGAGATGTCTTTATTGTTTGATCGCGAAATTATAGAAAATACAAATGATTTGTTAAGAAGATGCAATGTCACTATTGAAACCAATCAAATGCATTTACCACACTATCCTTTACCTGAAAATGTGACGAGCCAAAATTATTTACAGCAACTTTGTATTGTTGGTTTAAAGAAAAGATTTAAAGGAAAAGAAGTTCCTAGAACTTATATAGAACGTTTAAAAAAAGAATTAAAAGTCATTGCTAAAATGGGATTCAATGATTATTTTTTGATTGTTTTTGATTATGTAAGATTTGCGAAAACACATGATATTCAAGTCGGTCCAGGAAGAGGAAGTGCTGCTGGAAGTTTAGTGAGTTATGTTTTAGGAATCACGAATATTGATCCTTTAAAATATGATTTATTATTTGAACGTTTTTTAAATGAAGAGCGTGTTTCAATGCCTGATATTGATATTGATTTTCAAGATGATAAAAGAGATGAAGTTGTTAAATATGTTACAGAAAAGTATGGACAAGAACATGTTGGACAAATTGTTACTTTTGCTACCTATGGGCCTAAGGTTGCTTTAAGAGATTTAGGAAAAGTCGTTTCAGTTCCTTTACCTAAATTAGAAATGATGTCAAAGTATATTCCAACACAAGGAAAAAATAGAAAAACAGTAAAAGAAGTTTATGAATCTTCCTATGCTTTTGCAAGTATGGTCAATCAAGAAGAAATGTTACGAAAGATTTTACCGGCAATCTATCTTGTAGAACATTTACCACGTAATATTTCAATGCATGCTGCAGGGGTCGTTTTATCAGGAGATTGTTTAAATGAAGTGGTTCCTCTAACAAAAGGTCCTAATCAAAATGTATTGACACAGTATTCTAAAAATTATATTGAAAGTGTTGGTTTATTAAAAATGGATTTTTTAGGATTGAAGAATTTAACTGTAATTTCTGATATTTTAAAAAATATTGAAAAGTATGAAGGTGTTCATTTAAATTTAAATACGATTCCTTTAAATGATGAAAAAACATTTAAGATGTTATCAAATGGAGATACGTTAGGTGTTTTTCAATTAGAATCACCAGGGATGAAGAATTTATTTAGAAAATTAAAGCCAAGCAGTATTGAAGATATTGGAGCTGCCAATGCTTTATATAGACCAGGACCTATGTCACAAATTCCTCATTATATTGCTCGAAAATTTCATCAAGAAAAAGTGGAATACCCACATGATGATTTAAAAGATATTTTAAAATCAACGTATGGTATTATTATTTATCAAGAACAATTAATGCAAGTAGCACAAAAAATTGCTGGTTTTTCACTTGCTAAAGCAGATATATTAAGACAAGCAACTTCTAAAAAGACACTTGGGTTAATGGAATCAATGAAAGAGGAATTTATAAGTGGTGCTTTAAAAAATAGTTATGAAAAAAATCAGGCGGAATATATCTTTGGATTAATTGAAAAGTTTGCAGATTATGGCTTTAATAAAGCTCATGCAATTGCCTATGGTTTAATTGGTTATCAACTTGCGTATTTAAAAGCTAATTATCCCTTATCTTTTTATGGAGCAATTCTTTCTAATGAACAAAATAGTGATGTTCATAAAATGGAATATATTGCAGAAGCTAAAAAATATCAAATTAGAATTTTACCGCCATCCATTAATTATTCTGAACATTATTTTAAACAAGTAGAAGGTGATTTACGTTTTTCTTTGTTAGCTATTAAAAATGTAGGACAGGCAGGTTATCTAGCAATTGTTGAAGAAAGACAAAAGAATGGCTTGTTTAAAGATATTTTTGATTTTGTTTCGCGAATGGAAGGAAAGAAAATCACGAGTTTAATGTTAGAAAGTTTAATTGATGCGGGTGCTTTTGATGAATTTGGACTTAATCGTGCGACTTTAAAAGCTAATTTAGAAAAGATTACAGAGTATGCACATTTAAAAAATATGATTGGTATTGATGAACCACCTATTTTAGAAATTATTAAAGAAAATAAAATGGTGCGTTTAGAATTAGAAAAGAAAGCGATAGGTGTGTATTTAACACAACATCCTTTAGCTTATATGAAACAAAAAATCAATCAACCAATTCTTGCAGTCGCAAATTTAAATGAGTATGTCTCAAAAAATGTGAGAGTATTATTATCTTTATTAAGGGTCAAAGTGATCGTTGATAAAAAAGGAAATGAAATGTGTTTTATTGAAGGATTTGATGAAACAGGAAATGTTGAGGGAGTCGTTTTTTCTTCAACGTATCAAAGATATAAGACATTATTAGAAAAAAATAAGATTGTATGTATTGAAGGAAAGATGAATTATCGAGATAAGCTTTCTTTAGTGGTACAAAATGTTAAAGAAGTAAATGAGGTATAAAATGGAAAAATTAGTTGTAATAGATGGGAATTTTTGGTTATTTAGTTGTTATTATGCAACAGCTGCTATGGGGAATTTAATGGTCAATAAAGATGGTGTACCAACCAATGCAGTTTATGGTTTTGCTAATAGATTAGAAAGTTTATTGAAACAAAATCCTGAGTATATTGTGGTTGCTTTTGATGCAAAAGGGAAGACTTTTAGAAGTGAGCTATTGGAAGAATATAAAGGGACAAGAAAGCCAACACCGGATGAACTTGTTTGTCAGTTTTCAATGATTAGAGAATATTTAGAAGCTCATCATATTCCTTATATTGAAAAAGAAGGATATGAAGGTGATGATATTATTGGAACAATTTCTAAAAAAGCGTCAAGTCAAGGCATGGAAGTAGCTGTTTATACAAATGATAAAGATATGATGCAATTGATCGATTCAAATGTTAAACAATACAAAAAGCCTCAAAAGACCAATGATTATGAAGTTATTACAGTTGAAAGTTTTAAAGAAAAATATAATTTAGAACCTGATCAAATGAGAGATCTTTTAGGTCTTATGGGAGACAGTGCTGATAATATTCCAGGAATTCCAGGAATTGGTGAAAAAACGGCTTTGAAGTTATTAAATCAATATGGGACAATAGAAAATCTAAAGGAACATATGGATGAATTAAAAGGTAAAATGGGTGAGAAAGTTAGAACGAATATTGAATTGGGCCTTTTATCTAAAAAGATTGCCACAATTATAACAGATGCACCTGTTGAATTAGATTTAGATGCTTGGAAATATGAAGGACAAGAATATAATGATGATCTTGCAGAGTTTTACAGACGTTATGATATGAATTCTTTACTTAAAAGAATGTCTCTTTCTACAGAAACAAAACAAAGTAAACCTTTAGAATATAAAATTGTTGAAACTTTGCCAAATATTAAAAAGAATACAGCTTTAATTGTAGGAGTCTATGATACGAATTATCATAAATCGGCTATTTTGGGATTTGGTCTTTATAATAAAGATGAAGCCTATTATATTTCTTTAGAAAATGCTATGCATGATGAAAACTTTAAGTCTTTCTTAAAAGATGAAAAGATTGAAAAATATGGTTATGATATAAAAAAATGTATCAATGCTTGTCGTTGGCATGGATTAGAAGTTAAAGGGTATACTTTTGATTTACAGCTTGCTTCTTATATTTTAAATCCTTCTTTAAAAGATGAAATTAAAATCGTTTGTGATTATTATCAATATTTTGATTTACAATTTGATGAGGAAGTTTTTGGAAAAGGTGCTAAAAAACATGTTCCTGAAGAAGATGTCTTATCGAAACATTATGTTTTACAAGCTAAAGCAATTTATGAATTAAAAAATGAAGCAGAACAAAGATTGAAAAAAGATCAACAATTTGATTTATACAAAAATGTTGAAATGCCTGTAGCGTATATTTTAGCGGATATGGAATTTCAAGGAGCTAAAATGGATAAAGATGTTTTAAAACAATTAGGAGATACTTTTAAAGGACAAATTGATCAATTAGAAAAAGAAATTTATTTATTGGCACATAAAGAATTTAATATTTCATCTCCTAAACAATTAGGAGAAGTTCTTTTTGAGGATTTAGGATTACCTAATGGTAAGAAAACAAAAACAGGTTATTCCACATCAGTAGATGTTTTAAATAAATTAAAAAATGTTCATCCAATTATTGATAAAGTTCTAAATTATCGTACATTAAGTAAACTTTATTCAACTTATATTATTGGGTTACAAGAACAAATCTTTATTGATGGAAAGACACATACTATTTATAATCAAGCTTTAACTCAAACAGGACGTTTATCATCAACAGATCCTAACTTACAAAATATACCAGTCAAAACAGAAGCAGGAAAACTTATTAGAAAAGCGTTTGTTCCTGAATATGATTATTTAATATCTTTTGATTATTCGCAAATTGAATTACGTGTACTTGCTCATCTAGCCAATGTCGCAAGTTTAATAGATGCCTTTAATCATGATAAAGATATTCATCGTCATACCGCAAGTGTTGTTTTTGGTGTAAGTGAAGAAGAGGTTACATCAACAATGAGACGAAATGCAAAAGCTGTTAACTTTGGAATTATTTATGGAATGTCTGATTATGGCTTGGCTGAACAATTAGGTGTCACTGTTAAAGAAGCTAAATCATTTATTGAAAAATATTTTGAAAAATATGCTGAGATTAAAGACTATATGAATAAAAGCATTGCTTTTGGAAAAGAAAATGGTTATGTTTCAACTGTCTTAAATAGAAAAAGATATATTCCAGAAATCAATGAAAAGAATTATGAGACAAGAATTTGGAAAAAGATTAGCGATGAATTCTCCAATTCAAGGATCAGCCGCTGATATTATCAAGCTTGCAATGATCAAAGTGGATCAATTATTAAAAGAAAATCATATGAAATCAAAAATGATTTTACAAGTACACGATGAGTTGATTTTTGATGTTTATCAAGATGAATTGGATAAAATGATGAAACTTGTAAAAGAAGGAATGGAAAGTGCCTATCAAATGAAAGTGGAATTAAAAGCGGAAGGAACATACGCTAAAAATTGGTATGAGTTAAAGTAGGTGAAAAAATGCCAGAATTACCAGAAGTTGAAACGGTTCGACGAACATTAGAAAATTTTATTTTAAATAAAAAAATTGAAGATATAAAAATTTTATATCCTAAAATCATTGATGATGATCAAGAAGAGTTTGTGCAAACTTTAAAAAATAAGACTTTTAAAGAGATTGATCGTGTAGGGAAATATTTGATTTTTAAATTGGAGGATGTTGCCTTTATTTCTCATCTTAGAATGGAAGGAAAGTATCAAATATGTAAAAAAGGGGATATACTTTCTAAACATGACCATGTTATCTTTGTATTAGATGAGGGCATGGAGTTAAGATATAATGATGTTAGAAAGTTTGGAAGAATGAAGTTGGTGGATCATGATGATTATAAAAATCAACTGCCTTTAAGTAAATTAGGCCCTGAACCTTTTGAAATAGATTACTTAGAGCTTTATCAAAAACTTAAAAAGAAAAATAAAGCGATTAAAACAGTTCTTCTAGATCAAAGTATTATGACAGGGATAGGAAATATTTATGCAAATGAAATTTGTTATCAAATGCATTTAAATCCTTATACTAAAGCCAATGTTTTAAGTAAAAAGAGAGTTAAAGAATTAGTGGATGTTGCTTGTGAGATTTTAAATAAAGCTATTTTACAAGGTGGAACGACAATTCACTCTTTTAGTGCTAATGGAATTGATGGTTTGTTTCAAGTGCAATTAAAAGTGCATATGCAAAAGCATTGTCCATTAGGACATGAGATAAAAAAAGTAATGATTAATGAAAGAGGAACATATTATTGTCCAATATGTCAAAAGGCAAAACGATGAAAGTATACGGAATAACAGGAAGTATTGCATGTGGGAAATCGAAAGTCACACATTATTTAATAGAAAGAGGTTATCTTGTTGTTGATGCGGATTTGATTTCAAGAAATGCTCTAACAATTGATCAAGAATGTATTTTGAAGGTTCAAGAGTTATTTGGATGTGTTAAAGATGGAATTGTTGATCGAAAGGCATTAGGAAGAATTGTTTTTCATGATAAAAATGCTAAAAAACAGTTAGAGGCTATTATACATCCTTATGTGATTTTAAAAATGAAGGAAGAAATTGAAAAAAATAAAGAGAGAGATTGTATCTTTTTAGATATTCCTTTATTATATGAGTCTCATTTAGAATATTTGTGTGATGAAATTATTGTTGTTTATTTAGATGAACAAAGACAAGTTCAAAGATTGATGGCAAGAGATCATATTGATGAAAGTTATGCTTATACAATTATCAATAACCAAATTTCTTCTTTAAAGAAAAGAGAAATGGCTGATATTGTTTTTGATAACAATCAAGGGATAGAAGAGTTATATAAACAAATTGATGAATTTATAGAAAGGATCAGTCATGAAGAAATTATTAACGAGTGATGTTTATCAAGTAAGAAGTAGTTATATGCTTGATTTAACAGGTTATAAAACAGTTTTACAACTTTATCAACCATTGATTGGGATGGAAGCTACTGCTCTTTATCTAACACTCAATAGTGAATTGGATCAAATGACACTTACAAAAAGTCCTTCTTTGATTTCTAGATTATGTAAATTATCAGGATTTTCATTAAATTCTTTACAGGAATCTTTTGATAAGTTAGAAGCTGTAGGACTTGTATGTTCATATGTTAAACAAACGAATGATAATCGTTATCTTTTTGATTTGAAAATGCCGTTATCACCTCAAGAATTTATTAATCATCAAATTCTTGATCGTTTATTGAAAGATAGATTGAAAGATGAATATGAAAAAACAATAGCGATTTTTCAAACGTATAATGTTAATTTAAATGATTATCAAGAAATGACATCATCGTTTACAGATGTTTTTGAAATTCATCATCATGAAAAAAATATATTAAAAGAAAAAAAATATAAACAAAAAATACAAAATTCTATTGAAAATAGTTATGATCTAACGTTGTTTTATCAAGGCATTGAAAATTTACAATTATCTAAGAAAATGTTTGATCAAGAAGATGAAAAAATAATTCAACAATTAGGAATCTTATATCATATCAATGCTTTAGATATGCAAGATCTTGTCAAACAATCAATGATTGAAAATCATTTAAATAGTCGGTTATTGGCTCAAAACTGCCGAAACTATTATGATTTAAAAATGCCAGAAAAATTTACAGAGGTATTTCATAAGCAATCACCTTTGCTTCAAAGTGAAAAACAGGGAGAATCTTCTTTACAAAAACATATTTATTATTTAGAAAATATTTCACCTTATGATTTATTAAAAGATAAAATGGGTGGTAAAGAACCATTAAAAAGAGATCTTCAAGTTGTCGAATCTGTTTTAACAACGTTACAATTAGAGCCAGGAGTTGTCAATGTCTTAATAGAAACAACACTTCAAAAGTGTAATCAATCATTACCTAAAAATTTTATAGAAGCTTTAGGAAGTCAATGGAAAAGAAAAAAAATAAAAACAGTTCAAGAAGCGATAGAAGAAGGAAAAGTTTATTTGAAATATCAAAATCAACAACATCATGACTGGGATGATTTTACAAAAGATATTCAAATTGTTTCTCAAGAAAAATCAACAGCTGATAATATTGATGAAGATGCTCTTGCAATGTTAGAAAAATATGACTAGGAGGAGAAAAAATGCAAAGTTTACAAGATTTACATTTATTTGATGATGATCAAAATTTTCAAAAACAAAAAGAAGAAAGTATCAATGAACTTATAAAGGATCCTTACATAATGAAAGTTTTATCTGATGGACAAGTAGGACGAGATTTTATAGAAGAAAATTGGGTTGAATTTTTAGATTTTCAAGAAGATGTGCAAAAATGTAAAGATTGTATGGGGCTTTATCAATGTCATAAAGTTTCTAAAGGAATGAAGCAAGCGGTTCATGTTGAAAATCATCATTTAAAAACAGTACTTGTCCCTTGTAAGTATGGAAAAGAAATATTAGAAAAGCAAAATATTTTAAGTCATATTACTGTTTCAAATGTGAGTGATGATTTATTATTATCTGATTTAAAATCAATTAAAGATATTATGAACAAAGAACTTGCAAGTACAATTGATCATTTTTTATCGAATACGTCAAAAAAAGGTTTATTTATTTGTGGGCCATCTGGTTGTGGAAAATCAACATTAGCTGGTTTTTTAACAAGATCACTTGCTAAACAAGGATATCATTTAGGATATGTGCATTTTCCTACATATTTAATCGATTTAAAGAATTCTTTTAATGAATTTGGAAATGATAATAATATAGAGGAACTTCGTAATGTAGATTATTTAGTGATTGATGATCTAGGTGGAGAAAATGTAACAGGCTGGTCAAGAGATGAAGTTTTAGCAGCTGTATTGACATATCGTAATCAAAATAAAAAGATAACGTTATTTACCAGTCAATACACCCAAGATGATTTAATTAAAATCTATACTTTGAAAAAAGATGCTCGCGAAAAAATAAAAGTAGAGCGCTTACTTAACACAATATTTACAATGAGTATGCCAATTATGATAAAACAATAAGATTTAGCATAATAAATGTGTAAAAATTCTTGTAGAAAAGTCATGATTTGTGCTAAAATCACTATGTATGAAATGTTATGAAATAGGGAGTGAACATTATGGTTAAATGTATAGGAGTTTTAACTTCTGGAGGAGATGCTCCAGGAATGAACGCTGCTGTAAGAGCAGTAGCGCGTACATGCTTAAATAAAGGAATTGAAGTATATGGTGTAAAACTTGGTTATAAAGGATTACACGATGGAGAATTTATTAAGTTTGATCGTCATAGCACACGTAACATTATTAATATTGGTGGTACTATGTTAAAATCAGCAAGATTCCCTGAATTCAAAGATCCTGAAGTAAGAAAAGAAGCAATTGAAAAAATGAAAGAAGTAGGAATGGAAGCTTTAGTTGTTATCGGTGGTGACGGAAGTTACAATGGTGCATTAAAGTTAACTGAAATGGGTATCAACTGTATCGGTATTCCAGGAACAATTGATAATGATATTCCTGATACTGATCATACAATTGGATTTGATACTGCATTAAATACAATTGTTGATGCATTAGACAAATTAAGAGATACATCAAGTTCTCATCAAAGATGTACTATTCTTGAAGTTATGGGACGTAGATGTGGAGATTTAGCTATCAATGCAGGTATCGCTGATGGTGCTGAAATGGTAATCACTAGTGAAATTGGTTTTGATGAAAATAAAGTAATTGAAGTATTAAAAGCTTCAAAAGCATCTGATAAAAAACATGCAATCGTTGTTATTACAGAACATATTACAGATGTACATGAATTAGCTAAAAAAGTTGAAGCTGCAACTGGTTTTGAAACTCGTGCAAACGTTTTAGGACATATGCAACGTGGTGGTAGACCATCAGCAAGAGATAGAGTTCTTGCTTCAAGAATGGGTGTTTATGCCGTTGAATTACTTGAAGCTGGAAAAGGTGGTTTATGTGTAAGTGAAGTAAATGGTCAAATCAAAGGATTACCAATTACTGAAGTATTAGGACATAAACGTGAAACTGACTTTAGTATTTACGAAGATGCTATTAAACTTCGTTAATATAAACTTAAATGAAAATATGATTGTGAGGATATTAGGATGGTATTAGAAAAAGAAAGAAAAAAGAAAACACGTATTGTGTGTACAATTGGGCCAGCTTCTGAAGATAAAAAAGTCTTAACTAAATTAGTTCAAGCTGGTATGAACGTAATGAGATTAAACTTCTCTCATGGTGATTTCGAAGAACATGGGGGAAGAATTAAAACTTTAAGAGAAATCAACAAAGAATTAAACAAAAACGTAGCTATCTTATTAGATACTAAAGGACCTGAAATTAGAACTGGTGATTTCGTTGGTGGAAAAACTGAATTCAAAAAAGGTCAAGTTTCTACTATCTGTGTAGAAGATATTGAAGGAACAAGTGAAAGATTTACAATCACTTATAAAGATTTATATAAAGATGTTAAACCAGGTGGTTTCATCTTAGTAAACGATGGTCAAGTTGAATTATTAGTTGATCATGTTGATGGTACTGATATCGTATGTATCTGTGCTAACGATGGTGTTGTTAAAAACAAACGTGGAATCAACGTTCCAGGAATCAAATTAGGATTCGATTACTTATCAGAAAAAGATATCGGAGATTTAACTTTTGGTTGTCAACAAGGTGTTGATTTCATCGCTGCATCATTCGTAAGACGTCCACAAGATGTTTTAGATGTTAAAAAATTATTAATTGAAAACGGTCGTCCTGAAATTCAAATCATCGCTAAAATCGAAAACAGCGAAGGTGTTGAAAACATGGATGAAATCTTAAAAGTTGCTGATGGTATCATGGTTGCTCGTGGTGACTTAGGTGTAGAAATTCCTGCTGAAGATGTACCATTAATTCAAAAAGAATTAATCAATAAATGTCGTGCTGCAGGTAAAATCGTTATCACTGCTACTCAAATGTTAGATAGTATGCAAGAAAACCCAAGACCAACACGTGCTGAAGTATCTGACGTTGCTAACGCAATCTATGATGGTACTGATGCAATCATGTTATCTGGTGAATCTGCTCAAGGTAAATATCCAGTAGAAGCTGTTGAAACTATGACTAAAATTGCTTTAAAAACTGAAGGAACTTTAGATTATGCTTCATTACAAAGAAAAGCAATCAGAACTGCTTCATTAGATCAAAGTGAAGCTATCTGTATGTCAGTTGCTGAAATCGCATCTAAATTCAACGTTGCTGCAATCGTTGCATTCACTGATTCAGGATTTACAGCTAGAAAAATGTCTAGATATCGTACTAAATCTATGATTATTGCTGCTACTCCAAATGAACAAACTACAAGAGCATTAGCTATTAACTGGGGTGTTAAATCAGTATTATGTAAACAAATGGATACAAGAGCTGCTATGATTGAATATGCTCAAGTTATCGCTAAAGAAAACTTAGTTGAACCAGGTGAACAAATCATTGTTACTGCTGGTACACCAGGTGTTGCTGGAACTACTTCTTACTTAGAATTAATTACAGTAAAATAATTAAAATTAATAAAAAAAGCTCCGTTTCATTTGAAACGGAGTTTTAATTTTAGTTTCTTTTAGAAATAACAAGGGCAAGTTTTCCAATGATTTTAAATTCATGATAATTATATTCATTAATAATAATTGGAGAATATTTATCATTTGCAGGTTGTAAAATAATACAATTTTGTTTAGAATCATTAAAATATTTTTTACATGTTGCAATATTATCTTCAATGCCAAAACATCCCACATCACCATTATTAAGTTGCTGTGTCTTTTCAAAAATAATAAGATCCCCAGATTGAATATTTTCATCAATCATACTATCTCCATCAGCATATTGACAAAAGTAATCCTTTCGAGAACTTAATAGAGATTCAGGTAAAGAAATATATTCTTCAATATTGTCTTCAACAAAAATACCATCTCCACAACAAACATCACTATATAAGGGAATATCTATATTATGACTATGTCCATGATAGGCTGGCTCATCAATACCTAATAAATAATTAGGAGTAACATTAAATATTTCTGCAAGTCGGGAAAGTGTTTCCTTTTTTAAATTTGGAACACGTCCGTTTTCATATTTTGCAATTGCTGATTTTTGAACACCGAGCATTTCTCCTAGTTGTTGTTGAGTTAAACCCTTTTCTTTTCTTAATTTTTTAATACGTTCACCTGTCATCTAATCACTCCTTGTGTCTTAATATTACCATATTATAGACTATGTAGTAAACAAAATATCTAAAAAAGACACAAAAGTATTGACGAAACTTAGAGATGGAGTTATATTATAAGTGTCTTAAAAAGATACATTAATAAAAATAAATTTTAAAAGTTGAAATTAAAGAAACAAAAGGAGGAACTATTATGGAAAAATTATCAAATAAGGGATTAGTTACAATCATTTTAGGAGCATTAATGATGGGATCGGTAGTAGTTCAATGTGTTTCGCATATCATTGATGCGATACTTATTTTTTAAAAATCTTGCTTTTTATATACAAATAGTTATAATAAGTTCCATTAGTATGAAGTTCAAAATAATTTTAAGGAGATATAAATGGAAAAAATTGCAATTATAACAGATTCATGTAGTGATATAAAAAAAGAATATAGAGAGTTATATGATATACATGTTTTACCAATACAAATTCAATATGATGGAAAGAGTTATAGAGATGGTGTAGATATTACTTCTAATGATATTTATGCGATTCAAGATGAAAAAGTAATTAAAACTTCTTCACCAGTTGGAGAAGATTTGTTTAATTTATTAGATCAACTAAAAGATAAAGGATATACTCATGTTATTGGTTTATTTTTATCTAGTGGTATATCTGGGACAGGTAATCAAATGAGGCTATTTTGTCAAACTTATGAGAAATTAAAATGTCATATTGTTGATAGTCAAAGTGCATCAGTGGGATTAGGAGTTATTGCTATTAGTCTTGCTAAATATAGAGAAGAAGGAAAGTCTTTTGATGAATTAATTGAAATTGCAGATTTCTTGTGCCATCAAAATTATGCTTATTTTTCAATAGATGATTTAAATTATTTACAAAAAGGTGGACGTATTGGTAAGGCTTCGGCATTTTTAGGAACAACACTAAAGATCAAACCAATTCTTTCTTTTGAAAAAGAAAATGGAGAAATTTATGTTCCAGCTAAAGTGAGAGGTTCAAAGAAAGTAAAATCAAAATTGATAGATTTAATAGAAAGTCATCTTGAAGAAAATCCACATCAAAAATTTGCATTGGCTATTGCAGATGCTAATAATTTGGAAGAAAGAAATATTTTGGAAGGAATGTTAAAAGAAAGGTTTCCTCAATTTACATATATAATCGATGGTCATGTTGGTGCTGCTTTATCTTGTTATCTTGGTTCAGGACTTTTAGGAGTAGCAATTCAATTTTTACCAGAATAAAAAATATTCAGGGTGTCCTGAATATTTTTTATATTATTTCCATAATTTTCCGTTTTGATAAACTTTAACAATTAATTGAGCGATTTCATCAATTCCCATATCACTATTAATACATAAATCATAGTCTTTCATATTTGCCCATGTATTTGTTGTGTAATAATTATAATAACTCTTTCTTTGTTTATCTCTTTTTTGAACATATTTTTTAGTATTTTCGTGTTCTTCTTTATAATCTTTTTCAACACGTTCAATTCTAGATTCTAAAGGAGCATACACAAATATTCTTAAAACATGAGGATAGTCTTCTAAAATATAGTTTGCACATCCATTAACAATAATACAATCTTCTTTTTCAGCAAGATGTTTAATGATTTTGGCTTGTGTAGCATAAACTTGGTCATTAATTGGTAAAACAAGAGGACCATTATTAAGTGAATAAGCAAAACTTGATGATTTTTCTTGAGATGCTTTACGAATTGTATCAATATCAATACCTAATTGGCGCGCTGTTTCATCAATAAGTTCATTATCATAGAAAGCAATATTTAAGGCTTCAGCTACTTTTTTAGCAATCAATCTTCCTCCAGAACCATATTCTCTTGTAATAGTAATAATTTTTTGAGTCATAATAAGAACCTCCTTATATATAATATATTATATCATATTTTTTAAATAACTCTAACTAAATAGTGTATAATAATAGATAGATGTATAAGGAGGCTTTTTATAATGTGGTTTAATGAAAGTGTATTTTATCAAATTTATACTCTTAATTTTTGTGGGGCTCCTCGTGATAATGATGGAATTGTGGAACACCGTATTTTAAGATTGAATGATTTTATGG
>OLOO01001083.1_pt1 | contig 19610 bp, 20 predicted proteins | sample 1672621 | NCBI WGS metagenome assembly OLOO01 (sample SAMEA3136706, study PRJEB25190) | human gut metagenome | biome: human gut; feature: human-associated habitat; material: faeces | place: Austria | collected 2013 | reverse complement strand
ATTCTTCTGACAATAAGAACCTTAATTACGCACAGCATGTAATGATAGGCAAGAAGTGGCTGAGAGAACAGCTATCAAATCTAGGAATGCTGTATCTGACCAGCGGAGGTAACACAGCCAATAAGCGTATTGACTGGGATATTACAAAATCGCATTCTAATGATGCCGCATGTATTACAGACTTAAGACCAGATACATGTGAGATTAAAGAATGGGTAATAAAGCCCATGCGAAGACAAAGCAAGGCTAAGACAGATAATGTTCTGGGAATCAAGCACAGGGATTTGGTTGAGTACACTTTTAGAAACGGCGAAACACATATAGGATATGTAACAGCTTTATATCCAGAACAAAACGCTCTTAATTTCCAGAGCCCAACGAAACACTGCAAGAAAGTTAATGCAGGGAAATGCAAAGTACTTTGGAAATATTCTAAGATTTACTGGTTAGATAATGCAGGCTAGACACATCTGTCTATATTTAAACACAAATAACAATTATTTCATAAGGAGGAAACAGAAATGAACGTAGATTTCTTAGGTTCATACGACAAAACTTTATACAGAGACGAAAAAACAGGTTTTACAATCTTCACGATAAATTCAAAAGCGGAAGATATACCAAGAACAAAATTCGGGAGCATAAAATGCCTGGGAATAATCCCGGCGTATCCACGAAACGTTCCGCTTTATATTACGGGCATAATTGCCAAAGATCAACAGAGCATTCGCATCAGATCATGTGAAGTATGTGGCAGAGATGTCGCTACCACAATTGCTTTTCTGGCAGATAAGCAATTTGATGGGATTGGAGAAAAAACAGCAGAAGAAATTGTGAAGCGTGCAAATGGGGATGTATTTAAGTATTGCAAAGAAAACGAATCAGCTAAAGAAGACTTTGCAGAAATCAAAGGACTGACATTGCAGGCTGCGACTTCCTTTGTGTCAAAGATAAGGAAATATTCAGAACTGCAGGAGCTTGTATCATACATTGCAGCTATCGGCGGAACATGTGAAGACGCCGAAGCAATATACAAAGAATATGGAAATGAATCAATGGAACGAATTCATAGAAATCCATACGTCCTTTTTAAAGCCGATATTCCGTTTGCTTTAAGAGAAGCCATTGCAAGAAGAAAAGGGATTAAAACGTTGAATAGGAAAAGGGTACTGGCTCTAATTTACGAATGCTTCGATAGAGCTGCACATAACGGGCATACCTGCCTTACAATCAAAATGCTGGCAGAAGCAGCTGATTTCATCGAAAAGCAAGCGAATATGGGTTATCATACAAATAAGCTCTATCTTTTTTCTGTAATCATAGAAGAAAAAAAGAATTTCGTGATCCAGTACGATGAAGATGGAACGGTTAGGATTTATAGAACCAGCATGTTTGAAAAAGAAAGCAGGGCCGCAAGACACATTGTTCGCCTTGTAAAAGGAGCACGCCCATTCCCAATAGAGAATGTCACAGTAGAAGACATCGAAAAAGACTGTGGTATCACATACGAAGAACATCAAAGAGATGCTTTCAGGCTGATGTCATCCGGCGGCGTTAAAATCCTCACAGGAGGACCAGGAACGGGTAAATCGACCGTTATAAAGGGTTTATTAGCCTATTACAGAAGAATGTTTCCTGAGGCGTCTATCGCACTCTGCGCGCCAACAGGAGCAGCCTCAAAGCGTATGCGTGAGGTTACAGGCGAACATGCCCAAACAATCCATAAGCTTCTTGATGTAAAGCCATTCGGGAATTCGATGCAGTACCGTGACGAATACAATCAGTTACCGTACGATTTGATCATCGCAGATGAGTTTTCAATGGTAGACACAGAGTTATTCATGATGCTCGTATCTGGAATCAAAACGGGAGCCTTGCTCTTAATAGTTGGAGATGAAGAACAGCTTGCATCGGTAGGAGCAGGCAATGTTCTTCATGATCTTATGGATGATAAAAACATCGAAGTCTGCAGGCTGACAAAAGTATTTCGTCAAAGCGGAAATTCTGCAATTTTAGAAAACAGCATCAAAATCAGGGAAGGAAAGTCAGACTTGATAGAAGACGCAACGTTTGAAGTTCACCGTGTTGATACAGAAGAGCAAATGAGAGACATCGCAATAGACATTATGAAGAAAAACTACAAAACGGATAACATCAGCTATATCAAGCTATACTCTCCAGTTAAACAGAAAAGATATCTGCCAAGCACTTTGAACCTGAATGTTGAAATGCATAATATCCTCAATAATGCGTCCATTGAAGAATCACTTGTGTACGGGGGAATGACCTTTTCCAAGGGAGATCCTATTATTATGGGCCGCAATAATTATAAACTGCATTATATGAATGGAGATGAAGGATTTGTCTATAACATCCGAAAATCCGCATCAGGGAAAGCATGCCTGGAACTCTGCATTGATAACGAGCTAATTACGGTAACAGGCAGGGACTTAGCCGATGTAAGTCTCGCATATGCTCTTACGATTCACAAGGCGCAGGGCAGCGAGTGCGAAATCGCAATCGTTCTTGTCCCTGAAAATCCAGCAAACATGCTAGAGAGAAGCATGATTTACGTAGCAGAAACCAGAGCTAAGAAAAAAGACATTTTAATTATTCAGGGGCAGGCTCTCGAAAGAGCAGTGCAGACAGATAGAAGACAGCTTAGAGAAACCGGCCTCAACAAACAAATTGCTGCGTTTGCAAAGATTGCGAACAATGAAAAATAAGATAGGAAAGGAGTGGTTACATTGACTAACCACTTTTTTTGTGTTATCATATAGGGGAAATAAGAAAAAAGGAGGGAAGGGCATGGAACTCGAAAAACTTGGAATCTCCAAGCGCGAAATTACTGCATACAACAAAAAACACATTTTCACAGAAGAAGATCTCGTTCGCTGGTTCCCCAGAAAATACCGAGACTATACACAGTTTACGGATATTCTAGACGCCAAAGATGGAGATTTTATTGCGGTTCGCGCAAAACTTTTACGCATAGATAGAAAGGGAACATCTGCGAACCCTTTTGTATCCCTTGGTTTTGTATCAAGAGGAAGACAGACTCGCAGCGGGGAAAGCGCTTGGTTTAATATCAGCTTATTCGTCCACAAAGCATGCAATTACCTCGCAAACGTCGTTTATCCGCCGTTTCTTAATAAAGAGGTTATTGTATATGGGAAGCTGACAATTGATGATACATACGGGGGATATTACATTACTCCAGAGAAAAATGTCGGAAACGGGAATGGCATAGAATACGAGACAGCTTTCAAAAAGAGAATCTATCCTATTTATCCAAAAATCGGGGGAGTAAAAGACACAGCTTTTACATCAATGCTGGGCCATCTGCTTCCAATGCAGCATGAAATCCTAGAGGCTCCAATCAGAAATGCTTATGGGCTTATGAGCTATACGGAGGCTCTGGATAAAATACATAACCCGGCAACAATGAGAGATCTTGAGGCTGCAAAACAGCAGTTCGCTTTTTACGATCTTGTTCATTTTTGCAGCGGGCTCAAGGAGATGAATTCAAAACTTCCTTCAAAAAGTGAAATCAGATTCTCAAAACTGGATTTGACGAAAAAGCTCATAACAGAAATTATTCCTTACAGTCTTACAAGGCTCGAGGACCGAAGCAGGCTGATTGATAAAGAAACCGGCATTCTATCCGGAGGGCAGGCCGACGCCATAAACTACATGCTGTGGAAAATTGCAAAAGGCAGAAGGCTAAACGCCCTTGTTGAAGGCGACGTTGGATGTGGAAAAACACTGGTTGCAGTCTGTATGATGATTGCCGCCCACGAAAATGGATACCAGGCAGTTCTGATGGCTCCTAAAACAGTTCTAGCTGGGCAGCATTATAAGGAAATAAAAGAATACGCGGATAAGCTTGGTATTGGATGCGTATACCTGCGTTCCGGTTCGAGCGCAGCTGAAAAAAAAGAAAGAAAAGAGTCATTAAAACTGATAAAAGAAGGTAAAGTATCACTGATTGTGGGAACTCACAGCTGTATCAGCAGTGACGTTGTATACAGCAATCTGGGGCTTATCGTACTAGACGAAGAACAGCAATTTGGAGTTGAACAGAAATTAGAGCTTTTTAATAAGGCACTTCCTGGCTGCCATTCAATTGAAATGTCAGCGACGCCAATTCCTCGTTCACTTACAATGTCTATCTACACAAATAAGGATATCGTAAGAATTGTAGTAAAACCTTCCGGTCGTCTTCCAATCAAGACAGACTTTCGTTCAAATGAGTCTATCGCATATGCGGTTGTAGAAAATGAGCTCAAGAAAGGCCATCAGGCATACGTTGTGTGTCCGGCAATCGACGATAACGAAGAGGTAAACCTTACCGGAGTAGAAACAATTGGGGCAAATTACAGAGCTGCACTGGAACCAAAAGGATATAAAATCGGAGTTATCAACGGACGTATGAAAACGGATGAATTCAATCAGATAATTAATGATTTCAAGGAAAACAAACTTCAGGTACTGGTTTCGACTACAGTAATCGAAGTTGGCGTCAACGTCCCAAATGCAACGATCATCATAATCCACCAGGCAGAACGTTTTGGACTTTCTCAGCTTCATCAGCTTAGAGGCCGTGTTGGGCGCAAGGATCTGCAGTCCTACTGTCTGCTTCTTACGGCAGATACAAGTAATGAACGAGTGCATGCAATGAAGGACTTGAGCAGCGGGTTTGATATTGCAGAAGCAGACTACAAAATGCGAGGGCCTGGCAATGTAATCGGGACAGAGCAAAGTGGTGATTCAAAATTCATCAGCGAAGCGATTGAAATGCCGGAACTGTTTAATAAAGCAAAGACCGCAGTACTCGAATTCAATGAGGAAAACCGCTATGGGTTCTTCTTAAATTATATGTACGACGAACACGAACGTCTCGATGAGGAATACAAAGGAAAAAAGAAAAACAGCAACTGACAATATCTGCAAAAATAAAAGCCTTGGTATTCAGGGCTCTTTTGCTGTGGTATTAAAATTATGACATATGAATAACGGTCACTGATGAAAGGAGAGAATAAAAAATTATGACGAAACAAAATAGTAAAACAAACGAGGAGGAAACAAAATATGACAAAAATTGTAACAAGAAGTTATGCCGCACAAAAGTTTTTAGAAAAACATATGCAGAAAAATAAGATTTCTCATATAAGTGAATTATTTTCAAAAGAAACTTTGATTGAAAATGTTTATGACAGCGATTGGACATGGAGTATGAAAGATGAAATGGAAGAAAATCATCTTTCAAAAGAAGAAGCACAGAAAAAGACTATAGAATGGTTTCATTCCATGTCTAAAATAGAGTTATGGGTAGAACGCATTTCTGATTCATCAAAAAGATGTCTGATCGAGGATATGGCAGACAAATTAGGCTTTGAATCAGAGCTTCTCACTACTCTGCACACTTAAAACTTTCGTGGGCAAAATTAAAAAACAAATAAGGAGGAAATAAAGATATGGCAGAAAAATATTATGCTGTAAAAAAGGAAGAGTCCCCGGAATCTATGATACCTGGGATGAATGCAAGGCTCAGACAGCCGGATTTTCTGGCCCAGTGTTTAAATCTTTCAAATCTTTAGCCGAAGCGGAAGCTTTCATGGAAGAGAAAAATGAAGATTTTGATGGAACGCTGCCGGATATTTACGCATTCGTAGATGGTTCTTTCAATGCAAAAACAGGCGTCTACGGGTATGGAGGTTTTCTTTCTGTAAACGGAGTACGATACGAAATTATAGGCAATGGTTCTAATCCTAGACTTGCCAGCATGCGAAATATTGCGGGCGAAATTTTAGGAGCCCAGGCAGGGATTGAAAAAGCAGTTGAACTCGGGCTTAACGAGGTCACTGTAATCTATGACTATATGGGGATAGAAGAATGGGCGAAAGGAACCTGGAAAGTAAACCTTAAAAAAGGAGAAACTGAAGCCGATAATCCTGTATGTCAATATCGTGATTATGTCCAGAAACTTAAAAAAGAAGGAATGAAGATTAAATTCCTAAAAGTAAAAGGACATGCCGGGATTGAGGGCAACGAAATAGCCGATCAGCTTGCAAAACAAGCAGTCGGTGTTGCCACGACAGCAGCGAAAGAAGCTGAAGCAGAAGACTTCTTGAACGATATTTTAGATAATTATTAGGAGGAAACAGAAATGAATATCAAAGTAAAAAGAATTTGCGAGGAGGCAAAACTTCCAACAAGAGGCAGCGAGAAAGCAGCAGCATACGACGTTTATGCCTGCCTGCCAGACGAAAATGCACTGGTTACAATCATGCCTCACCAGACAATGCTTATTGGTACAGGGCTTAGAATGGCTCCGCCCGAAGGATTCTACGTGGGTGTATATGCAAGAAGCGGGCTTTCTTCGAAAGAAGGTCTCAGACCTGCGAACTGCGTAGGAGTTATTGATGAAGACTATAGGGGTGAATACCTTGTGGCCGTGCACAACGACTCTGAAGTGACTCGTTTTGTCAGACATGGAGATAGAATCGCTCAGATTCTTCTTCAAAAGCGTTACGACATGGACTTTGAGGAAGTTGACGAGTTAGATACTACAGGACGCGGAGTTGGCGGATTTGGTTCTACCGGAAAGCAGTAAGGACTAATTGTTAAGTAATCAAAAACATAGAAATATGCATATAAACATAGACAGGAGTAGACACATTAAGTCTCTTGTCTATGGCTTAGCAATATTTAAACACAAATAACAATTATTTCATAAGGAGGAAACAAGTGATGAACGTACGAATTTATCAGATTGACATGGACAAAGACACAAAAAGCGTTAAATTCGAAAATTTAGAAAACACGTTAAATATTGCGGGGCAGGTAAATCCCGCAATATATTCTCAGGTGTATGCAAACATTTGTGATTGCAATGATCTTGAAGATGTATTCCATAAATTTAACGTAGAAAAGCCTATTGATTTTACGGGACATTCTCTTTCTGTATCTGATGTTGTAGAAATATTAGACGGAGAAAACAAGGGAGCTTACTTCTGTGATTCTTTTGGATTTAAGAAAATAGACTTTGATGCATCAGCTGTATGTGCATAAATTATTTGTAAAAAATAGGAGGAAATATTATGAGTATTAATAAAAATGACAAAGAGGAATTTATTGGGCAGATCATTGATCTGTTTGAGGATTTTCTTGATGAAAAGAATGTAAAAATTTCTAATCCTGAAACAATTGAAAACGGAGAAGAAAATGTCGCCATTATTTATGGCGGCGATTATGATACTCTTCATAATCAAATTCAAAGCGTTCTTGAAAATTGGGATATAATTCCAGAAAGCAAATAAGAAAAATAGAAAAGAAAGTGTCGAAGAAAAGCAGGGAAACCTGCTTGCTTCGGCATTTTTTGCATACAAAAAGCCCAGAGAAACAAGTCTCTGAGCTCATTGTTTTTTTATGTTTAGTAATTTAATAGTCACATAGATCATAATCATCAGATGGATCATAACTTGATTCCCCAAGCTCGTAATCGTCCGAGATAATCCATCCAAATCCGACTTGAGAGAGGGCTGTTTCAAGCTCTTCGTCAGAAAAATTCATAGCAGCAATAACTGCCTTTTCTTTTTCAAGCAAATTTTCCGAAGCTACGTGTTTTGTTTTAAGAAAACCGTTTTTCTTTCTATCGTAACGACTCTCTACCCACTCTTTGCGAGGAATAAAATTTTCCTTAGCAAATATCTTTTGGATATCTTCAGCTTCAATCTCTTCGACTTGCTCTTTGGCCCAGGCCAAAGCCTTCTTTTCATCAAAGTCTAATTCTTCACCATGAATTTCTGTATCTCCAGGGTCTTCTCGTGTAGCAGCCCAGGTCTCAACCTGAACATCATGAGATTCTGATCCTTTGATAAAAATTTTCCAGTCATCAAATTCTTCGCATCCCTCAGTGTATTCGAAGTCAAAATCAGTCGCATTGGCAGCAATATCGTTGCACAATAATTCGGCAAGACCTGAAAAAACAGCGTCCATATCGATGGCTGCGCATTCATCTCCAATACTAAAGGTTGAACAAAACTTGTTATCTACGAAATCAAGGTCAATGTCGTCCGGCTCAAGATTAAGAATCTTTGCCGCTTTCTCCTGAATCAACGAGAATATGCTCTCGCAATCAGCGTAAGCTTCTACGTCTCGCGCACAGGTAGCGTAAGTTATTTTCCCCATTCTGTTTCCTCCTTATGGTGCTTAGCACCAGCTGACTGCATCTTCAAATGCAATCTTCTTTTCAATCTTGGCGATTTCTTCCCAGCACACCAAATACTGGTCATTCTCGGTTATCCATTCCGCAGAGCCATCTGCCTCCGGCTGATTTAAAAATTCCTGAATTTCTTCATCACCCTCAAGAAATTTTTCATAAGAATCAGCATCTTCATGGTAGCCCTGAACAGCAGTAATTACTGCCAGGCAATTCTCGCTTTCATCTTTTGAGTGGACAACGAGAAGATCGCCAACTTCAAATCCAGTTGTCCCGATTTCTCGGTCATTGCAATCTGTAATCATAAGTTCCTTTGCGATTACAACCCCGTTCTTTGTTTCGATATTAATATTACTCATATTCATTTCTCCTTTCATCTCATGAGTCAACTTATATATGTGAGAAAAAAAGAAAGATAACAAAAAACAGAGTCCAAAGATACTGTCTTGCGTGAACTACCCATCACCTAAAGGTAATGGATTTTACGCTCATCTTCTATAAAAACGGAAAACTTTCCCTGGAAGACATCCTTTTTTGTTTCCTTTTCAATAAAAAATTAGAGCATTCCTCTCCTGACTTTAGTCAGGAGAGGAATGCTCTTTTTCTTTTTTTCTGCCAGTTACTTGGTGTACTGGTTCCTGATGTATTGTTCCACAACCTCCTTGCTCATGTTTCCCAGGGTGCTCATGTAGTAGCTGTGGCTCCATAGATGGCCGCTCCAGAAGTCATGGTTTCTGATTTCCGGATGTGCCGCTAGAAACATCTTTGCGCTGTGTCCTTTCAGATACTTTACGATATCTGCAGGAGCATGCTTTGGCTTGAAGCTTATCAGCAGATGGACATGAACCGGCATAACTTCCATTTCCTCGATACAGATTTCTTTCATCTCGGCCAGCTGCAGCAGGATATCTTTCATCTCATCTGCCAGCTCCGGCGTTGTAAAAGCCGGGTTTCGGTACTTCGTTACCCAGATCAGATGGTAATGGAAGTTATAAATATAATTACGCTCATAAACGGCTCCATCAATTCGTTCTTTCTTTTGCATGTGCTATCACTCCTTTGCCTTGATTATACTATGTTTCAGGCTTGATATCAATGTGCATATGTATTATAATAAAAGCATGGAAAGGAGGAGTATTTTATGCGTAAGTCAAAAGATATGCCATACCATATCGGCTTGAAAGTAAAGCTTTATCTGTCCTATCAGCAGAAGCATATTGTTGCCGTAAACGACGGGGCAAAACGCTCTGTTTACAACCTGCTCGTAAGTGCCAGCAATGAAAGGTATCGTCTGTCTAGGACTGCCCCATACTGTCCGACGGACCGTAATCGTCTGGATTATATTTCCTCCGTGACTTCCACAATTGCAGGAATCAAAAATGCTCTTCCTTATCTTAACGAAGATGACGTGGATTCTCTAGCGATCGACAATGCGGTAAGGAACTACCGTACTGCCTGGAAGAACCAGAAGGAACGGCATACAGGAGTCCCTGCCTTTAAGAAAAAATCCTACGAGCAGTCCTATCAGACAAATGCCCATTACTATAAAAACAGTCTTGGCCATGAGGTGTCAAATGTCCGATTTGAGGATGCCCGTCATGTAATACTTCCAAAACTTGGCAGAATACGTATCGGCGGTTCTCCAAGGCTTATCAGGTCTCTTATAAGTCGTGACGCAGACACAAGAATCGGGACAATCACGATCTCCCGTGATTCCGTAGGAGAATACTGGGCTTCATTTCAGATTGCCTCAGAAAAGCCGTTTCGCAATAAGCTTCCAAAGACAGGCTCTAGGATTGGTATCGATTTGAACCTGCTTGATCTCATCAACGATTCCGACGGAGATTCTGCAGCGAATATGCGATACTGCAAAAACAGCATGGGCAGACTTGCAAAAGCGCAGCATAAGCTTTCCAGAATGCAGGAACACGCCAAAAAGGACGGTCGTTCTCTGCGTGACTCAAAGAACTACCAGAAGCAGCGGCTTAAGGCAGCCAAAGTTCATCGAACAGTATCCCGTCAGAGGGAAGACTATCTTCATAATCTTTCCAGGCAGAAAGTCGAGAGTCAAGACTTTATTGCCGCCGAAGACCTGAAGGTAAGCAATCTTCTGAAGAATCACTGTCTGGCAGGAGCCATTGCGGATGCAGGCTGGAGGAAGTTTCTGACCATGCTTCAGTATAAGGCAGAGCTTTACGGCAGGACTGTCGTTCTGGTTCCTCCGAGAAATACAACACAGACCTGCAGTGTCTGCGGTTACACCTTAAAAGGCGATGAGAAGCTGACTCTTTCAGACAGGGAATGGATTTGTCCATCCTGCGGTAGTCATCACGACCGTGACACAAATGCCGCAAAAAACATACTTGAACGAGGATTGCAGATTACATCGCAGTCTTGATCATATAGTAACTGATGAAATACACCCCCTGGTATGGCAACTCACCAGGATAACCGTCCGGTCATTGGCGGACCTCCACCTGTCATTCTACGGAAGACAGGCGAGTCTGCTGTATCCGGATAAGTCTGCCCTGTGTCTTGCGGGATAATTGCCCGCCTTCGCACGGCAGGCTCCTGACCTTAGTCAGGAGTAGTTGACTTGATGATTCATAATACACATGTTAAAATGATTTTACGCGAAGGGGGATATATTGATGAAGAAAATATTTAAGAGATTATGCGTAACAGTTTTATCTTTCCTGATGGTTGTAAGTAGTACTACTCTTCCAGCGTTTGGTGAAGATACTAACTATAATGAAAGGAATGATATAGCAAACAGCTTTAGATATTCAAATGGGCGTGCGAAGAAAAGGGACTACGCAAATTATGCTGCACGTGCTTCTGTGAATTCAGGATGGCCTGATGACTCAAAAGCAATTTGCAAGGGGATTGATGTAAGCTATCATAATGGCACTATTGACTGGAAGAGAGTCAAACAGTCAGAAGCAAAGTATGCGATTATCAGATGCGGTTATGGTAAAAATGTCAAGAGTCAGGATGACAAGAAATGGGAAGAAAATGTAAGGGGATGTACAGACAACAATATTCCTTATGGTGTTTACCTATATTCTTATGCGGATAATGTAGAGAAAGCATCTAGTGAAGCAGATCATGCGATTCGCTTATTAGAAGGTAAGAAGTTCAAATATCCTGTTTATTATGATTTAGAAGAAAATAAGATACGTGACAGGCTCACTAAGCAGCAGATTGCGGATATTGCACAGACATTCTGTGATAAGCTATCCGCCAGGGGTTATACTGTTGGTATTTATGCGAATAAGGACTGGTTTACTCATTATTTGACTGATAGTCGTTTTAATAACTGGACTAAGTGGGTTGCACAATACAATACTGTCTGCAATTATCACGGCAAGTATGATATGTGGCAGTGCTCATCTTCAGGGAGTATACCAGGTATTTCAGGTAGAGTAGATTTAAACTATTCTTATAGTCCATTTGAATATACTGGACTCGCTCAGTATGGCAACGAATGGCATTATATTGAGAATGGTAAAGTAAACTGGAATTATACTGGTCTTGCTCAGCATGGCAATGAATGGTTCTATATTGAAAAAGGTAAGCTGAACTGGGATTATTCAGGAATTGTGGAATACAATAATCAGTGGTTCTATGTTGAAAGAGGACGCCTAAACTGGAATTATACAGGTTTAGGTCAGTCAGGTAATGACTGGTACTATATTGTAGGTGGACGTGTAAACTGGGGCTATACAGGTCTTGTGCAGAAAGGCAATGAATGGTTCTATGTTAAAGGTGGCAAGTTAGATTGGAATCATTCAGGAATTGTAGAATACAGTAATCAGTGGTTCTATGTTGAAAGAGGACGCTTAAACTGGAATTATACAGGTTTAGGTCAGTCAGGTAATGACTGGTACTATATTGTAGGTGGACGTGTAAACTGGGGCTATACAGGTCTTGTGCAGAAAGGCAATGAATGGTTCTATGTTAAAGGTGGCAAGTTAGATTGGAATCATTCAGGCCTTATTTACTACAATAATACCTGGTTCTATATTGATCATGGACGTATTAACTGGAATTACAGTAATCCAATCTACTACAATAATGCCTGGTTCTATATTGATCATGGTTATATTAATTGGAATTTTACAGACTTAGTTCTTTATAATGGTACCTGGTATTATGTAAAGAATGGTCAGATCGATTGGAACTATACAGGTTTAGTTTATCATGCTGGTGGATGGTATTATGTTTCTAAAGGAAAGCTAGACTGGAATCATTCAGGGCTTATTTACTACAATAATAACTGGTTCTATATCGATCATGGACATATCAACTGGGATTACAGTAACCTAATCTACTACAACAATGCCTGGTTTTATGTTTATCATGGTATGATTCATTGGGATTATTCGAATTTAGTTCTTTATAATGGTACCTGGTATTATGTAAAGAATGGTCAGATTGATTGGAACTTTACAGATTTAGTTCTTTATGAAGGTACATGGTACTATGTAAAGAAAGCGACTATTGATTATACTTATAAGGGTCTTGCTTATCATTGTGGTGGATATTACTATGTAGAGAATGGCAAAATCAACTGGGATTATAATGGTTATGCTCAGGTGAATAATAAAGGACCTCAATATAAAGTGGTTAATGGACAGCGTGTTTAAGAAGAGTGTTTATCACTCTTCTTTTTTAGCATCTAACTCAATAAATAGTTTTTCCTACTTGACAGTATAGGACTAGTAGTATATACTATAAATATACAAATAGGGGAGGAAACGAAGATGGAAAAACAATCAACTGGTGTGACTCAAAAAAATCAAAATATTCGTAACAGAGAAAAGCTTGAACACGAAGCAAAAATAAGATGTGCAAATTTCATCATCGAGATGATTAAGAAATATGGCTCAGGAATTAATAGAAAAGCAACAGAAGAATAACACCCCTCAAGCATATTTGCTAAAAAAAATAGATTCTAACATATATAAAGTAGAATCTTGATGAAAGGAGACCATTAATATGAAATACGCAGACATGAATACAGACAAAGTAGAATATGTCAGAAGATTTAAAAAGTACATACTTCCACGTACTGGAGCGAGAGGCGGTGCCAGACTGTTAGCGTACCTGCTTAAGAAGACCGACTTCTTTACAGCCCCAGCGTCAAAAAAACATCACATGGCAACAGCTGGCGGTCTTTGCAGGCATTCATTAAATGTAGACGATGCTTTGTGTGAGCTTATGCTTACACCTGGTTCTCTTTGGAATCAGTACGCAGCTGACCATAACATTACCCGCGAAACTGTCGCTGTCGTAGCACTTCTTCACGATATCTGTAAAGCTAACTTCTATGTGGATGGATTTAAGAACCAGAAAACTTACGATCCAGACAAGGTAGCAGCAGCAGATAAATGGAAAAGAAAGAAAGATGGACAGGGAGAATTCATTTGGGAAACAGTTCCATCATATGATATTGATGACAAATTCCCGATTGGACATGGAGAAAAATCGTTATTCATGATTTCTCAGTATATCGACTTGTCCCGTGATGAAATCATGGCAATCAGATGGCATATGGGATTTACAATTCCTCAGCCAGAGTGGGGTACTCTTAATAACGCTATGGATTGCAGCCCTTTTATTATCGCTACACACATGGCCGACTTAACAGCTACACATCTTATGGAAGTAGAGGAAAATGGATACGAAGCAAAAGGGATTGTTTCAGAAGCTCCTGCTGCTCAAGCTCCATCTTCAGAAGATGCACATGACGACATTTCCATGGAAGCAAATGCACAGGCAGAATCAGTCCAAAACGGACAACAGGAAGATTTCATTCCTGAGGAAAATCTCGAAACGCCTGAACAGGAATTCCACATTGACGAAACAGCAGCAGCAACCAGTCAGGAAGATGTTCCTGCCGCTAAAGAAAACGGAGAAGAATTCGTTATTAGTGACAAAGACCTTAGCGATTTTGCCGATATGTTAGGTTTCATGTAAAAAACGAAACAAAAAAGAAAAACTCCCGGACAACATATACATCCGGGGTTTTTGCTATCAGAAAGCTTTTGTAACATATTGTAAGTATCCATTAGAAAAAAGGAGGAAATAATCATGGAACAAAAGAAAACAATGACGAAACAAGAGGCAGAATATTTTGCAAAACAAGTAATGAGATCCGCGTTATTCGAAGAAATGAGAATGAACCACGGTTACCCATTCTTTCTCAAAGGTGTACGCGCAACTCTGATCGAACTCGGCTACGACTACGTTTGGGTAGAACGCGAATTCGAGCCTATTTTATCCAAAGAGGCAGGATTGTACGAGCCTTCAAAACCAACGTTTTTTTGAAACAATTGAAAATGGATAAAAAACCGCCAGTTCTGAAGCATGGATCCAGAATATTCTCACAAAGGAATCTGTGCGAATTTCTCAAGTGAGTGACCTGGGAAAAATAAAATCGCAATTTTAAAGACAGCTAGAAAAAAAGGACAGCCTTATCACTTTTTGTGGTAGGGCTGTTTTTATATCGCAAAAACGGCGTTACCATATTTATGATAGCGCCGCCTTTACGTTTTTTGAGGAAACATTTTTTATTCAAATATATAGTACAACTGGCTTCTGACCCGGAACGTCTCCACCAGTACCTTGCTTTTCCAATGAGCCTTAGAACCTGTCGTTCCTTAACTCTATATATATAATAACATAATCCAGTTGGTTTGTCAAGGAAACCATTCGTATTTTTTATTTTTTTCATCTTATTTTCTTGCTGTATTATCTGCAAACAATCTGGCAACGCACTATCTGACATATATTATGTACAAGCAAAAACCAGCTTCTTATAATTTTTCTATCAGAACAAAAATATGACATTTAGTATTTGTATAAATGAAAAGAGGAGCTCATACAGAGAGGAGATAAATTATGAACGACAACGGAACAAAGTATGCCGGCGATAGAAAGCCAGGCAAATATCAAAGATCAGCAGAGTTTAACGCTCTTGCTAAAAAGGTGGGAGCAATCCCAATCCTTTTAGCTCTTGTAACATTAGAGCCTGAGGTAGAGATATTCCTCAATAAAGACGCAAGAACACCGCTTTCAGAAGAAGACGTTCGAGACATGTATGACGGGGTAAAGAGCGGAAGTTACCGCCGCATACCAAATAATTTATGTATTCGTAATCCGTTTAGGAACGATCATAATTTAGGTTCATGCATTGTTGACCGCAGGAAAAATACGTGGACTGACTATAACTGGTCTGTAGGAGTGTGCAACCATACAGTTGTGGATTTCGAAGAACGCTTCTTTAGATTCTGGGACAATTCGTGGGACGAATGGCCAGCTTCTGAAGCTATCAAGCTAATCAAAGAGAAAATGAATTCAGCAGAAATTGCATCCATTATTGCAAAATCAATGCCAAATTCACCTTACGCAAAAAAAGCTGGGGTAGAAAAGCTAAAAAAGGATACATATACAGCATACAAAAATGGAGTATATTCCTTAGCATACAGATTTAGTCTGATTACTGCAGAAGAATATGAATGTTTTGCTTCCAAAAAGCCAGACGCTTCCCCACGTGTATTTTCAGGATACGACGAAGTAAAAGTAGAAAAAGCAGCGAAGGGACAAAGCAGACCGCAGCCTCCAGCTGCAAGCCCTTTTGTAGTTCATCTAACTCTTACGGCTTTTGCAGAAGTAAGACACAAAGCTCTTACGAGAGATCAGCTGTTTGAGCTGAATAGAAATCGCGGGTTATATGAAACAGAAGATTATTTCGCTTTCCCAAGAAGAGGGGAGGGCTTCCAGGTTTGCCAGGAAATTCAAAGATGGACAGCGTCCTGGTTTGCTCAAAAGGCTTACAAAAAGAAAGTTTCAGATCTTACTCCTGAAGAAAAGGTAAAACTATCAAGCTCAAAACTTGTACAGCTTTTCCAGAAGGAAATAGAAAATGTCCCTGGCTTTTATCGAGATGCCAGAGGAACACTTTTAATGTCCGAAAGACCAAATGGCGGTATCGGGATTCTTTACCACAACGACAAAGGTCTTGCTAACGGAGTACAAATCCGTAAGTCTGATAAAGATAACGGGCCTAAATATGCCTGGCTGTCATCTTCCTGGACATTGTCCTACCCAAGCTACAAAGGCGGGGCATCTTCAGGAACTCCTTGTGGCTATTTAGAAAACAGAAATCCAAATACAGATCCAAAAATCTGCATTACAGAAGGCCGCTTTAAAGCTGAGAAAATAGCAGATACGCTTGGGGATGTAATTTACGTTTCTGGCGTCAGCACATGGGAAAAAGGAGGAGTTGTAGATATGATAGAACGCGTTAAAGGAATTCGAAATGAAGTCTATATCATGTTTGATGCGGATTTGATGTCTAATACCTCTGTTCATGGTAACCTGGTAAATCTTGCGAGAGCTATTTCTGGACAGGGAATGGTCCCTTATATGATCATCTGGCCAAAAAGCAGAGGCAAAGGTTATGACGACTTGATTCAAAGCTGCGGCACCGCAAGATATGCGTCTTATTTGAAGACAATGAGATTCGATGAGTTCGAAGATGCTTATCAGAAAATCGTTGATGCATTAATGACCAGAGCAGGAATAACTACGTTAACAGGACAAAGTAAAGAGTTTATAGACAAGTTTAGTCGTAAGACACAAGCTTATTTAGAAGCCTACTTTAAATTAAAGAAAGACTAAGAAAAAAAGACAGCTCAGTAGTAATGCTGAGCTTCTTTTATGCTTGACAATATAGGGCTAGTAATATATAATATATATATAAAAGCAAGTATAGGAGGGATCGTTAAGCAACTAAGAACATAATAAAATGTGAGTCAATGTACTCAAAGATACTCAAAATCCAGAGTATTAGCTGGTGACTTAAAACCGCTGAAATCTTAGGAAAGATAAGCCAGTACAGGTTGAAACAGTCCTGTTAACTATGGGGTAGAACCCTGATGGTAAAGATTGAGCAATGGTAGAAGTCTACGAAAACCAAGTAGCAGAACATAAAATATTAGGAAAGGAAAAGCTATTAAGATGAGACCTGTATCTAATCAATAGGAAGGAATTTACAGGTATGTACCGATGGCTTAGTCGGGAATTTACGACTGTGGAGTGTACACGAACCTGCGAGTAGCGTATTGTTTACAATCGCCAAAGCATGCACATTGAAGCAGTAACTGCAGGTCGTGAGACTGCAGCGAATCATCTAGCGTACACGCTTTTGTGTATGTTCTTAGTAGCAGGGATTTTTATTATGACAGATACAAAAGGAGTAAATCAAATTTATGTTGCTGTCGACTGTGGCAAGTCTGACACAAAACTAGTCTCATATAATGTGACTGGAAACAAAAAAATCAAAGCAAAGTTCCGTACTAAAATTTCGCCAGGTACATTTGACGATGACATGTATGGACGAGGGACTTTCATTGCTCAGATCGATGATGGACCAGTGTATAAAGTAGGACGAGATGCTCGTACAGAACCATCGCTTGAGTCTACTAAGAAAACAGACATCCATAGAGTCTGTACCTTAGCAGCAATCGCATATGCATGCGGTTCAAGGAACGATAATGACGTTACAATTGCAATTGGACTTCCGCTTCAGATCTGCAACATTGCAGAAGAACGCATCGAATACAAAGACTTTATTCTTGGGGAAATCGGAAAAGAACACACAGTAAAGATCAAGCCTGTATGCAACGGGCCTGTCCTCACTGTTAGATTCCGTTTTAAAGCGGAGCGTGTATATCCGGAAGGAATTGGAGTTCTTTACGAATATCCGACACAGTTCAGCGGTCCAACTGGAATTATCGATATCGGTAATCTTAACATCAACCTTTTATATTCAGATCAGTTCCTTCCTTTGAATGAATCCTGTTCCACTGACGAACTTGGCGGACAGATTCTTCTTACAGGACTTGCTCAGGAATTGACATCAAATTTTGCTCGCTGCGATGAGCACATGGCTCTTTCAATTCTTGCGAGAAAAGAATTAAATCGCTGTCTTCCGGATAAGACCGGAAAACATCCAGAAATAGTAGAAGAGTCGAGAAAAATCATTAAAAACAACCTTACGGAGTACGTAAGCAAAATCAAAGGCAAATGCGATGCAAAGCATTGGCCAATCGCCTATATGGATTTAGTCGCCATGGGCGGAACATCGAAACTCATTTCAGAAGAATTAAAAGAAGCTTTTGGGAACCAGATCTTTATTCCTGAAGAACCAGAATTTGTGAACGCAAAAGGCTTCCTTCGTAAGATTTGCGCAGATGATGGAATCGATGTTGAAGCTGCACAGACGGAGGAGAGCTAGTTTATGGATGAACAGTTAATTCGTCAACAGACAGCTGTTCTCCTCGATGCATATAGAGAATTAACCGGGTCAAAGGAAATCCCTGGAATAGAGGATTTCCTAAAACTCAGAGCGACAGCAATTCGTGAAGGCGGAATGTCGCTTAGAGGAGATTCAGATTCAGCATTTATCGAAAAACCGCCCATGAGAAGTTCTAACACGGAACCTAAAGCGGCTCAGCCTCTTGCACAGACAAACGTTTTAAGAGTAGAAATTCCACGTGTTGAGCAGGAAAGGAAATCAGTTACAGGCGTTCAAAGCCCGCAGCCGGATAAAACACGTAAGCATGTGATAGAACCAGAGCCGCCGAAGGAAGAAGAGCTGTTTGAAGAGACACCATCTATGGGTGACGCTTTCGCTATGCTGAGAAGCATTCAGGACCCTTGGAACGGGCAATAACAGAGACCTAAGAAAAAAGAATAAATGATTGCTGTAATTTGATAGAATTATATTAATGATTACAGAAAGAAGGTAAAAACATGGGACGATTAGTTTTGGGATTAGGCATTGGAATTACCAGTGTCGGATATGGTGTAATCGATATTGATAAGTATGAATTCGTAGATTATGGAGTAAGACGATTTAAGGAAGGTACTGCTACAGAAAACGAAACACGTCGTAATACTAGAGGACACAGAAGACTTATATCACGTAAAGCAACACGAATTAATGATATGAAACATTTGTTGAAATCTTTAGGAATTATCAATGAAGATTTTCATTCATTGGATAATGTATATGAAATACGTGTTAAAGGCTTAAAAGAAAAATTGAGTAATGATGAACTTGCAACTGCAATATTGCATATTACTAAAAGAAGAGGAAGCACAATCGAGACTGTAGATGATACAGAAAAAGCAGGTAAGGAAACTGGTGAATTAAAAGAAATATTACAGGCTAACTCCAAGAAACTTGTAGATGGTAAGTTTATCTGCGAAGTACAGTTAGAATTACTCAATAATGGGGAATCGATTAGAGGACATCATATTCACTAACCCACAGGCAAGCCAGTGGGATTGATATTTAAAATCAATTCCATTA
>OLOO01001075.1_pt1 | contig 19679 bp, 15 predicted proteins | sample 1672621 | NCBI WGS metagenome assembly OLOO01 (sample SAMEA3136706, study PRJEB25190) | human gut metagenome | biome: human gut; feature: human-associated habitat; material: faeces | place: Austria | collected 2013 | reverse complement strand
AAGGCCGTCTAACTCACGACTAAAGTTACGAGGATGCGACAGCTAAATTCTCAATCGGATTTGCTATCTGAAACGTGAAGGATTGTCCGCAAAATAAAAAAAAAGAAGAACAGCCAAAGCTATTCTTCCGCTTCTTTCGTCATGTACAGTGTTGTTCTATTTTCTCCATCCGTCAGCGTCATACTCAGCATTCCATTTTCGAGTATGAATACTTTTCCATCCGACCGCTTGCCGGTTTCGATTATACTTGATTCAATCGGATTTGCTATCTGGAATGTGATGGCGCCCATTGTAAACGTGGAACTGATGCCTGAAATAGTTGATTTATCAGTATCTCCATGGATTTTCAAATCCATGCTTAATTTACTGCCCTTGACTTTTACCTTTCCGGCATCGCTTTCAGTCACGCTGTCCTTACCAATCTTCTTCTCTGTTATTTCAAGTGTTACAGTTGTCGTCTTTAAGACATCAGGGTACACCGATATCTCGCCCTTTGTGTTCTCAATGTTTACAGCCTTCCATTTCCCCAAAAATTCACTGCTTACGGCGTCAATTCTCACCTCTGCATTGTTGTCGTCTTCGGCAATGTCACTCAGCCTTTTGAACACATAATTCCCGTCATAGAGTATCGCGTCCTGCTTTCTATCATATGTGAACGTATATTTCTTATCACCTATCTTAATCTCCAGGCGGTCTTTTTTTAAATCCCATTTTCCATTTTCTTTTTTGTGGTCGTGTACGGCTTTCAGGCCTCCGTCTTTGTTTAACGACAGTTCTGTGTTTTCGTCGTCAAGCACGCCGCGCCATTTTCCGGATATTAAGTCTTTATCAGTGATACTGTCATAATCGGCAGCAAAGCTTGAAGATTTATATGCCAGCACCATCAGCGGTGGTTTAGCAGCAGAAGCAGCGATAAGGGAGCATCCTCCAATCGCTGCGATGCTGGCAATAGCTAAACTTTTTCTCACGATTATAAACTGTCTGTAAAACTGTTAATTTTACAGATATACTCTTCAACAACCGCCTGCTCCTGCGCGGTCATTTCGCTTCTTTCTTTTCCGGTGTTCTGGAAGAATATTTCAATATTGCCGCTTCCACGGAATACGGCAAATGCAAGGTCAGACAGCGGGACTACCGCAATTGTGTCTTCGTAGAAGCACTTATCAAAGATGTTCGCCATAGTAAGGAGGATATCGTCAATGTTTTTTGTCTTGTATACTTTTTTTAACGGTTCACATAAAAAGCTTGAACACAGACAGTAAAAGCCATCTTCATAGGTGACCATGCCGCCGTCATAATTGCTGTTAGGCAGCAGGACAAGCTTGTGTTTGTCAAAAACGGTAAGGTAAGTAAAGCGGTCAGCACGTCTGAACAGTTCAATGATTGCTTTATTGTCGTCGCAGAATTTATTGAAATCTTTGTCGTCAATATTGCCGTATTCATTGCGGTACATCATCAGGATGTTTGATTTTACAGGGTCATCACCCGCTGAAAGGATTGATACCTGGTCTGATGTCAGTCCGGTGAAATCTTCATAATCAAGGTGAACCCATTCCTCTTTTTCAAAATCAAACTGCTGGCATACGGTTTTGTTCTCTTTCTCACTTCTTATCAGGCAGACACATGTGGAGTCAGGGGCATCAACGACATCTTCATCGTAGTCTTCATCATCGTAATCATCATCAAGCATCGCCTCAAGGTCGCTGTAATCCTCTTCTTCGTCTTCTCCCATTTCATCGTCATATCCCATCATGACAGAGACAAAATATGTATATTTGTCATCTTCGCCGGAGTATACGACCCCGTTCAGTCTGTTGTCGTCAGACTCCAGGCCGTCTTCAAATTCGCTTGCATCCTGCATACTCAAATCCACATGGCCAATATCAGACCTTGACACGGCATCTTCCAGGGCGTCTTTTACGAAATCCCTTGTCGTTTCACAGATTTCAGTCTTAAACTTCAGCTGGTCTGTCAGGTCGTCAAAAAAGCTTAAATCAATTACTCCTTTTCTTGGTGTCAGGTTGATTGTTTCAATGTTGTCGTTGTCATTTTTTTTACTCATATTTTTGTCTCCTTATTCTTTATCTGGAATTGTTATTGTATTGATATTTTTCGGTTGAAGCTGTTCTGCCATAGCATGAGCTGCATGCGTGCAGGCTTCAATATACATTTTGAAGTTTTTCCGTTCTTCATCGCTTATCTGTGCGTTGTTAGGCTCATCTGACGGATGCATATATTCACACACTCCTGAATCATGTATGACAGCGGCAGTGCTTAGTGACAGAGGGACAAACGATAGCATATCTTTCGGAAATTTTCTATCAAGAAAGTTTGACAGCACCGCTGCCATCTGTTCAACATCACTTATTTTTGCGATAGACTTTAAAATTTTGCCTTTTGTCGTGATATTAAGGCTGTAATATCCATCTTCATATGTTACTGACAAGCCATCACTTACATCTTCCGGCAGCGGACATAGCGCAATGATTCCATTATTCATAAGAAAGTAATCAAAATCAGTATAATACCGTGTCAGTTCATGTAGCTCAACTATCTGCTGGTTTTTCTCAAAGAACTCGTCAAATTCCTCATTCGACATTGGGCCATGAAAATCTTTATATATGTTAAATAGCGGCAGTCTTGGGTCTTCCTGATTTTTTGAGAACAGGTCGTACTGTTCTCTTGTCAGTCCGAGATGCGCCGCGAAGTCTGCTTTTACCCATTTCTTATCATTGAAATTGAATACGCAGAAATCGTCTATCGGATTTTCTATATTCTTCCGCAGCAGTAGCGCCATCACCTCTTCAGGGTATTCATTTTTACCTGAATAGCTTGGCGTCGCTGAAATACTGTATTCGTATGTGTCATCACTTCCCGCAAATATCATCAGCCCAGGAAGCTTGTTTGGATTTTCCTTAATATTCTGTTTCACTGCGCTTATATTAAAGAGCGCGAAGTCTACGGAGTCAAGCCCTGCCAGGTTGACCATTTCCCTTACCGATTTACCTATAATATTAATGGCTGCTTCACATGTTTTCATGATTGCTTTTGCCTGTTCTTCTGTTCTGATAAAAAAATCCATATCAATTATGCCGGGTTTATTTAAATCAATTGTCTCAATATTATTATCTCCCATAAAATCACTCCTGTGTTTTTGTTCTCACATTTAATATGCTGGAAAAAACATGGAAAGTGATTTTTATTTTATATTTTTTTTGTCATCTTATAAATACATAATCTTAATATTTGATGAAGAGAGGAAATTCTTATTTTTGTTTAGGAGTTTACCTCTCTTTCTTTTCCCTTTAAGGCCGTAAAAAATAATCAGGGAAACGGCCGTTTATAGATTTATTTTTTTATAAAACCTACGTTCGTAGGTGGATTTACATAAAGTAACTAAAAAAGTAAGTTAAAAAAGAAAGGAGGGCCCATAATATGAAATATGTTATGAGAGCTCTGGTAACCGGTAAACACAGTTTTGGTCGCAAGGTGTTACATTTTGTGACTGTTGTAGCAGCGGCAATGCTGTTCCTTAACTCTCCGGAGTGGGGCGGCAAATGCTGGTTCGGGATGTTTTTACCCGTCCTGGTGTGCTGCACATTAACAAGTCAGAAGAAGAACAAACCGCTTTTCGCGGTATTGTTTCTTCTGGACTTGAGTTTCTACAGCTCGTTCTTTAACGTGCTGTTGAAGCTTGGCATTGCCGGCTTTATGGTCTATTTTATAGCCATTCGTGCCGGCATCTTAAAGAAAGGAGATGACGAATAAACAAAAAGGAGCGCTCTTCGTAAGAAGAGGCTCCTTTTTTTATGCGAGCCTGACATTAGTCAGGCTCTTCTCTTGGTTTTCTCTTTTTCTTTCCAGCTCGCGCTTCACTTTTTTGTCGGTCAGGTGATTCCCGTTTTCCGTTAGTATTCGCGCTGCTTTTCTTTTTTCTTCGTTTTTGATTATTTCTTGTTTGTTTTTTCTTACGTCTCTTTCGGCGTCTACGGCCTGCGAAATGTCGCCATATCAGAAGTACAATAAGCATAACTGCAAGAACGGATGAACTGATAATGATTGATTTTGTATACTCTTCCATCCATTTAGACTGTGTTTTTTTTACTTCTGTTCCGGCTTCCTCCTCTTTGTCTTCTGTGTACTCTGTTCTCTCTCCTCTGACTAGGAGACGATGTGTGTTAACTCCATACGGTGTACATGTTACAAGCGTACAGTAATCCTTGCCGTTTTCAATCGTCAGTTTATCCATTTCTTCCGGGAGGATGACTGAAATCTGGTCTACCTTGTATGCAAGCTTTTCTCCCATAACGTGCAGAAAAAACATATCACCTTCTTCAAGTTCTGTAAGGTCTGTAAACAGCTTTGCACTGCTGAGACCTGTATGGCCGGTGATTACTGAATGAGTACTTTCTCCACCGATTGGAAGGGATGTACCCTGCAGATGTCCTGCTCCAAGTTCCAGTATCTCGGCTGATGTACCATGATAAATTGGAAGTGATACGTCAATGCACGGGATTTTGATAAATCCCATAACACCGCCATCTGCCATATTCAGCAGTGAGTTGTATTCTTTTGCGTCTTCGTCAAGTTTCTCTTCAACGAACGGGTCTTTTAATACTACATGGCCAGTTGCAAGCTCCGCGTTATATTTTTGTGCTGCCTCTATTTCTTCTTTATATTTCTCTTCATCCGCATCATCTGCTGTTTTTTCTACCGTATCGATAATACCGTCTGCCCTGTTTTCAAAAAGGTAATTTGATACAAACGGATATAGTATAAGACCCATTGATATACCGAGTACCACAAGCACTAATAAGAATTTCCCGATTTTCTTTAACATATAAAATAGTGTCCTTTTCTATATATTTTTTGCCGGAAATACGGCGGGTTGTGTTTAAACAAAAAAGAAAGACCGGTGCGGGCGCCTAATAGCTCCCGCCCGGTCTTCTATATCGTTTGGACACAAAAACGTTTTTTTTTGCGGGCTGGCGAAGCCAGCCTGCGTTTAACGTTTATTATTTTTCATCATGTTTTTTGGATTTCTTAGTTGCGATTGCAATACCTGCAAATGCTACTGAACATCCTGCTACTGTGAATGCAATAGTACCTGCACCACCAGTTGCCGGAAGTTTGAATCCAGGTGTATTTGTTACCTGCATTACAACGAGGGAGTTAGTAGATACAAGTGTGTTAGCACTTTCGCCCTCAACTGTAACTTTGGATTCCTCCATCTTTGTATCGCTGCCATCAACTGTAGCTTTAGCTCTTGCGCCATTTGTCTCAATCATGTGCTTATTCTGGTTAGCAGCTTTGTCTTTGCTGTCATACAGTGTTGTCTTGGATGGTGTGAAGTCATCCTCTGTGCACTTGATATTGATGGTGATAGGCTCTTTTAACAGGTTGAAGCCTGCATCTGTACGAAGCTCTGTCAGAACATACTCATCAGCCTCAAGACCTTTGATGATGAATGTACCGTCTTTACCTGGTGTAAATACTGTACCGCCTTCTTCTGTCAGGGGTCTCTTGGAATAATCATCGATAATTGTTCCGTTGTCCTGCTTAACCTGGGTACCATCAGTTACAAAGTAAACACCTGTGTTCGGGCCTGTGCCTGGTGTTGCTTTAACATAGTATCCGTTTGTCTTGTTGTACAGAACGAAGTTAACTTTTGTTGGGTCACCAGTTTTCTTCGGGTCGTCGCTCTTGAATTTCTTTGTCAGGTGGATACCATATGTGAATACTCTTGCTCTGTCTTCCAGTTCATCAAAGTCATCCATATTGGTTCTCTGCCATTTCAGTGTTACATCATTTGTGTTACCTGTATCACCAAGGATTGGAGCATCGTCCTGGCTCATTACTGTGCTGTAAGCTACAACAATCCATCTTCCTGAAAATTCAGATTCCTGGCTTCCTGCTTTCTGTTTATTGATGTCTGCAAGACCTTCAGCAGTCATGGAGATTGTTACCTGGCTTGCTTTGTCGTAAGCTGCATTGTATGTTGTTTTGAATTTTCCAACTTCATCTTCTCTTGCCTGGTTCCATGTAACAACAGCGTTTGCTGTGTTGTTTGCACGTGCATCTGCCTCGTTGTCATAGAAGTAGATAGTCATATCTCTCTGGTATACAAGACCTTTGGAAATCTTATCTGTAAAGTCATATTTTGTAAGATATGTTGCTTTACTTGTAATCTTCGGAAGGTGGGATACCAGGATATAATCAATCTTGTCACCTTCGGAAACAGTTGCTGTATTGTGATACTCTGCCTGGCTGTAATATGCAGCATCATCATGCTGTCTTACCAGCTTGTCAAGGTCAGGAATGTTTGTCTGGTTTTTCGGATATACAGTTACATCATAGAACCAAGCTTCACCTTCTCTGTCTGTCATAGGCAGGGATACGAAGAACGGGTCTACAGTTGTGTTAACGTTTGCCGGAACTTTTGTCTCAACTAACAGATAAAGACCAAGTGGCAGGTTAGAAGCGGATGTTACACCGTTTGCATCTGTCATAGGCATTGCTGTTGCGCCTGCTGCTGTCTTAATATAATCTTCCAGTTTTCCTTTTGTTGCTGTATTGTCAACAAGTGCTGTTGCCATAGCTTCATTGATTTCATCAGAAGAATATTTGTCATTTGTTCTTCCGACTTTACTCTGAAGATTTAAGATTGTAGCCAGTTCCTTTGGAACATCGTATACTACTTCAACTTTTCCGTTGATGCTTTCTGTATTGATTTCACCAACTTTAGCGTATGTAAATTCAACACCTTTGATTACGTAATCTGCAAATGTTGTTTCTGCAGTTGCGTCCTGCTTACCGTTTGCATTGTCTTTGAACTCGTCTACGTTAATTCCGTCCTGCTGTGCAGCTGTCATATCATATTTGTGAATTGTAAGGGAAGCTTTTTTTGTTGTATCGATAATATCTTCCGGTGCGGCAAATACATTGATTGCCGGAGCGACTGCCATAGCTGCTGTTAATGCAGTCATACTTAATGTCTTAGAAAGTTTATTAAATTTCATATTCATTTCTCCTTTTTTTTCGGTCTTGGTTTTGTTTTTCTATTGACCGTATTTTTTCTTTTTCTTTTCCTTCGTTTAGGCTTGCTATTTGCTCTAAACAGAATAATTATCGCAGATAAAGCGATTAAGACGATTGGAAGCATATACCTCAGGGTTTGTTCCAATGCAAGCAGTCGCTTGCCTCTTTCTTCTGCTTTCTTCACCTCTGGGTCATTTTCCAGATTTTCGTCTAATGTTGTTTCTTCTGCAGGAGTTGGCGATATGTCTGTTGTAGTATTGCCTGTTCCTGCTTCAGTCTGAGTGGACTGCTCTTCTTTATCTACTGACAAATCGTCATCGCTGCCCGGGGTCTGTGCCGGGTTTTCTACGCTTAAATCTTCATCAGTGCTTTCAGAAGTGCTGTCGTTTGAAGACTCTGCTTCTTCAGGTTCTGTGACAACAACATTATCTGCTTCTTCTGCCGGTGCCGGAGTTGTCGCATCTGGGTTTAATATTCCGTCTGCTTCCTTCCGTTTCTGGGTGTCTACTCTTTCGCAGAAAACTAAGTAACGGTAAGGGCCTCCTCCGAGAACATATGGATGACATGTAAATAAGGTAACCATGTCTTTCCCTGGTTGAATCAGGATGGATTGAACGTCGTCGGGATAAATGACTTGTGTGCTTGTGCACTCGTACACTAACGTTTCCCAAGGGTTTGTTATGTATACTTTTGAACCTTTTTTCATGTTTTCAATAAACTGGAAGTATGCACTTCCTTCCCATCCGCGGTGTCCCGCAATTACACAGTTTGTACCTTCACCACCTATCGGCATGCTGGTTTCTGATAAAACTGCTGCACCTTTTTCAAGGTTTTTTGTTGAAGCCCCCAACATTAAGGGAAGACGAATCTTCATATCGGGGATTTCAATGTATCCGATTACCGGATTGTCCTCATCAATGTCTACAGATGAAAGGTCAAGTGGCTGCTGCTCGTAGCTCCATGCGTCTACTATGTCCTGACCGTTTGTGGTCAAATCTTTGTTATACTTTTCCATTTCACCATATAAAGTTTGATATGGACGGGTAGCACTTTCTTCATCATCTGATGCGTCAGAATCCGAATCTGTGTTTCCAGAGAGAGCGGTTTCTGAATCTTCAGAGGTATTTTCAGTGCTGTCTGTATTGCCTGCGGTTTGCTGTTCCGCTTCGGCGTTGTCATCTCCTTCACTTGCAAGTTCATGACTCGTTGGTTTAGGAGTATTTGTCACTGTATTATTTTTGCTGCTGCCTGTGTCAGTCTTTTCTTTGTCGTCATCAGCAGTTTCTGACTTGTTATCAGATTCATTTGCCGGCTGGCCTGTTACGTCTGCCGTATCATTTTTGTCAGAATCTGATTTATCAGATGTCTTTACCGGCTCTGATGTAATATCAGAATCAATACCTTTGCTGTAAGTCTCATCGAATTTGTGTATTACAGACTCGACTTCGCGCTGAGTATTCCATTCTCTGAAATTCGGATAAAGAAAACATCCACATCCAAGCGCTATGAGTGTTCCGCCTATAATGACTCTTGAAACTTTTTTCATCGCATCTCCTTTTCTTTGGCTACGAGGAATGGTCATATTTGCGGTTATATGTAAACAGCTTGTTGCTTACATATGCGATTTGGGAAGCTCATTTTCACTCGCTTGCCTTCATCTTTAAGTGATTGATTTTTTCAATCATATATAATATGCAAAATAATTTAAAAAAAGAAATTTTTTGTGACCATTCTGTGTCCTCGTGTCAACTTGTTCCTGAAAACCGCTGTTTATGCGGCTTTCCGGGTTTTTCGGAAAGTCTTCAGCCGTCTCCTGAGGATGGGAGATTGCCTTTGGCGGTTTTTTTGTGCGGGTGTATTATCAGCTCTCTGGCAGGGGCGTTTAGTTCTCCTCTCGCGTCACTACTGTACGCGACATCCTAATCTTGCCGCCGCTTTTTCAAGGCTTGTTTTATGCCCGCAGAATTAATATGCAAAATAAAAATAAAAATGTAACGTTTTTTGAAAATTTTTTTTCATTGAATTTTCACAATTTCTTTTGCTGGAAAAATGAGGCGAAAATGCAGCAAAAAAGCGAGACCGAAGGTCTCGCTGATAAGCTTTATTGCCGTATTACGTGTTATCTTTTATCAGAAATATCAGAATTTTCTTTTTTCATCTTTATACGCTTCTAGCAAATCATTAAAGTTCTTCCCTCTTTCCAAATCGAACAATGCTCCATTCCGAATATCTTTTAATTCATCTTCGGCAGTTTCTTCTGTTACTTCACCAGTTTCTTCAAGAATCATCCTCTCTTCTTCAGTTAGATTGCCGCTTTCGATTAATTCTCTTGCTTCTTTTAATCTTTGCATTAGAGGCTTACTATCGCTATCGAATACTGGCCCCATTCCTGGTTTTGGCTTTATTATTTCTGCAATATCATTTGGAAAAGTATGTTTATTTATATGTTTCTTTTTATCATTTCTCATTGTCATTCTCATTATTAATTATAAAGCAGCGAGACCGAAGGTCTCGCTGCTAAGTTTTATTGCCATATTATGCATTATCTCTTACAAATTCTTCTGCCCGTTTCTTCATGCCCATGTCCAGAAAATATCCATATAAGAAGTCTTTCTGTTTTTTGGTTAGGTCTTTCTTATGTGTTACGAAATATCTTCCTGAATCATACGGGTCATCGATAAGGCACCAGCCACGCTCTACGAGGATATCTCTGCACATCCGGTATCCACTGTCTATACCAAGCTCCCGGCAAAGCCACTGTGCCGCCATCTCATGACATCCCCATTCCGCCGAATGAAAATCACCTTCCGGAGACAGCCAGCCGTATTCTTTCTGTTCAGACTCTTTTGCTTCAGTTTCAGGCTCGTCCTTCTCTTCATATTTTGGTAGGCCGTTTGCATTAAACTCTTCAGTACATTCTTTTAATGCATTCTTGTCCAAATCAGTCTCCATCAGAGCCAGCAGGTCATTTGCGTTGAGAATTTCTTTTGTTTCTTTGTGACACATTATCAGCATCCCCCTGATATAGTCTATTGTGTATACAACCGGAAGACATCGCATCATGTAATATATGCTGTATTTGTATTCCGGATGCAGTTTTACATCAACGGAAGTCAGGAAATTTGTCTGCATGTGTTCGGCGCAGTAGAAAAAATAATACGAGAACCCGGCCTTGTACGAAGTGCAGGCTCCGCTGTTGTTTATTTTTACGTTCTTTTTTATGCATTTTTTGAGTTTGTTGTATTGGCAGTGTATGTTTCTGCATGTAATTTTTGGCATATTGCACCATTCCTTTCTTATTATATGTGTACCAGGCAGTCTGCCGTTTCCGGCTCGCCGCCAAATGTTGTCATTTACAATATGCCGAATTTTTTATCCGGAAAAACACAAATGCCGCTGCATGCGGCAGCGGCATTTAAACAAAGAAAGGAATTTTTTCGGCGGCGAATCCGTCTTATGAACCAGGAAGATTTCTCTTCCTCATCTTTTATATACAGTATACCAGATTTTCCGGCATACGCAAATTTTTGTCGGATTTTTTTGCCGGCAACAAAAAAAAGCGCCTAACGGCGCTTTTTTTCAAATACGGAAACTTTTTTCTTTTGTGTTCTTTCTTATGTATTCCAGTGCATATGCCTTGGCATTAACCATCTCAGCAGCATCCATCTGTGGCATTAATTTATCAATAGTATTAGCTGTTATGATATCCTTTTTCAGAAACTGAATTAAAGCATCTTCATCTTTATCAAGAATCATCCATTCAGCAATACTTTTTCCTGCCCGGCGAAGATAGGTTTTGATTTCATTGCATTCTACGGCGTCATACATTTTCAATGCAAGCCGTTGCTTTATCCTCGGGTCAGATGTAATACTGAGGAATGTCGTCCGGTTTACATCGTCAGAATCTGTATCCCTAAACAGTACTGTATCAAGCAGGCTTTTTAACTTTCTTAATCCGGTTTCTGTAAGTTTAGCCGGCACGAAAATAGGATAAGCCATACCGTCAATATTGATTTTTAAATCAGTCAGACTGCTTCTGCTGCTCCATTTCTTGCAATTCGACTTGACAATGCTTGCAATAACCGGTATGCTGTGCGTTTTGATGTTGGCTTCATTAAGCACAGGGAAATTCCACAAGTCTATATTTTTAACAGATTCCGGGATTTCCACATTTTGAATCGGGCAGTTGAACGCACCGCTGTCAATCGTTTCAAGGCCTTCATGCAAAGTTACTGAAGTAAGACCTGAGTTACTGAAACAGCTTGAAGAGATATATTTAATATTTTCCGGGATGTCTATATGCTGTAAGCTTCGGCATCCGTTAAACATAGCTCCTGAATTGAATGGCTCGCCAAGGTTAGTAAGCCCTTTTCCAATATCAACATGCATTAGGCATTTGCAGCCATTAAAGGCATGCTGCTCTATTCGTTTTAATGAATCTGGCATGGATACGGATTCAATCATTGAGTCCGCAAACGCAAATGCTGAAATTACTTCTGTCCCTTCCGGTATGTTTACGGGCTTCGTTCTTCTTCCCGGACATACAAGAAGAGCTTTTCTGTCAGCCGAATATACAATGCCATCAACATCAATATAACCAAGAGACCGTGTTCTTTCTGTCAGCTCTATTGTCTTAGCATAAGCCAGTCCATATTTCGCCAGAGATTCCTTAACGTGTTCATTGTCGTCATCAATAACGATAGTGTCAGCATTAAGCTGAAGGTCAGAGAGCATTTTTATATCTTTCATTACTGCTCTTTTTAAATGCCGCTTTTCTATGGCGTGGCTTACTACGCAATCACGTGGCAAAACGATTTCGTCTGCATCTTCGTTGACATCGATGATTATATTATTACCAACCATAACGACGCCGTTCTTGAAGTCAAGCATGCTGACAGCTGAGCCATCAAAAGCCCTGCTGTCAACAAGTCTCACATTATCCGTGTTGATGATATTTGTGGACATACAGCCGGCGAACGCTTTATCTTCAATAAACATAACTTTATTCAGGTCAATCACGTCTTCCGGTTTCCTGCAGAACACATTGTACAGAGAGCTGCTTGTCGATACCAGCATTTGTCCTGAAAGAAACGATTTACTGTCTGATTCTACATATTTTACATTCGGGAACATAAAATTTGAGAAATGAAGCGAATTTACACCAGGACCAATATAGATTTTCTCTACATCCGGAAACTGTTTCATACATTTTTCCAGCAGAAACTGCACTGCATATTCGCCATCCGGGCAGACAAACAGAGCTTCCTTAATTCCTGGTTCAATATCAATATCACGGATAAAAAGATACTGGCTGCTGCTAAATGCATGCAGAGATAAGTATGACATACCGTTACCTGTATACCGCTGGCAGCCTGTATCATAGTCATAAGACCTAACCATTTTTTCCATTATTTTTTCTTCCTTTCTTTGTGTTGTTGTTTTATTACATTTTTAATATGCCGTATTTCGCGGAAAAGAAAAACCGGCTGCCGCAGGCAGCCGGGGTATTTAGATATTTAGATATGGAAGTCTTCTGTTTTTCGCTCTTTTATCGCGTCCAGGGCATAAGCCGTCAGGACGGCGTCATCTTTAATTCCGTTCAAAATCCATTGTAAGTCATTATCATCTACGAATTTTGACCTTAGCATCCATCCAAATTCATTTAAGCGGTTTTTATCGTCAGCAAGCCTTTTTGCAATATCGTTTCCATACATTAGCAGGAACAGCGAAAGCTCTGCAGGTATGGTGATGCCATTTTTGGTGAAGTGGATATACAGCTTTAATGCAATATCCTCTTTCTGGCCATGTTGGCTGGCTACATTTAGTAGAGACGCGGCATATTCGTAGTCTATGTCGTAAGATGACATGTAAAAGTCTGCTTTAGCAATATCCGGGCTGTCCATATATGATGGCATATAGAATTTGATATTTGGGGTGCGCACCTCAAAGATATCTCGCGTATCATATACAAACTCCTCAAATGTTGTAACCGCACGCAAGAAATTTTTTGGCAGTCTGTCTTTCTTAAAAACAAAACGACTTACATGCTGGAAATTTCCATCACCCACATATGTTAACGAGGCAGGAAATTTAACTGTATCTACGTTTTTACATGATGGAAAAGCATTTGGCCCTATTTTTTCAAGTCCTTCATGAAGAATGATTTTTGACAGGTTAAGGCATCTTGAAAACAGGTTTTCGCCGAGATATTTAATCTGTGGTGGAAATTCAACTTTCTTTAATGCATCGCATTTGTAGAATACTGGTCTTTGCATGCCTCCGAGGATGGTTATGCCTCTTCCAAAATCTACATGTTGAAGTTTTGAGCATTTATTAAACGCCGTGCAGCAGATATTCTGCAGTGAGTCTGGGCAAATGACAGATTTGACCTTACTATCTTTGAATGCACTTGTTTCTATACTCTTTGTTCCATCTGCAATCACAACCTTTTTTGTTCTGCCGGATGGGCACAGAACGAGTGATTCACCGTCTTTTGTGTAGATAATGCCGTCAATTGATTTGAAATATGGATTATCTTCAATATCAATTTCTTTGACCTCAGGCATATCAGGTAGATTTGAGAATCCCATATATTCTTTTGATGTAAGACACACTTTGCTTACCTTATTCCAGCTTGGTATTATGTACAGTCTGCTCAGACGGTCAATTTTCACCTTTTTTACATTACTGAGTTTTTGAAGGTCTTTACATATATTCCGTGCATTTGATGGTATAGTGATTACCTCGGCGGTACTGTCGACATCAATAATCAGGTTGTCAACCATCTTAACACCATCAATGTATGGTTGATTCCATGCGAAATATCGTTTAAAAGCATCAGAAAGCACGGAAACATTTTCATCGATTTTCTTAATCCTTGCCAGGCATCCGTCAAGTGCATGGTCTTCGATAAATGTAATATCTGCCAAGTTTAAAACGTCTGTCGGCTTTTTAATGAATGCATTGATTAATGTGTACTGATTGTAAAGTCCCACTTCTATAAGCATTTCGCCAGATGCAAAAGAACTGCTTTCAGAAACAACTTGCTCCACATTTGGAAACGTGGAGTTTTTAATCTTAATCCCCCTCACTCCGTTTTCAATGCAGATTTTTTTAATGTTTGGAAAGACCTTGTTTTCGTCCATAAGATTGTATTCTATAAATTTCCGGCTGAAAACCAAGGTGTCAATATCAGGCTTTATGTATACTGACATAAATTTTTTCCTGGAAGCTGGCATAGTAAAGACAACTCCGTCTTGACCGTTTTCCTGGAGCCCGTTGCTATATGCGACTTTTGGAATTACTTCTGTATTCATATCCTTTTTTCCTTTCTTTTTTCGGCATTGCCGTTTCCTGTAATATGCCGAATATCGCCGGAAACTGAACTACAGCTCGGTTTTTCCCTGGAGTACTTCTTTCAGCATATTTTTTGCTTTTTTCTCTATTTGCTCTATATCAGCGGAAATCAGACAGTTCCCATACCTGGCTGCCATTTTTATCATCAAGTCTCCATGTTTCTTTTCGTATTCCAGAGCTTCGGCCTTTACTCCATCATCTGTAATTTTTGGCAATTTTTCTGCCAGGGCTTTCACCTGTGAGACCTCCAGGCTCTTTTCAAATACGGCATATGCTCCTCTGGTAGTATCAGATGAGGTCATATTTGTTTTGTATGTTTCGAATTCTTTTTTGATATATGTTTGAAATGCCTTGTTAATATCGTCTTCGTATATGATATTTTTAACCATATCTAACACGTACTTACAGGTACTATCAGTATTCCTGTCTACGTTGATGATATACGTATCAGGCTTTCCTGCAATTTTCCGTATATATTTTGAGACTTCGGCCTCGTCCTCGTTTCCGTAAATCGGAAGCATATTTACAATCCTGCCAAGGCTGTATTTCGGCGGCTGGACGATAAGCTGCACGACCGCTAAGTCTTTTTTACGGGCTTTTTCTGCCAACGCCTCAGTCTGCTTTGTCGTCAGCATAATTACTTTATTTTCAGTATCTTTTTTCGTGATTACGGAATCGCCTTCAGACATAATTGCTTCGCTGTCATCCATTAAGTCACACCTTTCATGAAATCCAGTTATATTTACTCCGTTTTCCCGCAGATATCCGTATATCTTACACATCCCGGAATCTCTCGCTCCGGTCAGCACGCATATATTTTTTGACATATTTTTTCCTCCTGTTTGTGTTTTTCCGGCGGAGCTGACACCCGCCGCCGGCTTCTTACTCATCTATCTTCAGCTCCAGGCTTTTCGGACGGTCATTGGCAAGCCTGAAAGCCAGAAAATGTTTCAACATCTTTGCGATTTCTGAAACATCGCCGGAAATGACGGCATTCCCATTTATTTTTGCCATTCTCGCGAGAAGGTCTTTGTTCTTTCTCTGGTAGTCTACGATTTCCTTCTGTAATTTCGGGTCAGTCAGCATTGAAAGCTTCTTATATAAAGATTGCATCTGGGAAATCTGGTAGCTGTTTTTGAATAACTCATACGGGTCAAGCTTTCCTCTACTGTACATCGATTCCTCTTCTTTTCTATGTCTTTCCATCTCACCTTCCATGAATTCATCCAGTTCAGCTTTAAGCATCGCATACGCCAGCGGCCCGGATTCACTCTCCTTTTCGTAATAAGCAAGCATTTTCAGGATGTACTCCCCGACTGCATCAGCGTTTTTCTCGGCATTGATGATATAGACATCAGACTTACCTGTTATTTTCTGAATGTATTCGCTGACGGTTTCTTCTGTCTCGCTTTCAGCAAACGCCGCAAGGCTGGCGATGCCTGAGATATTGTCTGCCGGGGGAAAGACAAACTGCACCACATTCAGCTTATTGTCACGCCCGCTTCTTGCTTTCACGGCCTGCATCAGCAGTTCTGTCTGCTTGGTTGTAAGTACGAGCACGCGGTGTCTTATGTCTTCGCGGGTTAAGATAATATTTGTCTCATCATCAGCCGTATACCTTAGAACAACGTCTTCTTCTTTTTCTGTTCTCTTTCCGCTTGCACCCTGCAGATTTATCAGCGACACGCCTCTCTCGTCCAGAAAATGCACTATTTTATGCATCTCAAAGTTTGACGCCCCAGTGATTACGCATATGTTTTCCATTATTTTTTCTCCTTTTTTGAGTCTTTGTGTTTTTCTTACTTACAATATGCCGGATTGTTCAGCAGCCGGTGTATTTTTGCGGATTTTTTTGTTCTGCAGGCAGCAGCCGGCAAAAACTGGCCTGTTTTGTGGCCATATTTTTTCAGCATTCTATATATACATAACAAATACGAAAGGAGATATTCTTATGAAACTTATCGAAGGACTTTGGGACTGTCCATTTTGCGACAACAAACGAATCAGAGCGGGGCAAAAGACCTGCCCGAGCTGTGGACACCCTCAGGACGAAAACACGAAATTCTACATGCCCGACGAAATCAAATATGTTTCAGAGGAGGAGGCCGAGAAAATCAGCCGTAACCCTGACTGGCAGTGTTCTTTTTGCGGCAGCCTTAACAGCGACAATCTGGATTCATGCAGCAACTGCGGCGCCACAAAGGAGGAGTCCAAGCGAAACTACTTTGAGATGCGTCAGCAGGAAGAGGAAAAGAAACGCAAAAAAGAAGAACAAAAAGCATCTTCTCAGAAAAGCGATTCAGAAAAGCCAAAAAATTCTTTTCTGAAAAACATACTGCTTCTTATCGGAACCTTTGCGGCAATCGCATTTATCATTTTTGGATTAGTATCATGCTTTTCGCCAAAGGTAAGAAATGTTACAGTTGATGATTTTGAGTGGAAACGAACAATTGACGTTGAAGAAATCGTTACATACGATGAAAGCGGCTGGACGCTTCCAGATGACGCACGGCTGCAGTACACAAAAAGGGAAATCAAATCATACAAAAACGTTGTAGACCACTACAAAACCGTTTCAGAGACCAAGACAAGGATGGTTATAGACCATTACGAAAACAAAGTCTCTCACGTTGATTTGGGTAATGGATATTTCGAAGAAAAGACCGAAAGGGTTCCTGTATACAAAGATGAGACCTATACAGAAACCTCCAGCGAGCCAGTCTACCGGCAGGAACCGGTGTATGATACGAAATATTACTACGAGATAGACCGGTGGACTGTCGTCGATGCCGTAAAGAGTTCTGGGCATGACCAGAACCCATCCTGGCCGGAATTAAAACTCAAAGACGGCCAGAGAGCCGGCAGCAAAAAAGAGTACTATTCCGTGACCACTACATATCAGGAAAAGAAAGGCAAAACCAAGACAGAAAAATACAATATGGATTTTTCTGAATGGAAAAAGCTGAAAAAGGGTGAAGAGATTGAACTGAAAATCGATTTTAACGGTTTCGCCGAAATCAATAACAAAGATTAAAAAATACAAGAATCATAAGAAATAAGTACACCCGGAAGGTTTAATCTCCCGGGTGTTTTTTTGTATTGCCGGCAGTCCCAGACCGCTGCCCGCAAACAAAAAAAACCGGCATCAAAGATGCCGGGCAATACAGTACAACTATTTTTTTTACAATGAAAACACATCTTCATCATCAGAGTCATTAACCTGATTCATTACATACGCCGACAATGCGGCCCACTCTTTCCTCTCAGCCAGTTCACCGATACGTTTTAACTGCTCTTCGCTGACTACGCCAAGGCGGGAGATTCTTTCCAGCCCGCTTTCGTCCTCCTCTTCAAGCAGCTTATCAACGATTCGTATTGAATTCTTTTTTAAAAATTCTTTTGCTTCTTCGTTATTATTTGTGAAACACTCTTCCATCGCCGCAAGGAATGCCGAATCAGCAACATTTGCAAAACGGTAAGCGCTCTCAAACAGGTAAGTGTCAGCCTCAGCAAGGCTGCATCCTTCAAGATGGAAGGTGGCAGTCTCAATACCGATTTGAGACATCTGCTTCGGAATATAGATTGTTTTGTCTATATTTTTTAAGTATATTTTTACCGCTTCCATACCGTCATTTGAGTCAAACTCATCAAGCGTGATTGCCCCGATAAAACCTTTCGGGAGCATATCTCCATTGAATATTACACGCTGCACGGTTGAAAAACACAAGATGCCGCAGTTCTTCAATGAAGCCGGCAGCTCTACTTTTTCCAGATGGCTTCCATAGAATGCACGCGTTGCAATGCTTTCAAGACCTTCATTAAATGCAATAGCCCTCACGCCGCTGTTTGCAAATGCTGATTTGCCGATTGATTTTAACTGCTTTGGGAACCTAAGCACTTCAAGGCTGTCACATGAATTGAAGATATATCCGTCTTCATTTTCGCCAAGATGTTCAATGCCGTTTCCGAAATCAATCTCGGTCAGTGCATAGCAGCTATCAAAAGCGCTTTTCTCAATCCTCTTCAATGAATCAGGAAAAGTGACGGACTGGATATCAGAAAAAGCAAATGCATTTTCGCAGATATCTTCTGCACCGTCATGCAGCTTTATATTACCGCTCTTTTTCGCCGGGCTTTTGATTACTTTTTTGCCGTCCTTGGAATACAAAATCCCTTCATATGACGTATAATACGGGTTTTCTTCGCTTACGTTAAAAGCGGTAATCCGTCTCATTGCGCGGTCAAGTATTGCCGGAATGATTTTCTCCGTGCAGTCAAAAAACACTTCTCCGCAGATATCATCAGACAGCAGGTCTTCCGTAGTTCTTACAATATAGTTATCCATAAAAAAATCCCCTTTCTTTGTAATTCGTATCGCTTACAATATGCCGAAATCCAGGGAAAACAAAACTTGCGGGCAAAAATCAGAAAAAACAGCCGACAGAACACGCAGCCGGCAGCGATTTATATCAAGGGAACAACTTTGAAAGCTTGGCCGGCACATTTATTTCCGACATAAGTCCTGCAAACATATACTTCCGGCCGCCAGCAGCTTACGCTCTGGCGCCAGCCGGACGACACACTCTCACAGCCACAATCTTCTTTACAGGGCCATCTCATCATTTTGCCGGCCAACACATTTTCTCCCGGCTTGGCCGGTCAATATTCTCCATATTTAAGAAGATGATAATGGGAATAAAAATCATTGACAAATCATATCTGTTGTAGTATGATTTATAATCATAAAGGATGATGTAGCGACTTGAAATGCGATTAGTAATAATTGAGAGTCAAGAGCAACGATTTCTATTTCTAATATTCATTTTTTAGAGATTAAAGTATTTAATAATCCAGGCGTTGTACTGGTTTATTATTTCGTGGTATCTCGGGTCAAGGCAATATGTGTATTGAGATGTGATTATAAAGAGGTCATCTGAATGATGATGAGATTTTATAACAGTCGGGTTGAGCATATTGTAACAAAAAACAATGAGTTTTTTGAGTAGTGTGACGACACTACTCTTTTTTATTGTTATTGTTATAAAATTGCGGCGAAAAACCCCGACGCAAGCATCGGGGTTTTTCGCCGCTTTTTATCAAAGTCACAATCATGCGACGGCTAATTTTATGAATAAATCTTTCTCATTTTTTACAGAGCGCTTTCCTTCTACTTCTTAACAAACACTGTCTCCGTCTCATGCACCAGCCCGAGCCGGTCTCTTGCAACCCCCTCAACATACTCATCCGTCTTTATATACTCCGCTTCGTCATCAATCTTCCCTGTC
>OLOO01001053.1_pt1 | contig 20047 bp, 15 predicted proteins | sample 1672621 | NCBI WGS metagenome assembly OLOO01 (sample SAMEA3136706, study PRJEB25190) | human gut metagenome | biome: human gut; feature: human-associated habitat; material: faeces | place: Austria | collected 2013 | reverse complement strand
TCAGACAAACTTGTTATTTCCCACGCAATCTCACTCATACTTAATCCCCTTCATCTGCTTCTCTATCTCCTGCTCCAGTGCATGCGATTGCTGGAAGAGGTCTGAGAGTTTGTCTTGAAAGGCGGTCATCTTAGCTTCAAACTCTTCTGCTGTGATATCTACATAGTCGATCTTGATATCAAAGTATTGGCCTGCGCTGAGAGAATAGTTTTTCTCCTTGATATCCTCATAAGAGACAGTGACAGAAAAGTCCTCGACGGCTTCTTTCTTGATAAAGGTCTCGACAATCTTCTGCTCTTCTTCTGGAGAAAGCACAGTCTTTTGATTCTTGCCTTCTTTGACCTTGGTTCCGAGGTTTGAGGCATCAATGAGGACAACATCGCCCTTGTTTTTCTTATCGATAAAGAGGATGGAGACGTTGGTACCTGTCGTCGCAAAGATATTGGACGGCATGGAAACAACACCAGCCAGCATTTGATTGTCTACCAAGTGTTGACGGATTTTCTTATCAATTCCTGATTGAGCAGTTATAAAGCCTGTAGGCAGAACAACCGCTGCTTGGCCATCTGGCTTCAAGGAATAAATGATATGCTGGATAAAGAGCTCATAGATTGCCATCTTGTCCTTAGACTTGGCTGGTACCTTTGGCACACCTGCAAAGAAACGCTCACTAGCTTCTGGCAAGGTCTCTACTTGGTCCCGCCATTTTGAAAAGTCCAGTTTGAATGGAGGATTGGAGACAATATAGTCCATCTTTTCAGGATGGCGATTACGTAAAATGGTATTGCCTTCAACGATATTATGGATGGAGTGTTGCAGTCCATTCAAAATTAGATTGAGACGAAGCAGATTGGAAGATTTTTGTGAGATATCCTGACTATATACTGTTGCCTTATCCACACCGATTCGACTTGCAAGGTTCATAAGTAAAGTCCCTGAGCCCGCAGACGGATCATAGATACGCACATTCTGAGGTTTGTCATTACCTACTAGGATATCTGCGATAATCTTAGCGACAGAGTGGGGTGTGTAGTACTCGGCATACTTGCCACCACCGTCTTTGTTGTAATCCTTAATCATATACTCAAAGAGAGTAGAGAAAAAGTCAAAACCTTGAGAAAAAATATCTTGATTGAATTTGACCTTAGCCAACAGATTGATAATCGCCTTAGCAACTTCATTTCTCTTACTTGAATCTGAAATGTTATCGGTAATCAGGCGCTCATCAAAAAGACGAACAGTTGTATTCCCTTCTGTATGGACCGAGAAGATATCGTTGTTGTCAATGGCAATTTGGTTGAGTGTGTTTTCAAACGTCTCATAAAAATCAGATTCATTTTGCTTGCGATGAAGCGTTTCTATGAATTGATTTGGCTTCATCCAAGCTGTTGAAGTTCCGATATCCTCTAGAAGCCAATCATAATCCTCTTCACTCATAGATACTAGATGCTCATAAGTGTTTTCCGATTCGACGTTTTGTGCTTCATAGAGAAACTTGTCATTCAAGAATTTGTACAAGAAAGATTGGGTAAGGAGCTTGTACTCTCCTGCTTCACCCCCTAAACCAGCATGGGTAAAGACTGCTTTCAAATCGTCTACCAAGTCTTGGACTTGGACCTTATATTGTTCATTCATTAGTTCTGATATTCCTGTTCGTATTCTTCAAATAAAGATTCAACAAGATTGTTGAAGTCTTGTTTTGTCAACCTTTCATTTCCTGCTGATTCTGTATTTTTCATTTCTTTACGTGCTTGTTCACGAATCATTCGTTTCAAAAAATCATTGTTATCAAGGACACCTTGATTTAGACCAATTTGATAATCCAAATTGGCTTTTGACCCTTTAATCACATGAAAGATAACTGGAAATTCACTTACCACGGTTGAGTTGGTAACATGTTTGAAAGATCGAGCTGCCATTTCATCGCCATTGAAATTCATAGCCAGTCGTCGCATTCGGCTCTTATAATCTTCAAATGCATCAAACAGATTTTGATACTCAGTCTGAGTTTCTTTGATATTCTCCATTGTAAGGCCCTCCTGCTCATAAATCATATGTTTCTTCATGATTCTACGGAATTCCTCATAGAGATTCACCCATTCAGGGTCTTTTTCATCTGGACGACCGTTAATCCCACCTGCTACTCGTTTGCGAAGCTCATAGAGATCATTCGCTGCTAGTCGTAACTCTTCTTCTGCGATTTTAACGAAACTAAATGTCGTATCAGACATTGCTAGATTAAGCAAGGTTCGACTTGAGAATTCATCAGGTTTTTCCATAAGTGAGAGATTCAACAAACGTCTTGAAATCACGTTCAACAAAGTCGATACATGGTTAATGTCAATCTTACTTAGAAGTTCACGATGTCCTAAAAGTCGAGCAACATTATAAAATTGCTTCATCGCTTCTAGCGCTTTTCGTAACTCGATAAGTTGATGTCTATCTCTCACTTCATCAATAGTTTGAGAGAAGAACTCTAGATTCTCAGTTGGATAATTCATCAAAATTGTCTCTGATTTCTCAAGTTGTTTACTGATTTCGTCTGCTGAGACAAAGAGAGAACCAAAAACATTTTCAACATCTTCTCCTGTGTTTTTTAGATCATACTCCTGATTGAGTTCCTCCAAATAAGCGCGATTGGTTTTATCAAATTCTTTCGAAATATCTGCAAAGTCAATCACATATCCAAATTGATAATCCTTATATGGACGATTAACACGTGTCAATGTTTGAAGTAAGTTATGAGCCTTGATTTTGCGACCTAAGTACAATCTTTTCAACCTAGGTGCATCAAATCCTGTTAGTAACATCGAATATACAATAACAAGATCAATTTTACCTTCTTTATAGCTTTCTACACGATCTTTCTTGTACTCTTTGTCACCTTCATCATGAAGGATTAAAGCTGATGTGATATTTGTCTCCCCACGACTTCTGCGTTCTTCTAATTGCTTTTCAATCTCACGAGCTTGCTTAGATGAATCACAAACAATCATTCCACCGATGGAATCATCATCGAAGACAACATCACGTGCTCTATTGAAATCTTCTAGAATGAAATCCAACATTGGTGAGACATAACGTGGATGTGCAAAAATATCATCTTTTGAAAGATCTCCACGCAAGATTTCTTCATTGATGGTTTGAAGAGTCTCTTTATAAGAGGTTTCAATCTCTTCACGCATCAGACGAAGTGTAAAACCATCATCAATCGATTGATTGTAGTAGTATTTATGGATATAATCACCAAAAATATCACGAGTCGTTGCATGACTTTCCTTGGTTTTACCATCTTTTTTATACGTTATTAATGGTGTTCCAGTAAGTGCAATTTTAATAGCATTTTTATCTGCATTGTATAGATTAGGAAGATAGGAGCCTTTCTCATTGTATGAACGGTGAGCTTCATCAATAAAATAGATATTTTGACGATTTAAATCGTAGCCTGAATGATCCGTCAAATCTGAATTATCCTTAAATTTTTGAATATTAACGACAGCAACTTGATAAGCATCATGTTTTTCATTTAATTCTTGTGGACGGTTAATCCTTTTTACTTTCAAGCCACGTTTCGTAAACTCTCGCGTAGCTTGGTCTGCAAGATCTAAGCGGTCAACTACAAAATAAAACTGAGGAACGATTTTTTGTTTTGAGAAATAATTTGTAAGGTATCGGATATTAAAATAAGACAAGGCAGTTTTTCCAGACCCTTGTGTATGCCAGATGACACCTTTCTTCACTCCTTTTCCAATTGCATCCTCAATTGCTTTTGTTGCAAAAAACTGTGGATAACGCATCACATGTTTTTGCAGCTGAATAGTGCCATCTTTCGAGTGCTCTTCTACGTAAGCTAATCCGTAGCGAAGCAAAAACAATAGTCTTTCCTTCTGATAGAGTGATGAGACAAATGTATTACAAGGTGTACTTGGATCTTGATTTGTCTTAAATTCTGGCTGAGATTTCAAGGCAAATCGATTAACATCTTTTAATACTGCATCAATCTCCTCCTCACCTAAAGAACGTATAGAATAAATTAGCTCCTCTTCTCTTTCTTCCTTAAATGCATTGAATTTAGTTTTTGAGAATGCATTTGAACAGTAAAAAGACCCTTGCTTTTGTTGACCTTGACCACTGATATAAGGTAAATTATCTGAGAACGAAATCAATTGGGTAATATTATTGAAACGACGGAATCTCCTATTCTCAAATCTAACAGCTGTTCTTGATTGCTCAGATTGAATAGCAGTCTTACCATCACGAATGGCATTAGGTTGTTTCACCTCAATATATGAAAGTGGCAAGCCATTTATAAAAATGACGATATCTGGTCTAAACTCGTCTCCTCCATTTTGACAGGTTACCTCTAAAGCAAGGTGAAATGTATTATTTTCAGGGTTTTCCCAGTCAACATAAGTTGGACCACTCTCACTTACTATACGGTTATAAAAGGCACGTCCTAAATCGTTTTGATCTAATTCAATCTTGATATTATTAAGTTCTCTTTCAACATCCAAATCAGTTGCATAATTGTTGAATTTTAAAAATTGCTCTCTAAAGATTGAAATTAAAATATTCGTTTCGGGGTCTCTCCCCATAATCTCCTTACCATTATGAGGAAGATATGTATATCCCAAACGCATTAAGTGTAAGGCTGCTGGAATCTGAACCCTAGTTAATTCTGAAAACTCTCTTCTAGAAACCATTGTTTCACCTCTCCGTCCTGTCGTAATCCCTTACATTATAGCATTTTCACGGGTTCTTTCATAGTTTTGGGAAAATTCAAACAAAAAAACACGGCCCGAAGGTCATGTTTTTATCATTTATTTACCCATTTTTCCCTGTATGAGATTTTCCACTCTTTGGTAACTGGATTCAATTTCTTCCTTACTAAAGAATTTTGTTTGCAAGGCTTCCCAGCTACTGCCGATGGCTGGATTCGTCTGATTCTTTATAAGCTTCTCCTAGTCTTCCTCCCTATGAATGGTAAACCCTGTAGCTTGTTGGTTAGCCATGATGGTCATGTCTGAAATTTGGACGCGTCGTGGTTGCTTGGTGACGTAGAGAACTGCGTCCGCAATATCTTGGGCTTGCAAGGCTTCTAACCCTTGATAAACCTTGGCTGCCTTGTCCTTATCACCGTGAAAGCGAACTTGAGAGAAGTCTGTCTCAACGATACCAGGTTGAATGGTCGTCACCTTGATATCTGTAGCAATGGTATCGATACGCAAGCCATCGCTGAAAGTTTTTACTGCGGCCTTGGTAGCTGAATAAACGGCTGCCCCTGCGTAGGCATAGATGCCCGCCGTAGAGCCCATATTGATGATATGGCCCTCATTGGCAGCAACCATGCTTGGCAAAATCTGACGTGTCACCATCATCAAGCCCTTGACATTGGTGTCGAGCATGGTCAGCATGTCCCACTCCTCATAGTCTTGATAAGCTGTTAGACCTAGTGCCAGACCTGCATTATTGACCAAGACATGGACTTGACCTACACTTTTGAGAATGCCTTGGCAAACATCCTTGACCATGGCCATATCAGTGACATCCAGGGCAAAGGTCCAAACTTTTTGATTTGGATAGGTTGCTTGGAGCTCTTCTTTTAGAGCTTCTAAACGCTCTACACGGCGACCGGTTAGGATGAGATTTTCTCCCTCTTTGGCAAAGGCACGCGCCGTTGCTTCGCCAATTCCTGATGTTGCTCCTGTAATAAGTACGTTTTTAGACATAAAATTCTCCACTTCTATGATTCCGATGCCCCTAATCGTTGTTGGTTAATCACTCAACTTCTTGATAAAATCAGGAAGTTCTAGCTTGGGCAGGCTAGATCTCTTATTTCCCGACTTCCAAAATATCCAGAGTAACTGGTTGAAACCGTCCTGCAGAACTTTCTTTTGTTGGTCCGAGAGATTGCCGAATTCTTGCAAGAGTTGACCTAGCTTAGGAAGGGTTTTGATACCAATATCATCCAGACTTTCAATTCCAGAATCAAGAATGGTATCAAAGAACAAATCACAAACCTGCTTGAGTTCTTGATTAGGCAAGGTCTCAATCCATTCTTGGAAGGTCTCTTTTAAGCGTTGACTCAGGTCTGTCGGCTGGTCCACATAAACAAAATCATTTGTTTCCAAGTCAACCTGCCAAAGCAAGACATTGTGTTGAGCGATGCCTATGCCATCTGCTGCTACGAGCTTTGCGACCTTGTCCCAGTAGAGCATGACTCCCACAACTGATTCTTGAGGTCTGATAACCGTCATCTTGGCTTTCAACTCTTGGTAAGAAGGCTTCTCTAAGAGGGGCTTCATCAAGCCCGGAGAATCAAGAAGCAAGAGCTCTGCTATTTGCTCACGCAGGACAGGCGAACTCTGAACAGCCGAATAGAGGGCAAGATTACCACCCTTGGAGTGTCCAGAAACAGCGATATGACCACTGAGGTTTGGCAAGTGCTTCTCCAGAAAGGCCATAGCTGAGCGATGCGCAGGAATTTCCCGACTGTAGGTCAGTTGAAAATCCTCCTTCCAACCAATAACGCTATCATCTGTCCCACGAAAGACAATCTGCTGGTAGTCCAATTCAGGCAGGCTGAAAATCATCGCCGCAAACTGTTTTTCCACTTCCTTGTCCAAGACACTACAGTAGTCACTTAGATTAAGTCCAGCGAAACGCCTAGACCTGACCATGGCTTCAGCCAAATCTACCCGTTCCTTAGTCACCATGAAGCTGTAGTCTGGATTTAAGTCCTTCCCTTCAGCATAGTCATGTAAATTGATGGTTTCCTTCAAATCACTTGCTGAGAGCCATTTTTCATAAGTCAGGTAGCCAATCTCATTGATGCAAACCTTATCCAAAATATTAAGAGGCTCTTGGTCGAAAGGCAAATCCTTAACCTTTTCAAGATAATCGATTAAATTGGACATCATTACTCCTTAAAGTCTTTCTTACCTTGATTTTACTAGAATTTTCAATAAATTGTTAGTGAAAAATGTGATATGATAAGAGAGATTATTTATTAGGAAAAGGAAGCTTATGACTATTTCACGATTTTACCGTATCTTACTAGCTCTCTGTGGTTTGGTAGGAGTCTCTATCCAAATCCATGATGATGGTTGGGGCATGTTGCTCTATTACACTGTTTTGTCCAATATCCTGGTCTTCTCTAGTTTGATTTTCTTTATCATCTATGACTTTAAAAAAGGGGATGCGACGACTAACACCCAACTCTTGCGTTACAAGGGTGGTGTAACTATGGCCATCCTCATCACTGGAGTCATCTATCACATCCTCTTGGCACCTATTACAGAACCTGAGAAATTCTGGACCCTCCGTAACTTCTTGGTCCACTATATTGTGCCTTGGGGATTGGTGCTTGATACCCTCATTTTCGATGCTAAGAAAGCCTACCGTCTACGTGAGCCAATTTACTGGTCCGTGGTCCCTCTGTCTTACTTTGCCTTTGCCCTTCTAAATGGCTTGGTGCTAAAACTCCCAATTCCAGGTGCCAAAGATAGCCCCTTCGCCTACTTCTTTATCAATGTCAATAAATTTGGTTGGAACAAGGTCTTGGTAAATGTCCTAGTCATCAGTGCTGGGTATATCGCTGTTGGCTATCTCTTATATCTCTTGAAAAAATTTATCGGTCGTAAACCAGCATAAAATACAAACTGAGCTCCAAAAAGGAACTCAGTTTTTTCTATTGCAACAAGCCCAATTTATCAAAAGCTTTGTACAAGCCATCAGCTTCAACATCGTCTGTGACTAGGTCTGCCATAGCCAAGATTTCTGGACCACCATTTCCCATGGCAACGCCAATCTCACAGTATTCCAACATAGGGATATCAATCTTGGCATCACCAAAAGCAATGGTGTCCGAACGCATAGCACCCAAATATTCCAAAAGAACATCAATGGCATGGGCCTTGTTAATATCCTTAACACCCAAGTCACCAAACAAGGCTGTTTCACCTCGCCCTCCCCAAGTATGGGCTTCAAGCTGTGGAAAAGCTTCTTTGGAATCCAAGTGATCCTGATAGGACTCCAAAACGAAACTGACCTTGTTTAGGTCGTCACGGTAGAGTTCCCCACCATACTGGAGGCCATGAATGAAATCTTCTGGTTCCTTACCCTCAACAGACTCTGCAGATTGCCCCTTTTGAATAGCGTAAGTCTTAAGTGTCTCACGCGCCCGCTCCCGAAAATCAGGACTAGCAAAGAGACCATTATTGCTCTCCAGATAAAAGGCAAGATGGCGCTCTGTCAGCCAATCCACAATCTTTGCTGCATCTTCCTTGGAAATCAGCTGATGCATGAGGACTTGGCCATGATGCTCTACATAAGAGCCATTGCCACCAATCATCCCATCTAAGCCAATTTCCCATAATTCAGGTTGCATTTCTGCCTTGCTACGTCCGGTACAAACATAGACCAGATGCCCCTTTTCACGGGCCTGACGAATAGCCTTGATTGCTGACTCTGGAATGCGGTTATGATAATCCACCAATGTCCCATCAACATCTAGAAAAATAAGTTTTGACATGTTTTCACCTCGAGTCTTCTTTTACTTTATTATACCCTGATACTGCTCCAAGAGATAATACTTTCCTCAGACAAACTGATACTATCCTACGATAATATTGTCTCCAATCCAAAGCATTGCCATTTCTCCTGAAAGAAGCTATGATGAAGGTATGAATGATTTAAAAACTCTACTGAATCACCTGCCCTATAAATTAGCAGCCTATGATACCCAAGGAAACTTTCTCTACGACAACGGTGGCGCTGACGGTAGTTTCTTCCCCCGTGAGCCTGAAAATCTGCCCGATTGGATCATGTCTGAAGTTCTAGCATCTCCTACCAAAGAAAGAAGTTATCAGATTCCAACAGACAGTTTTGATCAAGTCCTTATCCAGACCTACCAAGCTGCTATCGACAACGAAGGAAAGGTCCTAGGATTTTGGGAGACTATTTATGATTTGAAGCAACCTCTCAAGACCTATCTGGATAACTCTGCTCAAGCTCTTGTCGCCTGGTCTGATGCCACTAGTGGCGCTAGTTTCAAGGAAGAAACTGACTTTTAAGCTAAATTTCTTGCTTTAATAAATGAAAAATTCACTTAATTCAAGACTAGCTCAAAACACCCTTATTCATAAAATGTGCCTAAGTCAGCACTACAAAGGCTTTTTGAAAATCAGTCACTTTAATATCTCTCACAGAATTTACAAACACTCTATTTTGCATTTTTGCGCTATTTAAGGTAGAATGGGAGTAATGAGAAAAAGAATAAAACCGATCGTTGTTTACGTGGTTCTAGCTCTTTTAGGATTAGCATTAGTTATTGCAAATATTCACAATACGTCCAAACAGCAGGCGCATCTTCAAAACGTGAAATCTGCTATTCCTTCTGCTACTAAACCAAAAACAACAACCAGTAGTACATCTAGCAGTTCCGACGAGGAGCTGATACTCAATCCCATTATCGACCTTTCGGGGTGGCAACTACCTCAGGATATCGATTACGATGTCTTGTCAAATCATATTTCTGGTGCTATCGTCCGCGTCTTTGGTGGATCACAGATTAGTAAGGATAGTAATGCCGCAAGTTCAAATGGGATCGACAAATCTTTTAAAACACATATCAAAGAACTCAAAAAACGTGACGTTCCAGTTGCCGTTTACTCTTACGCTCAAGGTACTTCTGTAAAGGAGATGAAGGAAGAAGCTCGTATTTTCTACAAAAATGCTTCTCCATACAAACCTACCTATTACTGGATTGACGTTGAAGAGGAAACCATGTCTAACATGGAAGAAGGTGTTCAAGCCTTTCTCGCTGAGCTCAAACGTCTTGGAGCTGAAAAAGTTGGTCTCTATATTGGTGCTTATTTCATGCTTGAGCAAGAAGTTTCAACTAAAAACTTCGACGCTGTTTGGATTCCAGCCTATGGTACCGATTCTGGTTATTATGAGGCTTTGCCAAATACTGAAATCGACTATGACCTTCACCAGTATACGTCACAAGGAAGCCTACCAGGTTTCGACAATATCCTAGATCTTAACCAAATTAATCCTGAGAAAAACAAACGTAAAACCTTTGAAAAACTCTTTGGTAAGATTAAGCAAAAACCAACTAAAAATAAGAAGACTACTTCGACAAGTTCATCTAGTAGTCAATAGAAACCGGTGCCTAGAACACTGGTTTTTTTCTTGTCAAAATTGGCTTAGGCGTGTTAAGACGATTGTGTTATAATGGATGTAGAAATGCATAAGGTTAAAGGAGATATGACAATGGCAAAGAAAAGCAAAGTCAAGAAGACCTTGGTTGACCAAATTCTTGATAAAGCTAAGATTGACCATGATAGCTTATCCTTCAATGGTTTAGAAGGGGAGCTTCCAGAAGATGTGGCGCGTGAGAGCATCTATAAAACCCTGGCCCTTAAAGGGGATAAGACAGGACCAGTCATCGGTATCGTTCCCATCACTGAGCATCTATCTGAAAAGAAATTAGCTAAAATTTCTGGGAATAAGAAAGTTCAAATGATTCCACAAAAGGATCTCCAAAAAACAACTGGCTATGTTCACGGGGCCAACAACCCAGTGGGTATTCGCCAAAAGCACAATTTCCCTATTTACATCGATCAGTCTGCCCAAGAAGCTGGCTTCCTTATTGTCTCAGCGGGGGAAATTGGGCGTTCTATCCGTATCAATAGTCAAGAACTTGCTGATTTTGTTAATGCTGAATTTGCTGATATTAAGGAGTAATCATGAAACTGTATTTTGTACGTCACGGTAAAACCGAGTGGAACTTGGAAGGCCGACTTCAAGGCGCCAAGGGAGACTCGCCTTTGCTTAAAGAATCTATCGAACAAGTACGTGAGCTAGGTCACTACCTCAGTGACACTCATTTTGACTTGGTCTTCTCAAGTGACCTACCACGTGCTAAAAAAACCACTGAACTCATCATGGAGTCTCAAAAGCCTAAAGCTAAAGTTACCTACACTAAAGCTCTGCGTGAATGGCAACTTGGTAAACTGGAAGGGCAAAAAATTGCACTCGTTCAGGCCATCTATCCAAAAGAAATGGATGCCTTCCGTCATAACCTAGCCAACTTCCGTGCTAATGACTTCCAAGCTGAGTCTGTTTACCAGACAACCAAACGTGTGGCCGAATTTGTCAAAACACTTAAAGATAGTGATGCTAAAAATGTCCTCATTGTCGGTCACGGAGCTAACCTAACAGCTTCTATCCGTACCCTCCTTGGTTTTGAACCTGGTCTTCTTCGTAAGGCAGGAGGTCTTGACAATGCTTCTGTCACTATTCTCGAAACCAATGATTTCGAGCACTTCACTCTCAAATGTTGGAATGATACATCTTATATGGATGAACAAAACAAGATCAGCTAAATCAGCGACTGACTTCATAAGACAAGCGATCCTGATCAAGGGTCGCTTTTTTGCACTCAAAAAGCCCTTAAAGCCTATTACTTTAAGAGCTTCACCGCCATTATTTCTTCCCTCTCTCATTTTCATTTTTTGATAAATAAAACGGCCACACGAGGCCGCTCTATTATCTTCCATATTTCATACGAAGGATTTTTTCCTGGTTCGCATTCAAACGAAGAAGGATAACCACTTTATCAATACTCATATTGCTCTCAAGAAGACGTTCAGCCGCCATCATAAGACCATTATTGATACCTAGTTGAAGGACTGGATTTTCATTATCATTGATATCAAAGATATATTTGTTATTTGGAAGGTCGAAAAGGACTTTTACCGCTCCAAAGAGTTGCTCAAAACTATCGATTTCCAAGTCGAAGACTGGCTTAGTACCTGGTTTAAGGCTACGGCCACGGTGGTTAAACCACATAGAATGCCAACCACCATTGAAGGCACCCATAACATCATTGTCATAAGAATCTCCAACGTAGAGCGTCGTCGATGGATTCATGTCAAATTGCTCAGCTGCGAGGTTGAAGATTTCCTTCTCAGGCTTTTGGAAACCTGTCGCCTGACTGACGATGACACGCTTAGGGTCCACATAATCATAAAGTCCCAACTTTTTGACCTTCTTAAGTTGGTGCTCTGTTGGTCCATTGGTAATAATACCCATAGGAACATTTTTTTCCTTGAGGAAATCAAGGGTCATGCGCATCTCTTCAAGCATGGTGATATTTTCCAACTCATGCTCGTAAACCTCTTGGAAATGGTTACCCGTTTCTTCATCAATTTCACGGTAGCCAAACTCCAAAAGGGTCTCTTTACAGCGCCAAAAACGGAAATACTCAGTTGTCCACTCACCGGCCATTACACGTGGAAAACCAACATCAGAATAGTGGCGGAAACGAATGTAGGCTTGATTCATGTGACTCATATCAAAGTCAGGGAAACATTTTTCCATGGCAATACGATAAGGTGCCTGTTGGTCATAAATAGTATCGTCAACGTCAAAAACAATAGAAGTAATCATCTGTCCGTTCTTTCTTATATCATTCTCTTGTCAGAGACTTAAATAAATTAGGAAACTAACAACTAAACTACTACATGAGTCAGCTCTTAATTTAATCTTCAGTCTTGCAAAAGTAAGCTTTTAGTCAACTGTCTAGGGCAATCTTACTCGACTGTTTTTTTACTAAGATGCAATTGCCCAAACAGTCTTATTATACCGTTTTTACCCTTTCTTTTCAATTTTCGACCCCACTTAAGGAAAGATTATTCGTGATTTGAAGATAGAAAAAGGTTTGGAACAATTTGTCCCAAACCTAATGCATCTTGTCATATTTAGACGCTTATTTAATTTCTTTAAAGGTCATTTTTTGTTTGACTTCACCCTGACCACCTTTGGCAATCTGGTAATAGAAATCTTTTGATGTGAAGTGGTCACCATAAGCAAAGACCTTGTTGTACTGCCATTGTGACAATTGATCATCCTCTTTTTTACCAAGAGTCAAAGTAGTTTTTGTCACACTGTATTCCCACTTAGCTGTTTGGTCATTATAGGCCTTGTCAAAATCAGTCTGGCTCTTAGCAGCATTAACCACTGTCGTACGATCTTGACTCACAAGTGCCTTGTTCCCACCTTCTTGGAAGGCTACATACATGACACGATTATTGACCTCACCGTTTAGAGTACTTGAGTATTGGTAAACCTTACCAGGTACAACACTATCTAAATGGTGTGTTCCCCAGTAATAGAAAGCACCAAATCCAGCTCCCGTAACCAAGAGACAAGCAAGAACAACACTAATAATGATATTTCTCTTTGACATGTCTTGCCCCTCTCTATTCGTCACCAGTTAGGTCAGAGAAAGTTGCCTCTGAGTCTGTTTCAGTGTGGCTTGAAGAACTTGATGATGAGCGTTCAAGGCTTGATGAGCTTGAACTCATGCGTGTTTCTGTTTGAGAATCATCACTTGATGAAGCCTTAGATTCTGATGATTTTTCAGTACTTGATGATGAACTTTCTTTTTCTTTGTAAACATCAACGTTGAAAGCCCACTTATCACCCTTATAACTTACCTGAATTTGAGCATATTTTGCCTTGATAAGATCTGACAACTTACCACCATTGCTAAGGGCATCATAAATCTTTTCGGCAAGAGCCTTGGCATTAGCTTCAGTTTTGGCACCATCTTTAGGTCCATCTACAATGTCTTGAGCCTTAGGTGTTTCACCTTGAAGGTAAAGAGCTTTGCTTTCAGTGTCCTTCTTAGCGGTAGCATTTGCACCAGTCTTATCACCTTCATGTGAGAAGAAACTCCATGCAGGACTACCTGAACGTTTTTGTTGATATACTTGTTCGAATTCACTTTGAACCTTGTCTTGGAAAGCATCATCAGTCAATTCTTTTTCCTTAGAACTTTCTGTACTTGCTTTACTTTCACTACTGCTTGCTGTTGAGCTTGATGCAGAAGATGAAGATGATGATCCACTTGTTGAACTTGATGAAGCATCTTTAGATTCTGATGATGAAGATGAATCCTTGCTATCTTTAGAATCTTTAGTATCTTTGTCTTTATCGTTATTATTGTTAGTTGTGCTATTTGAGAATGAAACGCTATTGTCAGAATTATCTGGAGCGTAAATCACTGTATTCTTAGAGTGGTCATCAGAGACAAATGTGCTGTTATTGATAATCACTCGGTTGTTATCACCATAGTAGTTGTTGATAACAATCTTAGAATGTGCACAACGGTAACCATTACCAGTCACATGATAACCTGCTGGTACATCACCATCACGTTTCAAGATGAGGACATCACCTGCGAAGATAAGGTCAATATTCTGAATATTGTTATCGTAGGCTAATTTTTCAATAGAAATTCCAGTCGCTTGAGAGATTCCCCACAAGGTATCTCCCCATTGAATCACGTACTGTTGACCATCTAACTGCTGTGGATTGATATTCTGAGTTGTCAAATTATTTGTAATTTGTTCAGGTGTGCTGGCAATCCAGTTTGTAATATCAGCAGCGTGAGCACTCGTTTGATTTTGATAAAAGCTATCTGCTAACACAGATACCGTAGGCATCCCAATAGGTGCTAGTAAAGCGCCAAGCATCACGGCTTTACTAACATAATTTTTCTTTTTCATCGTATTTCCTCCTTATATCATACGAAACTTACTTTGCTATTGTACACCCTTTTTATTATATTTGTCAATAAATTCTATAACTTTCTAATCAAAGGTTAATGCTAGTTTACGATTTGTCCTAAAAATAGACAAATCCTAGCTTTATTTATCTGACATTTAATCATTTGTCCTATCTTTAGAGGGTGATTTATGATACAATAATTACGACTATTTTATGGAGGACTAACATGTCAAATCAACACATGGAAGAATTGAACGATCAACAGATTGTCCGTCGTGAAAAAATGGCGGCTTTGGCTGAACAAGGAATCGATCCTTTTGGTAAGCGATTCGAACGCACAGCTACATCTGGTCAATTAAAAGAAAAATACGCTGACAAAACAAAAGAAGAATTGCACGAAATCAACGAAACTGCTACTATCGCAGGTCGTTTGATGACTAAACGTGGTAAAGGTAAAGTTGGCTTCGCCCACATCCAAGACCGCGATGGTCAAATCCAAATCTACGTGCGTAAAGATGCTGTCGGTGAAGAAAACTACGAAATCTTCAAGAAAGCTGACCTTGGTGACTTCCTCGGTGTCGAAGGTGAAGTTATGCGTACAGATATGGGAGAACTTTCTATTAAAGCTACTCATATCACACACTTGTCTAAAGCCCTTCGTCCATTGCCTGAGAAATTCCACGGACTTTCAGACGTTGAAACAATCTACCGTAAACGTTACCTCGATTTGATTTCTAACCGTGAAAGCTTTGACCGCTTTGTCACACGTTCAAAAATCATTTCTGAAATCCGTCGCTACCTCGATGCTCAAGGTTTCCTTGAAGTAGAAACACCTGTTCTTCACAATGAAGCTGGTGGTGCTGCTGCTAAACCTTTCATCACTCACCACAATGCACAAAACATCGACATGGTGCTTCGTATCGCAACTGAGCTCCACCTCAAACGTCTCATCGTTGGTGGTATGGAACGCGTTTACGAAATCGGACGTATCTTCCGTAACGAAGGTATGGATGCCACTCACAACCCTGAGTTCACATCTATCGAAGTTTACCAAGCTTACGCTGACTTCCACGATATCATGAACTTGACTGAAGGTATCATCCAACACGCTGCTAAAGCTGTTAAAGGTGACGGACCTATCAACTACCAAGGAACTGAAATCAAGATCAACGAACCATTCAAACGCATCCACATGGTTGACGCTATCAAGGAAATCACTGGCGTTGACTTCTGGCAAGACATGACTTTGGATGAAGCCAAAGCTATCGCTGCTGAAAAGAATGTTCCAGTTGAAAAACACTACACTGAAGTTGGTCACATCATCAACGCCTTCTTCGAAGAATTCGTTGAAGAAACATTGATTCAACCAACATTCGTTTACGGTCACCCAGTTGCTGTGTCTCCATTGGCTAAGAAAAACCCAGAAGACCCACGCTTCACTGACCGTTTCGAACTCTTCATCATGACAAAAGAGTACGGAAATGCCTTCACCGAATTGAACGACCCAATCGATCAATTGTCACGTTTCGAAGCACAAGCTGCTGCTAAAGAACTCGGTGACGACGAAGCAACAGGCATCGACTACGACTACGTTGAAGCCCTCGAATACGGTATGCCACCAACAGGTGGACTCGGAATCGGTATCGACCGTCTCTGCATGCTTCTCACTGACACAACAACCATCCGTGATGTCTTGTTGTTCCCAACGATGAAATAAAAAGTGATATCCCATTAGTCAAATAATGGGATATTTTTATATGAGGTATAAACGTGTTCACAAAATTGAAGTCCCTATTTAAGAAAAAATCAAGTGTGCTTGAACAGGCTGATACAAAAATAGAAGAAAGTCAAGTAAACTTTCCCATAGACCGCGCAGATTATTTTTTCGATCATGCACTTGTATTCTATTGTGAAGAAAATGATATCCCATCAGAAAAACTAGGCAAATCAGATATGCTAGAGATTAGCAAAAGAGCTGGCTTTCATCTCAGTGTCTTCGTAGCCTGGCTAGCAAAGCACGATTTTCTGAATCCCCAAAGTGATGGATTTAACCTTGAGGATGCACAAAAACTCAAGAATGAAACGATTACGGGTACAGACTATCTCTTTAAACATCTTGATGAAAAACTCTATTCATCTGATATTAGTGACACACTCCTCCCCTTCATCTCTGATTTTTATGAAGATTATATGGATTTTTGTTATACAGTCTTGGTTGATGATATTGCTAGAACTGAATTTGATTGGAAAATCTATCACTTGGTTGAAGATGATATTGACGAGATATTCAGTCAATATAAGACTCACATCAATTAATATGAAAAACGCTTCTCTCAAGTCGAGAGAAGCATTTTCTTATTTCCAAAATTTTGCTTTTGAGGCTGTAAGACATTATTTCAGATGTTTTTTCACATCGGAAAAGCTCGATAAATGCCCTCTTCAATCACAAAAATGATGTGCTGTTATAACTTATTATTACGTAATGAATCACTTCACCCACGTAAGTCAACAAGCTTCTAATTGAACAAATTATTTAGAAGCTAATTTTTGATATAATGATAGTAATTTGTATTCTTAGAAAGGGATTATACAATGCCAGAGGGAATTAATTTATTTCAGGACACTTTGATAAAATCACTTAAGTTTGGTTTTGTTGATAACATTAAATATCAAGAGGGTGGTTATTCTCCCCAAATTCTTGTGAATAATAGTGATGAAAAGCGTTATGTCTTGACAGACCTACAGGAAGAATTGAGTAAGTGTACTGCTTTCTACTTTTCTGTTGCCTTTATCACTAAAAATGGAATTGCCATGATCAAGTCTCAATTATCAGATCTAATGGACAAGAAAGTGCCAGGAAAAATCTTGATTTCCCCTTATCTAGATTTCAACGACCCTGATGCAATGCGTGAGCTACTAAAACTTAAAAACGTTGAAGTCCGTTTAACACCTGAAAAAATGCAGATGCATGCTAAATTTTATCTCTTCGAACATATTGGTAAACAGGTACTGATTTCAGGTAGTTCCAACCTTACTCATACGGCTTTAAAAATCAATTATGAGTGGAATATCAAACTGACCTCTACTCATAACGGGGAATTCATTCAAAATACCAAATCAGAATTTGACCGTATTTGGGAACAATCAGAGTTATTAACACCCGAAATAATTGATACCTATGCTCAAAAGAGAAAGAAGGTTATTAGTCTCACAAAGATTAATGATGAAGAGAAACTCCCTTATTCGGCTGAAAAAATTGTTCCTAATAAAATGCAAGAAGCTGCACTAGAAGGACTTAGAAATATTCGGGAACAGGGAAAAGATAGGGCACTCGTTATCAGTGCCACAGGTACTGGTAAGACATTTTTATCTGCCTTTGACGTTAAACAATATAATCCTGAACGCATGTTATTTATCGTCCATCGTGAACAGATTCTCAAAAAATCTTTAATAGATTTTCAAAAAGTTCTGGGCTTTAATCCCTCTGAAGGACATATTTATCACTCGGGTGACGATTTAACTGGTAAAAAATATATCTTCGCGACTATTCAAACATTGTCACGCGAGGATAACCTAAAAGCTTTTTCAAAAGACTTCTTTGACTATATTCTCATTGACGAAGTGCATAAGGCTGGAGCTGATTCATACAAAAAAGTTATGGGTCATTTTACACCGAATTTTTATCTAGGTATGACAGCAACTCCTGAACGTACTGATGGCCAAAATATCTACGAGATTTTTGACTATAATATTGCCTATGAGATTCGCCTACAAGATGCATTAGAAAATGACATGCTCTGTCCATTCGTTTATTTTGGTGTTAAAGACATTGAAATTGATGGTCAACTTATTGACGAAAAATCAAACATCTCAAACCTTACATCAGATGAGCGTGTCAAACATATTCTAAATAAAATTGATTTCTATGGTGTTTGTAATAATCAAGTTCGTGGACTTATTTTTTGCTCATCAAAAGCAGAAGCCAGAGAATTATCAATAAAACTTAATCAACATGGAAAACGTACCATCGCATTGACTGGTGATGACGATATCAACTATCGTGAAAAGGTTGTTAAGCAACTAGAAGATGGAGAGCTTGAATATATCTTGACCGTTGATATTTTTAACGAGGGAATAGACATACCATCCGTAAACCAGGTAGTTATGTTGCGTAACACGCAATCAAGTATCATTTTTGTTCAGCAGCTTGGTCGTGGACTTCGTAAGCATAAAAGCAAGGATTACGTTACTATTATTGATTTTATTGGTAATTACAAAAACAACTATCTGATTCCGATTGCATTATTTGGCGATAAATCGATGAATAAAGATAATTACCGCCGTGAACTGCGTGAACCAAATATCTTGAGTGGTTTAACAACCGTGAACTTTGAGGAAGTTGCCAAAGAACAAATCTTCAAATCGATTACAAACACGGTTCTTTCTAACATGAAAATTCTCAAGGATGCTTATACAGATCTTGAAAATAAACTTGGTAGAACGCCTATGCTAATCGATCATTTAACCTTTGATAATATTGATCCAATAGTATTTTTTAACAATAATAGCTTCAAAAACTATGCAGATGTTATTAACAAATTTTCAAACAAGTCAATAGAACTCACTGACACTGAGATTAACTGGCTGAGTTTTATCACATTTGAACTTCTTCCTGGTAAACGAAAACATGAGCTGCTTCTACTTAAGGAACTTATCAAAAATGGTGAAGTCTCGAAAGATAAATTTATTGAGATTCTGGAAACTGAACAATTATCTACTAAAGACTCAATCATCTCCTCTGTTGAAAATGTATTAAGTCTTCAATTCCTTAAATCTCAAGAGGTAAAAAAATTCGGTACTGAACCTCTGGTCACTCTAGAAAAAAATGTTTATAAGCTCAATCCTGAGGTCCTAGATTGTTTCAAGAACTCTGATTTTGCCTTGCTTTTTAATGATGTTATTGAGGCTGGACTCTACAAAACGAATGATTATCCTGAAATATTTACAATCGGTCAAAAATATTCTCGTCGTGATGTCTGTAAACTTCTTAACTGGTCTAAGGATGAACCTCCACTTAATATTGGTGGCTATAAAATAGACAAGAACACTAACACTTGTCCAATCTTCATCACCTATCATAAAGATGATGAAATCAGTGATACTATCAAATACGAAGATGAGTTATTAAATGAAACTACTCTAAAATGGTTTTCTAAAAACAAGCGTACACTTGAGTCACCAGATGTAAAAACAATTATCAATTCCCCTGAAAATGGATTAGATCTAAAATTATTTATCATTAAAGATGATGCTGAAGGTGGAGATTTTTACTATTTAGGTGACTTAACCATCGTACCATCTACTGTTGAAGAATTAGTGCGCCCACTGGAAAGTGGTAATGAAAGTATTGTTACTATGAATTTCAAACTAGATAATCCTATTCCTGATACTCTCTATCGCTACA
>OLOO01001048.1_pt1 | contig 20125 bp, 16 predicted proteins | sample 1672621 | NCBI WGS metagenome assembly OLOO01 (sample SAMEA3136706, study PRJEB25190) | human gut metagenome | biome: human gut; feature: human-associated habitat; material: faeces | place: Austria | collected 2013 | reverse complement strand
GCTCGCAGGGGTCCGACGCCAAGCAGGACAAGCCGAGCGGCACCGACGCCAGCAGCTCGGGCAGGACCTCGGGCGGCACCGCCCCGAGCCCCGACACAACCACCACAGCAACCAAGTAAACTCTGATGTGACGTAACAACGGAAACGAGAAAAAGGGACTGTCCCCTTTTCTCGCCTGGGAAGGAAGGGAAGCCAATGGAGCGTCCGAACGCCTGGAAGGACTACACGGCCGAGCAGCTCGACGAGCTGCACTACCTCTGCGAGGGCTACAAGGCCTACATCTCCGACAACAAGACCGAGCGCGAGTGCTGCGCCGCGGCCGTGAGCCTGGCCGAGGAGGCCGGCTACGTGGACCTGGCCGCCAAGATTGCCGCCGGCGAGGCCCTCAAGCCCGGCGACAAGGTCTACGCCGTCAACCGCGGCAAGGCCCTCATGCTGGTCAACATGGGCACCGACCCGCTCGAGCAGGGCGTCAACATCCTGGGCGCCCACATCGACTCGCCGCGCCTGGACGTCAAGCAGAACCCCTTGGAGGAGAAGAGCGACCTTCTCACCCTGGACACGCACTACTACGGGGGCATCAAGAAGTACCAGTGGGTCACCGTCCCGCTGGCCATCCACGGCGTGATTGCCAAGAAGGACGGCACCGTGGTCCCCGTGGCCGTGGGCGAGGACCCGGAGGACCCGGTGTTCTGCGTCTCCGACCTGCTGATTCACCTCGCCGGCGAGCAGCTCACCAAGGAGGCCTCCAAGGTCATCGAGGGCGAGATGCTGGACGTCCTGGTGGGCGGCCGCCCCGTCTGCGTCAAGGAGGGCGAGGAGCCCGAGGATAAGGACCTCGTCAAGCGCGGGGTCCTGGCCATCCTCGAGGAGCAGCTTGGCATCGACGAGGAGGACCTTCTCTCCGCGGAGCTTGAGGTCGTTCCCGCCGGCGCCGCCCGCGACCTGGGCTTTGACCGCTCCATGATCCTGGGCTACGGCCAGGACGACCGCTCCTGCGCCTACACGAGCCTCGTGGCCCAGCTGGACGTCAAGGAGGTCAAGCGCACCTCCGTCTGCCTGCTGGTAGACAAGGAGGAGATTGGCTCCGTGGGCGCCACGGGCATGAGGAGCCGCTTCTTCGAGGACACCCTGGCCGAGGTGCTGGAGCTTGCCGGCGTCCACGGCGAGCTCGCCCTGCGCCGCTGCCTGCGCGAGTCCGACATGCTCTCCAGCGACGTCTCCGCTGGTTACGACCCCACCTTCGCCTCCGCCTTTGAGGCAAAGAACGCCAGCTACCTGGGTCGCGGCCTTACCTTCAACAAGTTCACCGGCGGCCGCGGCAAGTCCGGCTCCAACGACGCCGACGCCGAGTACGTGGCCAAGGTCCGCCGCGTGATGGACGAGGGCGGCGTGCACTTCCAGACCGCCGAGCTCGGCCGCGTTGACGTGGGCGGCGGCGGCACCATCGCCTACATCCTGGCCCTCTACGGCATGAGCGTCATCGACTGCGGCGTGCCCGTGCTGTCCATGCACTCCCCCTGGGAGATCACCAGCAAGGCCGATATCTACGAGGCCTACCGCGGGTACTGCTCGTTCCTGCGCCTGGCTTAGGTAACGCCAGAGTCCGCCCCGGCCCCGCACTTCCTACGCAAGTTATGCTTTGCAAAGAACTTGCTTTAAGAAGGGCGGGGCCGGGGCCTCGACTGCGTTAACGGTGCTTGGCCAGGCACTGGGGCGAGAAGTGACTGCGGTAGAGGGTCGCTCTTCCGCCTCTTATTTAGCCTAGGAGCGTCAACACCTCTCGTTTGGCGTTTATGAACTCGCGAGAGAGGTCGAAGGCTCCTTCTGACTGGTGGTTTATGGGGACTTCGCCGGCTATGGTCGAGGGGATTCCGCCTCTGGGGTCGCCTTCCAGGACGTAGACGCGGGTGGCCATGATGACGGCCTCGTCGACGTCGTGCGTGATGACCACGGAGGCCATGCCCAGCTCGGAGGCGGTGCTCACGTACCAGCTGCGGATGTCCGCGCGCGTGAGGGCGTCAAGCGCCGAGAAGGGCTCGTCCAGCAGCGCCACGTCGTTGCCCATGAGGTAGGTGCGCAGGAAGGCCGCGCGTTGGCGCATGCCACCGGAGAGCTGGCTGGGCCACTTGTCCTCCACGCCCGCAAGGCCAAAGCGCTCCAGGAGCGGCCTGGCCTTCTCGCGGGCCTCGGCGGGCCTCATGCCGCCGATGACCAGCGGAAGGCAGGCGTTGTCCAGGATGGTGCGGCTCTGCAGCAGCAGGTCCTTCTGCAGCATGTAGCTCACCTGGCCAGGCCTGCCGGTGATGTCACGCCCGTGGAGAAGGACCTGCCCCTCGCGCGGACGGGTGAGGCCGGAGAGCGCGTGCAGGATGGTGGTCTTGCCGCAGCCGGACTTGCCCACGATGCAGACGGTCTCGCCGGGGTCAACGCGCAGGCTCACGTGGCGCACGACGTCGGAGTCCTCGTCCCACGCCAGGGTGAGGTCGCGCGCCTCGAGGGCGGGCATGATGGTCTTCTCGGCCATTAGGGCTAGGCCAGGTAGGAGGTGTCAAAGCCGGCGTTGACGTCCAGCTTGTTCTCGACCAAATCGTTGTCGTTGAGCCACTGGAAGTACGCGGCCCAGCGCTTGCCGTCGATGGCGCCCCAGCTGGAGGCGTCAGCGGTGTACTGGCCGGCCAGGAACTTGGCGCTGGCCTCGACGAGCGCGGAGTCAAGCTCGGGCACCTCGTCGCACAGAATCTGGGCGGCGTCCTCGGGGTGCTCGACGGCAAACTCGTAACCCTTCTTGGCGGCGCGCAGGAAGGCCTTGACGGCGTCCGGGTTGCTCTTCATGAAGTCGTTGTTGGCGGCAAGAACCGGCGTGTAGAAGTCAAAGACGTCGTCCATGTCCTTGAAGCTGAAGTAGTTCACCGGGTAGTCCTGGACGGCGGCGTTCTGGACGGCCCAGCCCTCGTAGACCCACACGCAGTCGAACATGTTGGCCTTCAGGCCCTGGACCTCGTCGTCCACGGTGAAGGGGACCATCTTGAGCTTGGAGAAGTCGCCACCGTCGGTGGTCATGATCTGCTTGATGGTTGCCTGCTCCACGGCCATGTCCCAGGTGGTGTAGACGTGGTCCTCCATGAGGGCGGCGTGGGTGATGCCGTCCTCGGCGCGGCTCATGATGCCGGAGGTGTTGTGCTGGATGACGGCGGCCACGGCGGTGAGGCCGGTGTTGCCGGCGTCGTAGGCGGCGGCCAGGTAGTCCTGGTAGCTCACGCCAAGCTGGGCCTGGCCGGTGCCGATGGCGCCCTCGGCGGTGCCGTCGGCAGGCTGGACGATCTCCACGTCAAGGCCCTCATCGGCAAAGAAGCCCTTGCTCTGGGCCACGTAGATGCCGGTGTGGTTGGTGTTGGGGGTGTAGTCCAGGCAGAAGGTGATCTTGGTCTTCTCGCCAGACGCGGCCTTGGAGTCAGAGGCGGCGCCGTCGGCGGAGCCGCTGCCGGAGTTGCAGCCGGCAAGCACCAGCGTGGCGGCGGAGGCCAGGGAGGCGCCCACAAAGGCGCGGCGAGAAAGACCGGCGGTCAGGATGCGGGAGGCGTTGGTCATTTTCATTGTTGATCGTTCCTTTCTGCCCTCTTCCAGGGCATGCAGATTCGTTCCAGCACATCAACGCCGCGCATAAGCGCGAGCGAGAGCGCCGAGATGATGATGATCACCGCAAACATGCGGTCGTACGAGAAGGACTTGCGGACGCGGGTCATGTAGACGCCCAGGCCCCAGAAGCCGCCGAGCCACTCTGAGATGACGGCGCCCACGATGGCGTAGGTGGCGCTGATGCGCAAGCCGCTGAAGAACTGGTCCATGGCGGCGGGCAGCTTGGCGTAGCGGAAGATCTGCCACTCGGTGGCGCGCATGGTGCGCATGAGGTCGATCTGGTCCTGGTCCACGGAGCGGAATCCGTTTGCCAGGGCCACGGTCACCGGGAAGAACGTGGTGATGACGACAAGGAGCACCTTGGGCAGGAGGCCATAGCCAAACCACAGCACAAAGAGCGGCGCGATGGCCACCGTCGGCACGGTCTGAGAGACCGTGAGCAGCGGGTCAAAGGCCAGGTAGAAGGTCTCAAAGCGGTCCATGAGGACGGCAAAGGCAAAGCCCACAGCCACGCCGATGGCAAGGCCCAGGGCGGCCTCGGCCAGGGTCCACAGCAGGTGCTGGCAGAGCAGCGGCAGGTCTCCCACCAGGGCGGCCACCACCTGCACGGGGCTGGGCAGCATGAAGTTGGGCACCAGGCCGGCCGAGCAGGCCCCCTGCCAGGCGGCGAGAATGCCCAGGATGGCGCAGACGGGCGCGACGACCCTCTTTGTGGGCCTGGGGATGCGCATGCGCTTCTCTCCTACGCGGCGGAGCCGGCGGACTTGGGGGCAAACTCCGGGTCGCCCTCGTGGTACTTGGCCACCTTGTGCTCGGTGGTCATGACGTCGCCCTCGGGCTTGAAGTTGATCTTGGCGTAGGTCATGACGTGCTTGCAGCCCGCCTCGGCACCCACGAGCTGGCAGTTCTTGAGGATCTCCATGCACTGGTCGTAGTCGCCCTCGATGGCGGTCTCAAACGGGCCAACGAAGTAGTCGATGCCCGTGGAGTCAATGTAGGCGATGACCGCATCCACGGCGGCGCAGGTTGCCTCGTCGGTCTGCGCGTCCATGGGCAGGTACTGGATGGCAATTGAACAGTTCAAAGCGGCTCCTCCCCGCGCGGCGGCGCCGCGCTTGCGGGCACAAAAAAGCGCCCCGTCTCCGTAGGCGCCCAAGCAAGCCAAGCTCTGGTCCCTACGCCGGCATTACCCGGATCAGGTCTAAGGTCAGGGCCGCATGGGTGGGCCCAATCTCAGCCGGCGTGCGCCAGCCCCCTTTTGTTACGAGGGGTAGTGTAGCACGGCAGGACGAGCGGGGGCGCGTGGTTGTGACGGTGACTTTACCCCGGTATGCACGTTGTTGCAGGTTTGATGCTTTGGCGAGAAGGACACTGACCTGCGGTTTTCTTGCCAAAGCACGGGTTTTGGACATGCATCAAAGTTGCAAGTTCGTACACACCGGGCTTAAAAGGGCGGGTGACAGCCCACAGACTCCCCAACCTACCGAAAAATCGGTAGGCAATTTGTTTAAACACTCACATTTGCCCAGTTGGCGGGAGAGAAGAGCACAGAGCCATCCCATAGCCATAGTCCGCTCCGGCCACGCCGCCCGCCACTGCCCGATTGCCCAAGGCGGCAGACCCGTCAGACAGCAGTCCCGCCTATCATGTACCCAGTCCGACATCTCATAGCGCCTGGAGCAAGCACATGGCTGAGACAATCATTAGAATCGAAAGTAACCCCTTTCAAGAGCGGGTTCGCTACTACAGGTGGTCCAGCGGTTGGCAAGAGATAACCCTGGCCACAAGCCCCAACAGTGCCCTTCACAGCGAGAAGCTGGTCAAGGGCTTCTTTCCCTTCAAGGCCGAGGAGATCGTCGAGACGATCCTTTCCGAGTTCGGGGAAGGCGGGTCGATCGAGATCGTCTTCGAGGGCTCGGAGGACGAATGGCAGGAGCTCGCGGCCATCTGTTCCGACGGCCCCCACGCAGACCAGCTCAACGCACGGCGAGGAGAACGCAGCCTGGCCAACGCCCGCGACGTCCTGCCAGAGATCATCGAGGTGTTCAAAGACATCCAGCCCCTCGTAGACGATTCGATTTCGGAGCGCAAGAAGGTCTCGGAGCAAATCAGGAAGTTCACCGACGTCTCCAGCGACGTCATCCCCCTGTGCGTCCTGGGAAACTACAGTGCCGGAAAGTCCACCTTCATCAACGCCCTCATCGGCATGGAGATTCTTCCCAACGGAGATGAGCCCGTCACGGCCCGAGTCTTCCAAATCAAGCGCTCAAAGGACCGTGACCGTGCCATGGTCAAGCTCTCCTATGGCGGAAGCCCCCTCCTGCTCCGATTTGACAAAAACGGCCTCATGGAGAACAAGGAGCTTGACGGAGAGCCCCTCTACGCCGCCATTGCTGCCGGAACGGCCGCATCAAAGCCGGGAATGGCCTCCCACATGAACGCGGCACTGAAGGTGCTGAACTCCTATAAGTCCGGCGAAGAGAAGTCTTCGCTGAATGACCTCATTGGAATCGAGGTCCCCTTCAGTGACTCCGACCCCTGGCCGCATGACAGGGACTTCGTCATCTTTGACACCCCTGGCTCCAACTCCGCAACCCACGAGGACCACGCGCGGGTCTTGCGAAAGGCCATGGACGGCCTGTCCAATGGCCTGCCCATTTTTGTCGCCGAGTACAGCTCTCTCGACTCGACCGACAACGAGAAGCTCTATCGTGAAATCGAACAGATTCCGGCAATCGATACCCGTTTCGCAATGATCGTTGTCAACAAGGCAGACTCGGCAGACCTGCCGCGCGGCGAGTTCTCTGAGGACGACGTGGCCCGCATTATGCGGCAGTCCATCCCCTCCAACCTTTACGGCCAGGGCATTTTCTTCGTCTCGGCCATCCTCGGACTTGGGTCGAAGACTTCCGGCGAATTCGAGAGCGACAACTACGCAGAGAAGTTCGAAGACCAGGAGCGCAAGTACGTCGACCCGACCAGCCGCTTCTACAAGACGCTCTACCGCTACGACATCCTCCCCGGCCAGATTTCCCGAAGGACCAACAGGGAGTCCGAGGCCTGCAAAGACCTTCTCCTCGCGAACAGCGGCCTCTTCTGCGTGGAAAACGAAATCCGTCTCTTTGCGGAGAGGTACTCCGCCTACAACAAATGCAGCAGGTCGGAGACACTGCTCCAGGAGATCATCAGAATCACCGAGGAGGAGATTGCTACCGCAAAGGCATCGCTTGAGGCCGAGAAGACCAAGAGGGAGGCCGAGCTCGACAGAGACAAGACGGAGCTTATCGGCCGCCTCGAGCTGTGCGAACGGCAGGCAAGGGACACGTCAGCGGGCAACTACGACCCAGCGATGGACGAGAAGGCATCTCCCGAAGAGTGGACCACCAGCGTTGAGGTCCTCTTGGCACGCCAGTACGACATCACGGAAGACAAGAAGAGCAAGCTGGGCTATCGAGAGCAATCGATCAATGCCAGCAACGCCTTCGGAGCGATTCTTCCCAACCTAAGGAGTCGTCTGAGCGACTCCGTCAAGAGCGAGCAGAACGACGATCCCGCGGACCGTGCAGGGCGCCTGATTGACGGCATAGCCGATGCCGCACTTGGCCTACGTGACGACACCTACAACGCCCTCCAAAGGCAGTCTGATGTCGCAGAGACCGGCAAGGCCGCCGACAGAGATGCGGCCAACCAGCTTTTTGACGAGATCGTCGCAAGATACGAGGACTCTGTCACAGAGATGGCCGAGAAGGTCGACGCCCTTTCGCAGGCCTACTGGAAGGAGCAGGCCGAGAAGAGCAGGGGTGAGCTGTACCGCATTGCAACAGGGAACGACAGTCCGCTCTCCAAGGAGAAGCGCCAAGAAGTCGGCGAAATCATCATCAACTACCAGGCCCTGAGCCTCGCAGGGGCGCGCCGAGAGTTCTTCAACAAGGCCGACTTCACCGAGCTCAGATGGAAGGACCTGGTCATCTTCAAATCGGACAAGCTGTTCCTCGGAAAGCTCGAGCGCAAGTTCAACCAGGAGATCGAAGAGAGCTTCTCGGAGATTCGCTCGGAGATACGCGGGAGCCACGTCTTCGCATTCAACTCCTGGCTCGCGGAGCTTCTCCATCAAATCACGGACAACATCACAAACTACAACCCGCTGCTGCATGGCTACGTCGAGCAGATCAATGAGCAGGCCATGCGAATCGACGGGCTTGAGGCGCAGCTCTCGACCCTCAGGCAACGCAAGGAGCACATCGCCCGCGTGATCGGTTGGAAGGAGTAGGGAGCCACCATGGGCATCAAGAACGCCATCCTGCGCGTCGCCGACAAGGCCGGCAATGCGGTCGCCGGCGTCTCGGCACTCAGCAGCGCCCAGCTAGCCGATATAAACAAACGGCGCGAGTCCTATCTCTCGCAGAGGCCCGACCCGTCTGACCAGACGGCGAGCGAACTGACCAACCGCCTGCTTGCGGCCGCCGCCGTGGAGATACAAGGAGCCTACCTAGCCCAACTGAGGGACCTCTACCAACCCATTGACCCATCCATCGAGTATCAGGGCGGCTTTGACGACAGCCACAACATCCGCTTTATGAACATTACGAAGTGGGTGGTCGATCCCGACGAGGACAGCCTGGAAAAGCTCGTCAATGTCTACGACGTCCTTGCCGATGAGGACTGCAGCATTGCGCTCGTCTTTGCTCGGACCTCGTCCGAGACAAGCGCGTACCTCGCCGTTGCGAACGCATCGAACGCTGGTGACAACGTCGACGCGGACAACTTCGCCCGCCGCTTGGTCGACGCCGTCAGAGGCAACTTCCCCGGCTCCGAGCTTGACGGGCCAGAGCGCGGCGTGCCATCTTGTCTTCGAGAAAGAAAGCCGCTCTCGGTCGCAACCGTCTCCAACATCCCAGCCGAGAAGAGCGAGAGGTTTGCCGCTCAAACCATCGAGAAACTCCTCGACGGCGTCGTCCCCGAAAAGCCGAGCGAGGACTACGCAATCGTGCTGCTCGCAAGCCCCGTCCATGACATCGGGGAGCGCAAGCTCAGGCTTGCCGAGCTGCAGTCGGCGCTGACCCCCTACGCCTCCTGGACGACCAACTACACATACCACCGCAGCGACTCCATCGGGTCCTCCGCGACCATTGGCGTCAACGCGGGCGTGAGCGCGGGCAGCCAAGCGGGCAACACCACGTCGCAGGCTTCCAACATCAGCGAGACAGACTCGAGCAACGAGGCCACCGCAGACACTTCAAGCAGCACACTCACCAACACGGACACGCAAAGCACGAATGAATCGCGCACATTCGGAGCAAACGAGTCAATCGCGGCAGGAACGAGCATTACCGAGGGGGTAAATGTCTCCATCGGAGTTCCAGGAACAGCGTCCGTTGGTGGAAGTGCGAGCGTTTCTCAATCTCTAAGTGGCACCCTTGGCCTAAGCCAGTCGAAGACTGCCGGCATTGGCTCTTCCACTAGCCAGGCCATCTCGAACTTCCTCGGCAAGACGATCACCAGCGGCATAGGCAAGGCAATATCGACGGGCTCCTCCGTCACCTCCGGCGTCTCGAAGGCGGTCAACCTGGGCGCCAACATCGGCGGATCATTCGCACGGTCGAGCACGGTCACGGCAACGCTCGGCGCCGACGAGGGCATCACGCAGACCTTCAAGAACCGCTCCATCGAGCATGCCATCGAGATCCCCGAGGCCCAGATGAAGCGGTTCGACCTCGCCTCGGCCCTTGGCATGTGGGACTTTGCCACCTACGTTCTCTCCGAAGACCACAACGTGGCAAGCAATGTCGCACACACATACCTTGCCCTGACCCAGGGCAAGGATTCCTTTGCGTCCCAGGCCGCAATCAACCTCTGGCGAGGCGACCTTGGGGAGAACAGCTCGGACGCGCAGGCCATTCTCGACTATCTCAGAAACCTTCGACATCCGACCTTTGCCCTCTCGCCGGTCCTTCTCGACAGACATCCAAGCTTTGCCGTCTATCCCGCAACGGTCACGGCAACGACCGCCCTTTCTGGAAAAGAGCTTGCGTACTCCCTCAACTTCCCCAAGAAGTCCGTCCCAGGCCTGCCCGTCATCGAGTGCGCGGCCTTTGGGCGGAACGTCTCGACCTTTGAGGGGAGCCAGCCCGCCGCAGGTCTCAAGCTGGGCAAGGTCTTCCACATGCATCACGAGGAATCCCTCCCCGTGTTCTTGTCCAAGGATTCTCTGGCCTCACACGTCTTTGTCACGGGCAGCACGGGAGCAGGCAAGACCAACACCGTCTGTCGCATTCTGGAGCAAGCTGCCGAGCAAGATGTCAAGTTCCTGGTTGTTGAGCCCGCCAAGGGAGAGTACAAGAACATCTTTGGCGGCCGCGAGGACGTGAAGGTGTTTGGTACCAATCCAGCCATCACCCCGCTGTTGCGAATCAATCCGTTCAGCTTCCCCGGGGGCATCCACGTATTGGAGCACCTTGACCGCCTGGTAGAGATATTCAATGTTTGCTGGCCCATGTACGCGGCGATGCCCGCCGTTCTCAAAGACGCCATTCAGCTCTCCTACGAGGATTGCGGTTGGAATCTGGCCACGTCCCAGAACCGCTTTGGCGACGGCCTCTACCCCTGCCTTGCCGACGTTGCCCGCAACGTGCGGGCAATTCTCGACTCAAGCGAGTATGACGCCGAGAACAAGGGAGCATACAAAGGCTCCCTTCTCACCCGCCTGAACTCGCTCACCAACGGCCTCAATGGCATGATCTTGTCTGACGACGAGATTCGTGACGAGAACCTGTTTGACGAGAACGCAATCGTCGACCTCTCCCGCGTTGGCTCGATGGAGACAAAGTCACTCCTCATGGGGCTCATTGTGCTCAAGCTGCAAGAGCACCGGATGGCGACCTCACATGGCGCAAACCAGCCCCTCAGGCATCTCACCGTGCTGGAGGAGGCGCACAACCTGCTCAAGCGCTCCTCTCCTGAACGGAGCGGAGAGAGCGGCAACTTACTCGGCAAGAGCGTCGAGATGATTTCCAACGCCATTGCCGAGATGCGCACGTACGGCGAGGGCTTTGTCATTGCGGACCAGGCACCAGGCCTTCTTGACATGGCGGCCATTCGCAACACCAACACCAAGATCATTCACAGGCTTCCCGACCTCTCAGACCGAGAGCTGGCCGGCTTTGCCGCAAACCTCAACGAGCGACAGGTCATTGAGGTTGCACGTCTGCCACGAGGAGTTGCGGCCGTATACCAGAACGACTGGGTTGAGCCCGTTCTGTGCAAGGTCTCTGCAGCCGAGAAGGGCATGCCGTTTTGCTACTCACCAGCCTCCGGACTCTCTGGCTCCGGCGCTTCGGTCTCCCTCCAGATTGCAGAGCTTTTGGCACAAGGGGGCGACGTTGCCGATCCAAACCACCTGCAAGACCTGAAGGAGCTCCTCTCCAAGACAAATGTTGGAGCCTATGCAAAGGTTCAGGCACTTCGCTATGCGTCCGACCCACCGGTCGAGCCGCGCATGACCGAGCTGGCGCCCATAATGACCGCCCTCTTCCCAGAGGTGGATGCAGCGGTAAACCTTGAGCTCAGGCGAACTGAAGACGTCAGGCGGTGGACCGCTGCGGCCGAAGCGGCGCTCAGGGACTTTGTCAGCGAGCGAATTGATGACACCGTCAGACGAATCATCATCCAGGGCGTGCTCACCGACAGCCTATATCTCAGGATGCACGACGAGAAGGCTTTCTCTGATTGGTACAGAAACGGAGGACTCAGCTGATGGATCTCAATAAACCCAAGGTGGAGGAAGCAAAGCCGACGCGCAAGGAGATCCTGAGCTTTAACCCCGACCGCTTGGCAACCTTGGAGACTAAGGAGGGAGCCAAGGCCAAAGAAGCCGCGGCTGTCGAGAAAATCGATCCCAACAAGCTCATCGAGCCAAAGACAAGGACCGAGACAGAATACCGAGACGAGAATGGAACGCTCTATCGCGTTGGCAAGGAGCTTCTTCCCAATGTCGAGTACCACCTGGACGGCTACGATTACCGTACTGACTCAAAAGGCAGGATTGTTCATGCCGGAGGCCAACTCAAGCTTAGTGGTGAAACGCGCCAACCCATGAAGGCAAAAATTCACGACGTTGGCAGGGGCAACGAGAAGAGCAATGACCAAGTGGGCCATCTCAAGGGCGACCGTTTTGGCGGAAGTTCCGATATCGAGAATACTGTTGCCATGGATGCCAAGGTCAACCAGAGGTCCTATAAGAGGATTGAGAATATATGTGCCAAAGCCATTAAAGAGGGGCATGTAGTTGAGCTGCATACCGACCCAAAGTACAAAGGCAACTCCCACAGGCCTTCGGAATTCAGGGTCACCTATGTAATCGACGGAGAGAAGACGGTCGTGACCATAAAGAATGGGGAGAGTGACAAGAAGTGAATAGCCGCAACTACTACCAGGAGATATTCGACCACGTCCTTCCCTTCCTCCCGCAGGATTGGCAGAAGGTCGTGCTGTATGCGGAGTTCAGCGAAGACTCAAGGTGTATCGAGTTTTACGTCAAGAATGCCGATGGGACCTTCATAAAGTGCTTTAACCTTCTCGGCGTGGACGACAATGAGCTTCTCGACGCCTTTGACGAGATGGGCGAGGTGTTCGAGGCTCAGCGCCAAGAGCTACCGACTGACAGCGTTTGGACAAACGCAACGCTGACGGTGACCTCAACCGGAAGACTCGACGCAGACTTTGACTACACGGATCTTTCCGAATCCTCGTTCGAGCACAAGAAGAAGTGGAAGGCCGAGTATTTGGCATAGCGGCCGCTCATCACTACGTCCCCCATTCCCTGCCGAAAAATCAGTAGGTAATTTGTCTAATCACTCACGTTTGCCCAGTTGGCTGGCGAGAAGAGCGCAGAACCCCGGGCGTTGCCTATCGAATAATTGGTAGGCAACGCCCGGTCCATCCCGCCTTTCTCCCCTTCCACGCCCTTGTCAACGTGGTATCGATACCTCTGCCCCTCCCATGAGAAGCGCTACCGCAGAGCGAGAAGCGCATGCCAATTGCCAGCTCAGAGCCTATAACGGCCGCAGGCTCAGGTTTGCCCGCATTCAAGGAGAGGGGAATCCCATGAAGGTCGAAGACATCAAGAACGTAACCGTTGTCGGCGGCGGCACCCAGAGAAGCCAGATTGCGTCCCAGATTGCCTACAAGGGCTTTGCCGTGACGGTGTGGGTCCGCAGCGAGGCCTCCGTCGAGCGCGCCCGCTTTGCCACCATCAAGAAGCAGTACCTCTCCACGCTGGAGGCCATGAAGGCCGATGCCTCCGCCTACTGCCGCGGCCTGGCGGACACGCCAGACCTCTCGGCCGACCAGATTGACGCCCTTATCGCCCAGGCGGAGGAGCGACTCTCTGCCATAAAGTTTGAGACCGACTGGGACGCCGCCTTTGGCAACGCGGACCTGGTGGTTGAGTGCATCAACGAGAACCCGCAGGAGAAGACCGAGTTCTACACCAAGCTCTCCGGCCACCTGCCCGAGCGCACCGTCATCCTGACCGACTCCTCCACCATGCTGCCCAGCATGTTCGCCGAGGCCACGGGCAGGCCGGACAAGTATATGTCGCTGCACTTTGGCAACCAGATCTGGCGCAACAACATGACCGAGCTCATGCGCCACGACGGCACCGACCCCGAGGTATTTGAGCTGGCGGCGCAGTTTGCCGAAGCCATCGGCATGGTGCCGCTCAAGCTCAACCGCGAGCAGCCCGGCTACATCCTGAACAGCCTGCTCATCCCCTGGTTCAAGGCCGCGACCCAGTTGGTTGCCACCGGCGTCTGCGACGCCGAGACCGTCGACAAGTGCTGGGAGCTCGCCACCGGCGCCGACCCCGGCCAGACGCCCTTCCGCAAGCTGGACAAGATCGGCCTGGTCCTGGCCCGCAACATCCTCTCCATGGACCCCGCGGCCAAGGACCCCGCAAGCGGCCTGGCCAAGAGCGTGGCCATGCTCAACGGCTACATCGACGAGGGCAAGACCGGCATCGCCGCCGGCGAGGGCTTCTACAAGTACGAGAGCTACGACAAGTAGACTGCGGACACACGCCACCCACCTGGGCGCACTCACGGGTTGACTGCCAAATTGCCTACCGATTTTTCGGTAGGCAATTTATTTAACCACTCGCATTTGCCCAGTTGGCCGGAAAGAAGAACGCGAAACACCGGGCGTTGCCTACCGAAAAATTGGTAGGCAACGCCCGACCTAGAACGTCACCCCGCGTGAGGCGAGAACCACCTTGAGGTCGGTAATCGCCTTGCCGGCCTGCCCCTTGTCCGCTGGTCCCTTCTTCATGATTAGCTCGCGGCTAATGAAACGCGCTTCTCGCCAAAAGAGTGCGGCCCCGGCGGGGAAGAGTCGCCGGGGCCATGAAAAAAATGAAGATGTCAGGCAAAAGCAACTAGAGGTCAATCGTCTCCGGCTTGGTCAGAGGCTCGGCATCGCCGTACTTGGAGACACGGTCGTCCTTGATGACGCCAGACCAGTTCAGGCCAAAGGCAAAGTCATACTCGTTGCCGGTAGAGTCGACGTAGACATCCATATCACGCGGGACGTCCTCCTTCTGCGCCTCGACCGCGTCCATGTCCTTGGGCATCTGGAGCGGGAGCAGGCCGGAGGGCTCCACCTTGCCCGCCAGGATGTTCAGGAAGTCGTCGCCCGCCGCGGAGAAGCCCGTGAGGATGGCGTCGGCAAGGGGCTCGACCTCGGAGAAGACCATCGGGCGGTCGGCGTTGACGCACACAACGACCGGCTTGTCGGCCATCTCGGCGCGCACGCTCTGGACCAGCTCGAGCTCATAGAGGTTGGTGGCAACCGTCTTCTGGCCAAGGTAGCTGCGGTTCTCCTTGACCCCGTCCTTGATGTCACCAGCGAGGGACTCCTCACGCACGTGAGGCCCATCTGCAACGTACTCGCCGTACTGCAGCGAGATGGGAACGTAAGTCTTGGTGTCTCTCAGGTAGCCAGCACCGGTGCTCGGGCTACTGATGAAGACGGCAGCCATGTCACAGGCGGCCACGTCTTTCGCAGAGGCCCTCACGACGTCCGTGAGCGCGTAGGTGGCCTTCCCGTCCTTGTCCGGGTCTCCCGTAGGGTCGCCCACGGTGTCGGTCACGATATCGAACAGCTCGGAGGCAACCTTCTCCGTAACGGGGAGTGCCCAGCCCGCCTTGGAGGAGTAGCTCATCGGAATGTAGACCTTGGGCTTCGAGCCGTCCGTCTTCTTGATGGCTCCCGAGTTCTTGAGCATCACGATGGACTTGTCAACGACGTCCGAGGCAAAGGAGGCGAGCTCGCTCGAGTCAATGACGGACTCGCTGTTTGCCGTCTCGCGATAGGGGTCATCAGAGAGGCCCGTGTGATAGAAGGTTTTGAGAACCCTGCGCGCGCACTCGCGGAAGTGGGCCAGGGTCTTCTCTTCGCCGTCGCGCTTCGAGATGGTCTCAAAGGCATCCTTGAGGAAGTAGACGCTGAAGCCGCCTCCGATCTGGTCGACGCCAGCATCAACGGCCTTTACAACTCGCTCGGGAGTAGTGGCGCTCTCCATGCCCCACGGGGTGCAGACCATGCCTGCGCCCTCGTCCTCGATAATGCCCCAGTCAGTGCAGATGAGACCGTCATATCCCGCCTTCTCGCGCAAGATGTCCATCTTCCACTTCGAGAAGCCGGAGCCCACGAGCTCACCGTACTCCTCGTTGTCTGACCAGGCAATCGAATAGGAGGGCATGACGCCGGCGGCCTGACCCGTGGCACCGTCAAGGTGCATTCCTCCGTCGATGAACGGGACGAGGTGCGCCTTGAAGTTGTTGCCCGGATAGACGTTGAACTTGCCATAGGCGTTGTGCGCCTCGCGGCCGCTCTCGGCAGAGCCGTCGCCCGGGAAGTGCTTGATCATGGCGATGGTCGAATCCTCGCCCCAGCCGAGGTCGTTTCCGTCCTTGTCAAAGGTTGACTGGAGGCCCGAGGAATACGCGTTGGTCATGTCTCGGGAGAGGGCCGGGTCCTCGCCATAGGTACCCGTGATTCGCCTCCATCGAGGCTCGGTCGTGCAGTCGATCTGAGGCCCAAGGAGCGTGTTCACTCCCTCAGCGTGATACGCCTTCGACTCCTCCTGCGCGACCTTCTTGGCGAGGTCCGGATCAAACGTCGCCGCAAGGCCAAGGTTGCACGGGAAGCCGAAGTCCTGCGGGTTGTTGGAGATGTTGACGGGAATGCTGAAGTCCTTGCCCTCGGCGTAGGCCTGCATGGCGTTGTTCCACTTGGCGTTGCCGCGCGGGTCGGTGCTCGAGAAGCTGAAGTTGAGCATCGTGCGAACGCCCTCGTCCAGGGTCTCGGTCATCGAGGTCGGCTCTCCCTTTCCCGGCGTTGCGAAGGGGGCGGCGAGGTCGGTGTCAAGCGTGAAGATGGAGCCGTGGACCATGAGCGCTGCCGCGGTGGGGCCGTCAATGGCCTCCGCAAGGGCGGCGGCACGGTCCTCTGCCGTCTGGCGCCAGTCCTCCCACAGGTCAAGCTTGCCGTTGCCATTGGTGTCCTTGAAGGCAAAGCCGTCAACCTGGATGAGCTTGCTCGCGTCCATGACGCTCAGCGTGGCGCCGCCCTCGTTGGTGACGCGGGTGAAGCCGTCTCCCGTCCGCTCGTCACCAATAACCTCCTCGGCGTGACGGACCGTCCCCTTGCCCCACTCCTCGGCGTCAATGGGGTACTTGTCGGCGGCAGGAGCTGCCGACGTGTCGGTCTTCTCGCCGCCAGCGCTGCATCCGGCAAGCGCGGCAGTCGCCCCCGCAAGGGCGGACGCCTGCAGGAAACCGCGCCTGCTCATGGTGCCAAAGCTCTTCTCGCTCATCAAAACCCTCCTCAATCGTGTCCCACACGCCCCAGACAGGCATGCGGCTCTTCCAACACCTGAGGGCAATATAGGCACGTCGGCACCGACCCCACGCACACGGTCGCAACGTGCGCAGTTCCCGTCGCAAGGTGCAGGCCCTTCTCCCCCAGAGCCGCTTGGAGATAATTACCCGGAGGACAGAGGGGTCCACGCCTACCATTAGTTTTGGGGAACGTCTCATCATGAGGCGAGAAGGGCTTTTGATGTATAAGATTTTGATAATAGAGGATGAGACCGAGGCTGCTTCCAACCTGCAGAAATGCATCGAGCGCTACGGGGTTTCCCGAGGTCTCGAGTTCTCGGTCACCTGGCTCAGGACGGCTTTTGACTTTATCTCCGAGGGCGGCAGGCACGACCTCGTCTTCATGGACATTGACCTTCCGGGAATCAACGGCCTCGAGGCCGCCGAGCTCATGCGCACGTACGATCCCGTGACGCCTCTCGTCTTTGTGACCAATCTCGCGCAGTACGCAGTTCGCGGATATGCCGTCGATGCGCTGGACTTCATCGTCAAGCCCGTGCGCTACCATGACTTCTCGATGCGCATGGATCGCGCAATGCGCAAGATGGCCCTGCGACCCGACCGGCCCCTTGTGGTTGGCTCGGGACCCACGCTGAGGGTGCTGCCCCTCAACACCATTGAGTACGTCGAGTCCTCAAACCACGACCTGGTGTATCACCTCATGGGCAAAGAGGCCCTCTCCCTGCGCGGAAAGATTTCCGACCTCGAGCAGGAGGGGGCGCCGCTTCTGCGAATCTCAAAGAGCTGCATTGTAAACATGGACCAGATCAGCGAGATACGAGGATCAGACATAGCGACCTTTTCTGGCCAGCATCTCAGAATCAGCCGCTCAAGGAAGCAAGAGTGCGCAGAAGCCATTGCCCGCTACCTCGGAGGAAGCCTATGAGCCTCATTCCCATATACGCCCTTCATGTCGTGGTCATGCTTGAAGCCCTTATCCCCCTGTTCATGCTTTCGGCCAAGCTGCCCAAAAGAGGCGACAGAGCGCCCCGCCGCTTGGCATGCGCGGCCCTCTTTACCGTCATCGCCGTCATCCCACTTGTCTTTTCAGACCCGACGGACAGCAGAAGCACAAGGAATCTCGTGCACCAGCTCCTTTTCTTCACGACTCTTCTCGCCAGCATGACGGCCATGGTGAGCATTTCTCGCAGTGCAAGCGTCTGGACCTCGCTCTTCTGTTCGACGGCCGCCTACACCGCACAGAACATCTCGAGCAGCGCCATGTCACTGGTAAGGCTGACCGCTTTGGGAAGCGACGTCTCCACGTTTGCCGAGCCACTCAACACCATAGCCAGCATCATGGTGTTTGGCTCCCTTTACGCCCTCTTTTACCTGCTATTTGTTCGCAGGGTGCAACAGGAGAGCCTGCTGGCCATCAAAGACCCCCAGATGCTTTTGCTCTTTGCCGTAGTAAGCCTGGGCGTCATCGGCTTCGACGTGCTCATAAAAAGCCTTATGTACGGCGGGGTAGGCTTCGTCCAAACTGTTCTGCTGCGCCTCGTGCATCTTCTGGTCTGCGTCTTTGTCTTGTTCTCCGAGTATCAGATACTCTACGAGCAAAAATCGCGGGCAGACGCGGCCGTGCTCGAGCGCATCTTGGCCGAGCGGGCCCGCCAATACGAGGAATCACGCCAGAACATCGATGCCATCAACGTGAAGTGTCACGACATCCGTCATCAGATAGAGCTCCTGGCCAAGGACGGCGGCAGCGGCCATGATGCGCTTGCAAGCCTTGCCGAGGAGGTCAGCATCTACGACTCTCACGTAAGAACCGGCAACGACGTGCTAGACACCGTGCTCAGCGAGAAGAGCCTGCTGTGCCACCGCAGCGGACTCACCCTCTCCTGCATCGCAGACGGCTCCGCGCTTGCCCACATTAGCAGCATGGACATCTACTCTCTGTTTGGAAACGCCCTGGACAACGCCTTGTCCGCCGTTCGCCGCCTACCCGACCCCGAGCAGCGCAGCATATCGGTCATCGTGCGCCGGCATGGCTCCATGGTCTCCATCCATGTGGAGAACCGCTTTGAGGGGCATCTCGTCTTTGAGAACGGCCTGCCCGTGACCACCAACTCCGACAAGGAGAGCCACGGCTTTGGCACCAAGTCTATGCGGCTCGTAGCCCAGAAGTACGAGGGGACGCTCACCATGAGCGCAAGAAATGGACTCTTTCAGACCGACATCATCATGCCCATCCCCAATTAGACGGGAGGATGCCGACGGCCAGGCGCGCAGTTCTCGCCATGCAGTTCTCGCCAAAGAAGCCCGCGCCGGCCGCCACGTCCCACCTAGTCCAGGTGCCCCACCTGCGGGCGGGCCAGACGGCGCGAGACCACCAGCACCACGACGCCCAGCACCACCAGCGGCAGGCTCAGGCACTGGCCCATGGTGATGGGCCCAAAGAGGTACCCCAGCTGCGCGTCGGGTACGCGCACGAACTCAATGAGGAAGCGGAAGACGCCGTAAAGCACCAGAAACGTTCCCATGAAGGTGCCCTGCGGACACGCGGGACGGCGGCGGCTCAGCGCGTACAGCACGCAGAACATGACCAGGCCCTCAAGCACGGCCTCGTAGAGCTGCGAGGGGTGGCGGTACACGTTGCCGCCCGTCGGAAACATCACGCCCCACGGCAGGCTTGTCTCCTTGCCCCAGAGCTCGCCGTTGACGAAGTTCGCGCAGCGGCCAAAGAACAGTCCCCACGGCGCGCCAATGACGCCCAGGTCACACACGGTGGGGATGGAGATGTGGTACATCCGGCACACAATGGAGCCGCCCACCACGGCGCCGACGAGCCCGCCGTGGAAGCTCATGCCTCCCTGGTTGAGCGCAAATATCTCAAGCGGGTGCTCCAGGTAGTAGCCCGCCCCATAGAACACCACGTAGAAGAGACGCGCACCAATGATGACGCCAAACGCCACGCCAATGACGATGCTCATGATGTCGTCGGGCGTGAGGTCAAGCTCCCATCGGCGGGAGACGCGCCAGATCACCCAGGCGGCCAGCGCAAAGCCCGCCAGGTAGGCAATGCCGTACCAGCGCACGGAGAACGGCCCCAGCGAGAAGGCCACCGGGTTCAGCGAGTGGTAGAGCTCGTTAAGGAACACGCCGACCACCTAGAGCATGGCGGGCTGGACGCGGGTCACGCCAGGGACGTGCTCCATGAGGATGCGCTCGATGCCCTCGGACATGTCCATGGAGGACAGCGGGCAGCCGGCACAGGCGCCCTGCATCTCGAGGGTGACCACGCCCTCGTCGTTGACGTCGATGAGCTCGACGTCGCCGCCGTCGGCCTGGAGGCTCTGACGGATGATGTCGAGGGTCTCCTCAAGAAGCTCGCGGTTGACAGCCATGATGGCTCCTTTCGTCGCGCGACCACCCAGCCGCGCGCTGATCTTGCGCAGGCGAGAAGCCCGTGCGGTCCATACGTCACGTGCCACGCGCAGCTTGCGCGCGCGGCCCAAAGTCACATGTTACCCAATGCCCGCAAAGAGGTGACCGGAGGTGGCCCCGGCAAGGCGCGCCGCAGGACGGCGCCCGGCCTTGGCCGCTGC